>OBXZ01001303.1_pt1 | contig 11441 bp, 7 predicted proteins | sample 1538171 | NCBI WGS metagenome assembly OBXZ01 (sample SAMEA2580161, study PRJEB22360) | human gut metagenome | biome: human gut; feature: human-associated habitat; material: faeces | place: Denmark | collected 2008/2010
TTACCGGTTTGTGGTAAATCCCAGGAAGGCAATTATTCAGGAACTTAAAAGGCTGGGGATGGATCTTCTTTCCGGAAGGGATCTGTAGCCCCGGCCTGTCCTTACTATTCACATGGGAAAAGGGAGCGTACCTCCTCAAGGATCCTGGCAAAATTCCCGGATATTTCTCCCGGTTCCAGAACCCGGACGTCGGGCAGCGGTTTTTCATCCTTTTCTTTAAACTCCCCGAGCATCACCTTGAAGTATCTGACATTGGCACGGGTGGCGGATCCGATGAACTCTCCCGGTTCCAGGTCCGCAAAATCCCTTCCCTGGTAGATATCCTCTTTCTGGGAAGAGATGGTAACGCTCCGGTTCGAACTGCTGCCGCTTTTTCCCGTGCTCCGGGATTTTCTTTCCTTTTCCTCCTTACCGAACATCTGCGGATAATATTTTAGGGCTTCCACATCCTTGGTACGCCCGAAGAACTGGATTCCGAAATTGGCTTCCACGGAGGCCCGGTCGAGTTTACCATACAGGGCTTCCAGTTTTGCGCCGGACTGTGTAAGCAGCACAAAGCCGACCTTGTATTCGCGCAGGACCGAAGGCAGCGTCTCAAAGTTCTTGATATTGACCGTTGTCATTTCATCCAGGAAATAGACGAAAGGCACTTTGTTCTGCATGGTGAACTGGCGGGTGGATATGCTCATAAGCATGCCTATCACCGGGGCATAGACCGAATTCTTGGAAAAATTGTTGCTGATGGCGAACAGTTTCGGATCTTCCGGATCGATCAGGTTGAAGTCAAAATCATCCCCTGAAAGGATATAGGCTATCTCTTCGTTCTGTGAAATGGTCGACAGGTTGTTACACAGGGTGGAAAGGTAGGATGCCTGGGTCTTCTCGGAACCTTCGGCCTTGAGATACGCGCCGGCCATCATTTCCGCAACGAGGTTCTGCTGCAGGAATATGGACAGCTGCCTGGTAGAGGCGGTCATGATAAAGGCCATGATATGGGGCAGCGTGCAATACTCGGGAAATTCATCCCAAAAGCGGAAGGCTACCCCACGCAGGATGCCCAATCCCCCGGCCACCCATTCATTCTGCTTTTCCCCCTTGGGAAGCAGTGCGAGCAGGACATCTTCCATGAGCTGCATCAGCTCGGTACGGTCCTTTACCACCTTGAGCGGGTTGAACCGGTATGAACGTTCCGGCTTGTCGAAACTCACGTAGTAAAACTTGTGCGGGTAACCGTACTTCTTTGTCAGGTTATAGGCCGTCTGCGTGTAGTCCACGTCCTTAAAATCGTAGATGAACCCTGCGAAGCCCAGCCTGATATATTCCTCCAGCAGCCATTTGCCGATACTCTTTGTCTTTCCCGAACCGGCCCCTCCATAGACCAGGAAATTGGAATAATAGTAATAGAATTCCAGATGGCGGTATGGAACCCCGGAAATGACGGGCAACCTGATCGGAGACTTGTTCTCTTTCCGTCCTGAAGGCTTGAGATGTTCCCATGCGGTAGAGAAAGCGAATATGGCCACCGAACCGCAGGCCGGCCATAATGCGTATGCGGGAAAGAACAGGTATGCCATGAAGGTCTCGCCCGCTATGCATATAAGAAAGACAGGCAGGTTGACATACCATTTCCGGCTCAGGGTGCAAACTCCCGTCACCAGGCAGGCCAGTGCCAGAATAATAAGCTTGATATAAGGAATAAGATTCTCCATAACAATTTACTTTAATGATTTACTTCAATAATCTGATTACTTTAATTTGATTAATATACGATTTACTCTTTAAGTATTTATATGTGTCATACTACATTTCCGTCTGGAAAGCCCTGTTCCTGCCCCTGGTTATTTCCAGGCACCTGAGAGTATATCCGGATGGGGCTTTGAACAGCATGAACGGCTTTTCACAACCCGGCAGGCGTGTAGGCTGCCCCCGGAGCAAAGAGATCCACCTGGCGGGAGAGAGTTTCCCGGGATCTACTCCGGATCCGCGGAGAATATCCAGCATCGGCTTCGTGTCATAGGGTATGCCCCCCACATACAGGCTGATTTTGTCTGAGGAAATGGTAAACTCCCTGTTTCCCCAGGAAAAGGAACGCAGGGTCGTATGTCTGCCCTCCTGCAGGGGCCCGTCGAAAGAATCATTCTTATCCATATTCATAATCCAAATCTTATATTTCCATTTCTGCCGTTTTGATACTCCGGAGAGCCGGAGCGGTTATCTTCAGTCCATATCCGGCCGGTTCCTTTACGGTCATAAGCATCCTGCCGTCGGGAAGCGCTATTCCTTTACCGCTGAAAAGAGATTTCCATTCCTCCGGACTGAGGGAGGCCGGCTCCAGCCCGGCCCTCTTCATCTCCTTCAGGAACGGTGTGACATCCCGGACTCCGTCTTTACTTCTGAGAGATCCGGCGGTATATCCGGGGGTAAGCTCAAGTTCTCCTTTCGGGGTCTGTATCTTTTCCGGTATGCGGGTGGCCGCCGTTCTCTTCAGGTTTTCCCGGCTGGCCGCGAGCAGTGCCCTGAGCTCCCTGTCATCAACCTCGATGCTGAAACCTAACTTCCGCAGAAGGTTCCTGAAGGCAATGAGGATCTTGTCCCATACACGGGCATCCGCCCCGCTTTCGGCCATACATGCCAGGTATTCTTCCGTAGCGGTACGTATATCCATTTTTCCCGTACCGGCCAGCCGGATAATCTCCCCGCGCACCTTTTCCCCGCATCCGGCGAAGATGTCATCCAGGAACGCGTCCATATGCTTCCGCCCGGCCAGTTTGCGCAGGCCGTAATGCCCCACTCCTTCGTGCAGCAGGGTACGCTCGATATCCTCCTTGCCGCGCGCTTTGGGCAGGTACAGGCAGATACGGTCCGAAGGGATGTCATACCATCCCCTTATATCCTTCCCGCCCGCAATAAGGGCACGTACTTTGGGAGAATCCACCTCGCTGATGGAATGGATGATGTTCACGGGGATGTGCTGTTTGCGGGCCAGGAAAACGGCATGTCGGGAGAGTTCCGCCATCCGTTCATCCCCGGAAAGGAAAACCTGCCCGCTTGCTGTACAGGCAGGAGTGAAGGCTCCCGTCCCACCCGCAAGCCGGAACCGTACACCTTTAATTTCCGACGCCAGTTTCACAGCCTCGTTTCTCGAGGATTCATCCTTGGGTTTATAAACAAACACTTGCAGCCCGCTTTCACGGACCGCTTTGGAAACGTCTTCACTTACATTCTCCGGCACGACCGCCGCTACAAATTCATTCAAATAGACCGGACGCTCGAATTTGGTCTCAAAATACATGGCGGGATATTCATTTTGTATGGCATCAACCATCTCTTTAAGTTGCCGTACATCCTCCCCGGTAAGTTCCACCCCGTACTCACGTTTGGCAAAACTCCCGGGATCAGGTTTCAGCGCGATATCCCCCACACGGTAAAGGCCGGTATCATCAAAGGTGCCGCCGCCCGGGTTAAGCTTGATTCCCAGATTAAAATAGACCTCCTGCCATTTGCCCCTGAATGCCTCCAGATTACTATGGTCAGTGGTCAGTCTTCCCTTCTGCCGGCGAATACCGTCCAGTGTGCCGACCGGCTTCATAAGAGCGGCCGCGAATTCAGAGAAGGAGCCTCCCCAGCCGGTTGCAGCGGCCAGGCCCTGCCGTTTCATTAACCCGGAGACATTCTCCAAAGTATGGGGAAGATAGATCCTGATACCATCCGGAGTATAACCTTTGAAAAGTACCTCCTTGATACCGTATTTGTCCGCAAGGCTTTCCTTCCACTCCGCATACTGCCTGCTCAGCGCTTCCGATCCGTCGATCTTATCCAAGGCATCCTGCAGGGTATGGTAGGTATCAACACTGCCGGCCTGGCGGATATCTGCCTTCACCCTGTCATAGAAGTCTTGTACGGAACTGTATTCATAGCCCCTTTCTTCTATATCATTCAGCTTCTCCACAGCTTTTCTGTAAGCCAAACCTTTTTGTTTTTGTTCCGGGAACGCTTGTATTTTATCCTGTAATACCCGTTTCCTTGTTTCGATATAATCTTTGAATTTTGTTTGATCACCACCGAAATTCTCTTCTATATAAACCTCCAACAGGGCCGTGTTGCGTTCATCATAGTCATCGAGCGCGTCGATGGCGGATATCCGGTTCCGCAGATGTTCCCCAAAGAGCGGCTCCACCTTCCTGAATTCGGGTGCCTCGCCTCTTTCATATAAAAACTGATAAGCGAACGCACTCCCCTCGTCGCGCCCGTCCATGTAGCTGTTCCAGGCACTGCGTACATTCGGTTGCATCTCTTGTGGCAGCCTGGAAATGGCATCCCGGACACGCCCGCTGCCGTCACCGGAAAACTGCCTTTCTATTTGCGGATAGACGGGGGTCCACGCGTCCCCGCTGAATGTTCCGGCATTCCTTCCGGTACGTTTGTCAATCATGGAAGAAGGGAGTATCAGGGAGATCTCGCCGTATCCTTCATGTGACTGCCTGGCTATATCGATCACGGCGGCGCTGGGATTGGCAAGTCCCCCAAGTTTCAAGGCTTTAAGCAACTTCTCCTCAGTGATATTATGCAGGCCTACCAAAGACTTGCCGCCGTCTTTTTCTTTGACCTCACGAAAGAGTATATCACCATTCTCTTTTTTGAACGCTTCCATTACTTTTTCATCAGCGGCATTCAATGCTGCAACGGCTTCTTCTTTCATCTTCATGAGTGTTTTATCTTTTTTCATTGCCTCCCTCTCCTTCAGTCCTTCCGGAGATCTTGTCTGTGCGGAAACGGTCGCTTGTGTAGGATAATTCTCTGCGATATAATCAAGAATCCTGTCCTGCCATTCCTGTTCCGTATCCTCCAGCTTCTCACGGAGGGCAGCTAAGACGGCAGGAATATTGTCATCGCGGACCGTTTCCGTTTTCATACTCCTGTAACCGGTAAAGGAGGCGGGGGCGCCATGATGGACTTCCCGAAAACGTATGTCGTTGTTGCCCGGTGAAAAAACGCCTGTGTTCCGTTCGGAATATAAATATTTACCGGATGCCTTCAATTGGTTTGGAGCGAATACAGCCATATATTGAACACCTTCATCCAAGGCATGGATGGCGTCATATCCCCGTGACCGGATGATTTCCTGCATGGAAGGTGTCTCAACCACACGCCATGAATTTCCCCCTTCCAATATCTTTTCCGCCTCTTCCCGGGAAACGGGAACTTCCATGCCAAGATAGAAATCATAGGCCGTGAGCTGTCCTTTCAATGCGTCCAGGACATCTTTTACGGCATTTGGATTCTTTACGTCAAATGGTTTCCCGGCATTGACGAAGAGGTCATACACATAACTGTCTGTGGTCCACTGTTCCCTGCCGTCTTCACTGTCCGGGATGCTCATGCTGCGCGTTTCACCGATACTTCTGGCTTTTTCTTCCGTCAAAGAGGTAAAGATCAGTCCATTGTATGCACCACCCCTGAACGTATGGAAAGGTGCGTTAATTGTTTGAATCTCCCAATCATCGGCAATTCTGAATTTACTCCTGTCAGCCGCCTGATCCCGTGAAATCGGAGTGCCATGATACACCACCAGAGGCTCCCCATTGGCATCTCTGACCTTGGATGCTTCATTCGGATTGTTTTCCCAATCCCCGAACCACTCCCTGAATGCCCGGGTACGTACCTGTGCCCACTGCTTTTCATTCAGGTTGGTTGCCTGTCCGTTCGGAGCTTTCATGTAACTGCCTTCCGCCTTACTGCGGGCTATGATTGCCTGCTCCTCGGTTGTGAAAAGATTTTCGGATATCTGTTTCATCCCATGAAAGAATAAGTATGTTACTTGATTGGTTATTAAAAAGAAATACTTGTTTACTTAAGCAGGACTCAAGTAAACAAGTAAATTCAAAAAACATGTTTTTATCGGTCGTACATTGGTACGTTACATGTCGGCACTCGCCTGCCGGGTCAGGCTGTTGACCGTATTCACAGCTTTTACCGCATACCCGACCGGAGTCTTGGTAAGCATGAAGGAGGCTCCCTTTGCGGCCGGCTTGGACGCTCCGGATATAAGGGAGGGTTGTATGGCCTTTCCATTCATCAGGGAGTGCCACTCTTCGGCTTTCATGGCTTCCACCTTGACTCCCTTCCCGCGAAGATCCTTGAGGATGCTCTCCACGTTGCACCCTTTCTTTTCGGGGACGGCGGATGAATTGAATTCCTCAAAGGCCTTGATAAGTCTTTGCTCTCTGTCCTTACCCTGTGGGAGTTCCCGGATTTCCCGGAGCTCCTTATCCAGTTTGGTTATTGCCGTCTTAACCTGCCTGGCGGAAGGTTTTCGCGTGGATTGCGTACTCTGTTCGGTCTTTTTTCTGGGAGCTCGCCGTGTCGCGGAAGATTCCGGCGCTTCGGATGACGGCTCCGCTTCCCGGTCCGCCGGCTTCTCCAGTTTCAGCCCGTACATCTCTTCGGCCTGTTTCCTGACCGCCTCTGAAGGAGAGCTGATAAGCGCAGCCGCTTCCCTGTCGGCATGCAGGACGGAGAGCTGGACTTTCTCCGTAGGATTTTCAATATACCGTATATTCAATGGATTGCTTCTGACGGCAGCCAGTTGTACCTTCTCGGTCGGTTCGGACAAATATCTGATATTCTCTCCTTTGGCCTGAACCGCTGCCAGCTGTACGGTTTCGTCAGGCGATTGGATATGCCGCAGGCTGTCCGCATTGCCCTGGATGGCCATATGCTGCACTTTTACTGTAGGCGTCTCGATGTAGCGGATGTATTCAGGGTTCTTCTGGACCGCCGCCAGTTGTACCTTCTCGGCCGGTTCTTTGATGGAGGCGATATGTGCCGGATCTTTCAGGACAGCCATTAACTGTACCTTTACCGCAGGCTTGCTTATCAGGGAGATACATTCAGCCCTCCTTTCAACGGCTGTCAATTGTGCTTTTTCCGTTGGATTGGAAATAAAGCCGATGTAGGCCGGCCTGCTCCTGATAACGGAGAGCTGCACCCTCTCACCGGGCGAAGCGATGAAATGAATATTGTGTGGTGCATTCCTGACTGCGGCGAGCTGTACTTTTTCCACCGGCTTGTCTATAAAGCAGATGACACTTTTATCCCTCCGGATGGCGGCCATCTGGATCCGTATGGAAGGATTCTCGATCATACTGATGGCACGCGGATTGCGGAGGACGGCCCGCATATCCCGGCTGAACAATGCGGCCAGGCGTTCTAAAATGGTAGGCATGGCGATTAGTTTTTAATGGGTTTGACTTCATCCAGGAATTTCTCAATGGCGGCTTCGCTTGATCTTCCATCGGCTTTATCCTTCTTCATCTGCAGTATCAACTCCCTTGCCGCATTCAGGACACCCGGCACGGGAAGAAGTTCCTCCTTGAGCATCCGTTCCACGGCCATGAAGCAGGCGGCAGGTGCGGGAGTATCTACAAGCAGGATGCTTTCCGGGCAGGCGATAACCGCCGCAAGCTGCACCTTTTCTCCCGCAAGCGGCAAGCTGGCGATCAGCTCAGGTTTCTTCTGTACGGCAGCCATCTGCTGCTTCAGGGAAGGATTCTCAATTTTCAGGATCATGTCTGGATCGTCCAGGATCCTCTCGGTCAGGATCCGGTCCGAGGACCGGTTGTTTTCATTCAACATAACATGGTTTGTTTGGGGTTATACATTTATGATTTCGGGGGCAAGATACGGCGGTTCGTTGCAATTATATTGCGACATACGTTTTTTTCGCACGTTAGAAACGGTTTTTTATCATTGGAGCGGATTTCTGTAGCCGGCTGACAATAAAAAGTACTCGGATGGATCCGTCCGGACACAAAAAAAGCGTGGGGGGCTGAATGTAGTGGCATTTGTCTTTATTTTCTATTTTTCTGTTTAATTACCCTGTGGGGGCTTGTGTGATTAAAATATATTCTTTATTTTTGTATTGAAAACATAAAAAGATACGAGCGGCTTTAAGATAACAAAAAGGTTTTCCGATAACGACGCTTCCATGGATTTTCTTGTAGAAACAATACCCTTATGGTAATCAGCGTGGCCGAGTAAAAGGAAGATGCGGCGGGACGGAAATCCTCCGAATCGGACTCAAGGAGATATTGCCGCAATGACCGGTAGCCTCCCGGATATGACATTGGGGACGAAGGGGAAAATGTAACGTTTGTACATTCGGGGACGGACTGTTGTGCCGCTTGTTCACCCGGTAAATTTGCCGTGTATAATTATAATGTTATGAATAAAACTTGTTTGCAAATAGAGCAAAGTAAAAGCGAGACTGTTACAGAAGACATTTTTAGAGGATTTTACGGGCTGGGTACCTTTATAGAAAAATCAGCCATACCTTCATATTATGGATTCAAATCCAAAAATAAGACGCAATACAAGGGATATCCGGATTTTTTCAGGGACAGCTCAGATGAGGATTTCACGATCATAGTTGAAGCTAAAGCGGATGATTATAAAGCCGCCTGTGAAGAAGCGGAATTCTATGCGGCCAACAATAATATTGATAAGGATATAATCGCAATATCGATATCAGGACAATCAAAATCAACTTATAAATCAGGCCTTTTTTTCCTGCTCAAAGGTACCAGGTACAGGGAGATTCCCACTGACGGAAAATTGTTGCCGCTTAAAGACATCATCCGTAAATACAGACAGGAGAAATACGGTGAGTCCATATCGACCGGTTCTTTAAAAAACACCATCAAGCAACTCAATAAGGATTTCCAGAGAAACAATATCAAGGACACGGAGAGGAGCCTGTTCTTCGCGGGCCTTATGATCGCATTGAAGGACAATACCTTCGCACGGACCTATAGGAACATACAACCTCCGACCAGGGAGGAACGGGATAGTTCGGCATATAAGCTACTGGAGGCCCACAACCTGAATGTGGCAATACTTGACGCCATAGTGAGACAGATATCGAATAAGATAAATAACTTATCGAAGGAATATAACTGGAAGGACAGATTCTCTTTTATAAAAAACATAGATTACACCTTGCAGGGCTATAAGCATCTTATAGAACGCATAGAGGAAGGTATATTCCTGCCATTCCGTATGGATGAGAAGCAGGACATCCTGGGACGTGCATATAAAATCTTTCTGACCAAAGCCGGAAAGATTGACAACAAGAATATTATTCTGACCCCGGATCATATCAAAAGCCTCATGGTCGACCTGGCAAGGCTCAGCATTAACGATGTTGTCCTGGACACTTGTACCGGTAGCGGAGGTTTCCTTATGGAAGCCATGGAACAGCTTATAGAGATGGCGAAGAACAACAGCGTATCCATAGAAAGGATCAAAGAGAAACAGCTGATCGGATTTGAGGTGGATCCCACCCTATTTGCACTGGCCTGTTCCAACATGTTCCTGCATGGGGATGGAAGAACCAATTTGATATACGGCAGCAGCATCGTGGAAGAGGATAGCGAGGTATTTAGAACCATCAAAAGGTTAAGGCCGAACAAGTGTATAATAAACCCGCCGTATGAAGGCAGGAATCCGATTGTCTTTACCAGGAAAGCGTTGGATTTTCTCGAGCCGAACGGCAGGCTTGTCATAATAATGCCTACCCCGACACTGAACAGGCATGTCGGAGGTTTGACGGATGAAATATTGGAGATCGCGAAACTCGATTTCGTAATAAAAATGCCGAATAATCTGTTCTCGGAACAGGGAAGGACCGTAAATACCTCTATCTTCGGATTCACAAAAACACCGCACGAGAAGTCGGACAAGGTTCTCTTCTACAATATGGATGATGACGGCCTGGTCAGTGTCCAACATAAGGGAAGGGTTGATAAGAATAACAAATGGAGTGGCATAAGGGATAAGGTGATCCGGTGCATCAAATATTCGGAAGAAGTCGACGCGGAGTATTATAAAAGGGTTATTTATGAGGGGGATATACTGAATTGTTACGGAATAAGAGAACGGGACAAGAACAGGGGGAATATGGTAAAATTAGGTGTGTTGTTCAACCAGGAGAAAGGTACCCTGCAAAGTGAGAACGCCCTTGAGGGGGAGTTTGATTTCATTACCGCCTCGGAAGAATGGAAAAAGCATTCTGATTACGACCATGAATGCGAGGCGGTTGTTTATGCGGTACAGGCCGGCGGATCGCTGGGTAGAAGCCATTATGTGAACGGTAAGTTCATAGCAAGCAACCTGTGTATCATACTTACACCGACAAATAATCCCGAATACCCCATAAACGTACGGTTCTATAGCATGTATTTAAATGCCATAAGAAAACAGATTGTTAACGAGCTTGCGGACGGAACATCCAAGCTCACCATTCCGGTAAATGACCTGATGAACTATTATGTGGAGTATTTTCACATAAGCAAACAGAACGGGCTGGTTGAATATTACAATAAGGCGATTGTTCCTTTACAACAGAAATTGGATAAAGAAAAAGATAATTTTAATAAAAGAATCAACAGTTTGCTATAGCCGGCCTCCCATATCAATTATAAACGGAAGGGAGGCCGGGAGTGCCGGTCCGATTCTCAGGGGAATGGGCCCCGCTACCTTGAATACTCGTAATACAAATAATTCTCGTTCAGCTCCTGTGTTCCGTCAGGACGGTCGTAAGGGAATGTGCAATGCACGCCGATTCTGAATGACGCGGCATCGTATGACAGGACAACCAGGCTGATATCTTTGATGTTGGCCAGGAAAACGTCATCCCGGTCATTGTATGCGGGAAATATCCTGCAGCAATTTGACTGCAGACTGAAGGAATCCACATCAGCACGCAAAGTAACCTGGATGCCACGGATTCCTGAGCATACCCATTTCCCCTCTGAGACAATATAACGCGGACATGGAATGGTCAAATTGAATGCGGTTGCAGGCCTTGCCCAGGTTTCATCGTGAGAAAATACCATGCCGTCAGATACGCTGGCGGTATAGTCAGGCTCATAATAGCCGATCTTATTCTGGAATTCATATAATAGCGCCCAGTGCCCTATACCGTCATGGTTCAGGTCAACTGCCAGGCCGGGCCAATGGATATCAGTCAGCCTGTAATCTCCATGAAGTTTTCGGATGTTTGCTTCAAAAGTGTCGGCAATTTCCTTTTTTTCGCAGCTTATAAAAGAAAGCAGGCAGCAAAACGACAATATCAGTGTAAGTATTCTTTTCATATTCTACAAAGTGATTATTTCCAGATCTTCATCTTAATTTAAAAATGCGAATATAGGCAATTTTTATAATAACGGGCACATGTTTCCGAACTTTATTGAAAATTATCGGAAACCATCCTATTGTGATACACAAATACAAGCGGATACCCCGGTTGTGATCCGGAGCACCCGCTGAAGAAGAATTCGAGGTGGAATCTATGGCTTTTCAGGCAGTACAAGCCATATTGCTGTAAAGCATGATATCGGTATAGGAGGAGTTGTAATTCATCCGTGCGGTAAGTGTGGACC
>OBXZ01001304.1_pt1 | contig 11436 bp, 12 predicted proteins | sample 1538171 | NCBI WGS metagenome assembly OBXZ01 (sample SAMEA2580161, study PRJEB22360) | human gut metagenome | biome: human gut; feature: human-associated habitat; material: faeces | place: Denmark | collected 2008/2010
TTATGTTTATAAAAAAAGGCCCCCACGAAACGCCCCCCCAGCCATAAAAAAGCCCACAGGCTCGGCAGCACCGCCGAATACAGCCGAGCAAAACTGCCCGGCCAGCAGCAAAACTCCGGTGAGCCCAAGCAGTGCCCATTGTGGTTTGGGGCGGTGTGTGCCGTCCAGCGCGGCACCGACGGCTACTGCATCGCCCATCTGCTGCACTGCACTGTGAATCGCGTCGGTCTCTGACATACCGGCGGCCCGGTAAGCATCACACTGGTCGTAGAGGTGATCTTTGAGCTCTTTTTCTATCAGTGGTTTTGCTTTTTTCCATCGAATCTGTCCGCAAACAGTATCGCAATACTGCTGAATTTCATCAAACGATGCCATAGCGCAAACCTCCGTTCAATACTTTATTCACAGCGCTTGAGTAAGCAGCCCATTCCATGCATTTTTCCTGCAGCAACTTTTTGCCTTTGGGAGTAATGCGGTAATATTTACGCACCCGCTCACTGTCCGCTTTTTCTTCGTACGATTCCACCATGCCTTTGTTTTCCAGCCCGTGCAAAAGCGGGTAAAGTGTGCCGGCTTTGAGATTAAAGGTGTTGTCTGACCGTTTGGCCAGCGTTTCAATCATCTGGTAGCCATACATATCCTGCTCTTCCAGCAACTTTAAAATAAGCGTGGTGGTGTTGCCTGCGGCAAGGCCTTTTTCTGGTGCCATAGCAATGCCTCCTTATATAGATTATCTACATATGAATTATAGATAGATAATCTATATATGTCAAGAGCAGAAAATTTACTCGCCAGCACAAAATGAAAAAGCCGTGCAACCCGAAAGCAAAAGGCTGCACGGCAAACAGTGAAAAAATTGATATGGAGGTGAAAGCAGCTTATTCGCTGAAAAACGCAGCGAACAGCCTATCCAAAGCAGGGTCGTGGGTTACATAGCCAATGGCCATTTCGTTGTTGGTCAGCTGGGTGAGGGTTTGCGCTTTTTCGGGGCCGAAAGCCCCGCAAAGCTCTACTGCTCCAAAGCCTTCACGCTGCAGCTGTTGTACCAGCAAACAAGCTTCATCAAAGTCTCTTGCGGTGCAGATGCGGGTAATCATCGCTTCGGTCTCAAACATAGCAGTGTGCTGCGACGGGGTATAATCGGGGCCCATCAGCAAAAAAGCAAATTTTTTCTTCATACTGGATGCTCCTTGTTTTTATTATCGTGTTAGCCTCATTCTACCGCAAAATTCCCGGCGGCGCTACTAAAACAGCAATAAGCCGCAAAAGCAATTGCTCTGTGCCGAAAAACCGAGCCCAAGGCAACTAAGATATAGGATGGTTTTAGAGTTTTGTACTAATTTTATACAAACGTCAAGAACTGACGCAACCACCTGCAAATAGGACATGGTATCGTAGAGTCAAGAATATGATATTCCTAGAACGGTGTGAGAAGCAGCTTGTGCCGCAACAGGAGAAAAGAGGGAAATAGCATGGCGTTTCGTATGAAAGAGTATGTAGAAAGTCTGGGCGCAAAGGTTGCGCTTTCTTACCTCGAAGATGAACCGGAAACCAATATCCCGAAGGTGTTGGACTGGGTGAAAAAATTTGATAAAGAGGGCCATTACGCCCCCGCCTATGAAATGATTGGCAAATTTTTGAAAGACCCTGACAACAACTGGTACAAATATATCCAAAGCTTGTATACTGATATCGATGCAGGAGTGCGTAAAACCCTGTTTCGCAACTTTTTACTTAACAGTGCCATTGTGGGTATGAACCGCAAAGAAGAGGCAGAAAAACAGTACAACTGTAATATCCCCTGGGCGATTTTGATGGACCCGACTTCTGCCTGCAACCTGCACTGCATCGGCTGCTGGGCCGCCGAGTATGGCAATAAGCTGAACATGGACTTCGACACCCTCGATTCCATCGTTACCCAGGGCAAAGAGCTGGGCACTTATATGTACATCTATTCCGGCGGCGAGCCGCTGGTGCGCAAGGACGATATTATCAAGCTTTGCGAAAAGCACGACGATTGCGCCTTCCTTGCCTTTACCAATGCCACCCTTATCGACGAAGCCTTTGCCGACGAGATGCTACGGGTGAAAAACTTTATCCCTGCCATCAGTGTAGAGGGCTTTGAAGAGGCAACCGACTTCCGCCGCGGCGAGGGCACCTACTCTGCCGTAGTTAAAGCAATGGAGCTGCTGCGTTCCCGCAAGCTGCCGTTCGGTATCTCCTGCTGCTACACCAGCCAGAACACCAATGTCATCGGCAGTGAGGCCTACTTTGACGATATGATTGCCAAGGGTGCAAAATTTGCGTGGTTCTTTACTTATATGCCGGTTGGCAAAGATGCGGTGCCCAGCTTGATGGCCACTGCCGAGCAGCGCGAGTTTATGTATCATCAGATTCGCAAGTTCCGCTCCACCAAACCCTTGTTCACGATGGATTTCTGGAACGATGGTGAATTTGTCAACGGCTGCATCGCAGGCGGCCGCTGCTATCTGCACCTCAACGCAGGCGGCGATATTGAGCCCTGCGCTTTCATCCATTATTCCGATTCCAATATCCACGAAAAAACACTGTTGCAGGCATATCAGTCTCCACTGTTTATGCAGTACCGTGCAAATCAGCCGTTTAACGAAAACCACCTGCGTCCCTGCCCGCTGCTGGATAACCCCGGCCGCCTGACCCAGATGGTCGAAAACTCCGGTGCACATTCTACCGATCTGCAGAACCCGGAAAACGTGCGGGACCTTTCTGCAAAATGCTGCGAAGCTGCCGAGAATTGGGCACCCGTAGCGGATGATTTGTGGCAAAAGAGCGGTAAATGCACCGCCTGTGCCGGTTGTGGCGGCTGCAAATAAATTCTTGCAGCCAGCTGGTGCAAAAAAAGTGCCCCTAATAACACTATAAAACAAAAGCCGAAGCAGCACAGCGTTGTGCGACTTCGGCTTTTGCCGTGTTTTGTTTGCACAATAAGGCAGGGTGCAATAAAGCAACCTGCCTTATATTATCTACAAACCGTCAAAAAAGGCCCTTGCACGGCGGCATTTGCCATCAGCGCGGAAGGTTTGGTTCTTTGCTGTTTTGCGCAATTTCCAGCGGCGGGTCCTCCTCTTCGATATACATTTCCTCTGTTTGCTGCTGAATTTCTTCCAGATCATCAATCATCTGGGTGATCTTGTTAAACAGCGTTGTGTACATTTTTTTGTAGTCTGCCATGCTATCCCCCACCTCACAACACGATTTTACTACCGGCAGATAGTAAAAAACTGCTCTGTTTTTGATAGTAGAATGTTATTGTGCATACCGCAAGCGGTTTTATGTATCGTCTGTGCCGGAGATGCTACCATGAAACTACGGCAGGGGCAGTTTTCGCTCAAAAAGGCGCAGGGTGGCAAAATAACGTCACCCTGCGCACGGCTAACGACCCTGCGCAATCTCATAGGGCCAGCGGTCAATGCCGCCATCCATCATAATTACATCGGTGTACCCTTGCTCGCAGAGAAAACCGCAAGCCAAAGCACTGCGCCGACCACCCTGGCAATAGACAATATAGCTGGCAGCTTTGTCGGGCAGCACTTCGCGGGCACTTTCTTCCACCGTGCCAAGCGGTAGGTTTACCGCGTTGGGCAGATGGCCTTGCGCATATTCGTCCCGCTCGCGCACATCTACGAGGATTAGGGGCTCACCGTTTTGCAGCAAAAACCGCACCATGGGCGGCTCAAAATGAAAATAAGAAGCCGGCATAGACTCTCCACTCCCTTTAGGGTTTTTCTCAGTCTATGCCGGCAAGTGTCATTCTGTTTCTGTTTCGCTTAAGTCAAATTCGGGGCAGCAGTCGAGCGTTGCAAAGTAATCTTGCGGGGTTTCGGCACGGCGAATGAGTGCGACACTGCCGTCTTGTTTCAGCAGCAGCTCGGCGCTGCGCAGTTTGCCGTTGTAGTTGTATCCCATCGAAGAGCCGTGCGCGCCGGTGTCGTGGATCACGACAAGGTCGCCGGGCACGGTTTCGGGCAAGGCGCGGTCAACGGCAAATTTGTCGTTATTCTCGCAAAGGCCGCCGGTCACATCATAAGTGTGGTCGGCAGGCTGTTGCTCTTTGCCCATTACCGTAATGTGGTGGTAAGCCCCATAAATGGCGGGGCGCATTAGGTTTGCGGCACAGGCGTCCAGCCCGAGGTAATCTTTGTAAGTGTGCTTTTCGTGCAGCACACGAGAGACAAGATACCCGTGCGGGCCGGTCATAAAGCGGCCTAGCTCGGTGTAAATAGAAAGCTCAATCCCTGCCGGCTTTAAGATTTCGTCGTATACTTTTTGCACACCGCGCCCGACGGCCGCAATGTCCACCTTAGCTTCGTTGGGGTGGTAAGGGATGCCAATGCCGCCCGAAAGGTCGATGAAAGAAAGCGAGATGCCTGTTTCATTCTTCAGCTCTACTGCAAGCCGGAACAAGCTTGCAGCCAGCTGCGGATAATAGTCCTGTTCCATCGAGCAGGAAACCAGCAGCGCATGTACGCCAAACCGCTTTGCACCTTTGTCGCGCAGCAGCTTCATTGCCTCAAAAAGCTGCGGTTTTGTCATGCCGAATTTGGTGTCAGAAAGATCACCCATAATGCAGTTGGTCATGGTGAAGGTGCTGCCGGGGTTATAGCGGCAGCAGATCGTTTCGGGAATGCCGCAGACTGACTCGAGTAGAGGAATGTGGGTGATATCGTCCAGATTGATGATGGCACCAAGCTTATGTGCCAGCGCGAAATCTTCCCCCGGAGTATCGTTGGAGCTGAATAAAATATCTTCACCTGTCAGCCCTGCCGCCTTCGAGAGCAGCAGTTCGGGAATGGTAGCACAGTCAGTGCCGCAATCCATCGAGCCGAGCAGCTTTAAAATGGCTGGATTCGGCAGCGCTTTTACTGCAAAATACTCTTTAAAGCCGCGGTTCCAGGCGAAAGCATCATACAACCGACGTGCTGTATCGCGAATGCCCGCTTCGTCATAAAGATGGAACGGAGTGGGGTACTGCGCGATAATTTCGCGCAGTTTTTCTTCCGAAAAGGGCAGAGTTTTCATGAGAGGACTCCTTTTTATTTACAATTTTTTCAAATTGGTATATTATTACAAACAAGATTTCTGCTATAATAGCACATCCTTGCAGCCAAAGGGAAGAGGCGGAACCGTAATTTTTTTAATACGGTACTGACTGGGCTGCCAAAAAAATGTGGGAAAGTGAGCGTGACCTCAAATGAAAGAACGAATGAACCCCGCCGTTACCGGCATTGCAATGTCCGGTATCCGCGCGTATTCCGCGATGGCAAAAGCCACCCCGGGCTGCGTTGCGTTAACCATAGGTGAGCCGGACTTTAACACGCCGGACGCGGTGAAAGAGCGCGCCAAACAAGATTTGGATGCAAACCTGACCCATTACCCGGAGGGCAACGGCGAGCCCTACCTGCGCGAGGCCATTGCCAAGTTTGAGCAGGAGAAAAACGGCTACGACTATACCCCGGATGAGGTTATCGTTACCGCCGGCGCGACCGGTGCGCTGTTCTGCGCGCTTTGCGGCATCCTTGCCCCCGGCGATGAGGTGGTAGTACCGACCCCCGCGTTCGGCCTTTATGAAACCATCATTGCAATCAGCCGCGGTGTCTACGTGCCGATGCCAACCCAGGGCGACCACTTTCAAATCACCGCAGAGCGGCTGCGTGCGGTCATTACCCAAAAAACCAAAGCGATTATCCTCACCTCTCCGAACAACCCGACCGGCTGCGTGTACAGCGAAGAAAGCTTGCAGGCCGTGCGTGCCGCCGCCAAGGAGCATGATTTGTTTGTGCTGTGCGATGACGTTTACGCACAGCTGAGCTATACCGAAAACTATCACAGCTTTGCGTCATACCGCGACCTGCGCGACCGGATTATTTTGATTCAGAGCTTCTCCAAACCCTATGCAATGACCGGCTGGCGTGTGGGTTACCTTTGCGCAGACGCCCCGGTGCGCGCTGAGCTGCAAAAGGTAAACCAGAACTGCATTGTTTCCATCAATGCGTTTGTGCAGCACGCGTGTGTCACCGCACTGGGGTGCGATGTTACCGAGATGCGTGAAACCTATCGCCGCCGCCGCGACTTTATTTTGGGCCGGCTTGCAGAGATGGGCATGGAGGTTGAAAAACCGGAAGGCGCATTTTACGTATTCCCCTCGATTGCAAAATACGGGATGAGTTCGGAAGAGTTCTGTACCCGCATGATCAAAGAAGGCGGCGTCGGCGCAGTGCCGGGCGTGTTCTTCAGTGCAGAAGGGTATATCCGTTTGTCCTACTGTTACAGCGACGAAGAGCTCCGCACAGCGATGGACAAAATGGAAGCATTTTTGAAGACACTGTAAGCGAGGTTGCCCAAAAACTTGCACCGCAAACCACAAAATAAAAGTAGCGCAAGAAAATCGGCGCTAACTCCACAGCATTATAAGCAATTTAAAAAGCGACAATCACCAATTTTGTGATTGTCGCTTTTTTAGAAGCTATTCACTTTGGCCTGAAAAGCAAAGTGAATCTTAAGCTCCGTAACTTGAGATTTCTTGAAGAGATACCGCGGATTTGCTATAATAGCCAGACAAATAAACTTTTGGAGATGAAAATGACAACAAAAATAAAAAGCCGCTGCCAAATTTTAAATAGAGAGTGGCTAAAAGTGCTGGCTATGCTTTTTATGGTCTTTGACCACGCTTATATGACCGTTGTAAATGTGGCGGGGTATGGCTGGATGACACAAATAGGGAGAATTGCATTCCCCATTTTTGCATTTGAAATTGCAGAGGGCTATATCCATACTTCCGATAAAAGCAAATATTTGCGTAATATGTTGATTTTTGCACTGATTTCGGAAATTCCGTACAATTTGATGATGGGTGGAGAAATAATAGGCCCGTTCCATCAAAACGTGATGTTTACATTTTTGCTGGCACTGGTCTTTTTAAAGCTGATTGATAAGGTGCTGGCACGCAGTTTTCACTTGGTCATAAAGGTAATTTGCATTGCCGGCATTTGCGTTTTGAGCGTTATTACAGGAACCATTGCTTTCGTTGATTATTCAGGGTTTGGCGTTTTAACAGTTTTAATTTTTTACCTGGCAAAATTGATGCCGAAAAAATACATAGAGATGGCGGTACAATTTGTAGGCCTTTGGTATATTAACTGGGTTTGCCTGGGTGGCAAAGTGCTTATTTTCCCCAACGGCTTTGAGTTCCCCGAGCAGGGGCTGGCATTGCTGAGTTTAGTGTTTATTTGGCTATACAACGGTAAAAAATCCTTGACGGGAAAAAGCGAAAAAGCCTTTAAATATTTTTGCTACTGGTTTTACCCCGGGCACATTTTGCTGTTAAGCTTTATTGCGCTGTATCTGATATAAGCCGGATACAAGCCCCGGAACATAGGATGAGAAACGGGCACCATCGCTGCTTAAAGCGATGGTGCCCGTTTGTTTTTATTCCTCGATTATTTCAATGCTTTCAATCGTGTCAATGCGCAGCAGGCGGATTTTTTGCCCCGCTTTTTTATCGGTGTAGGTAAACTGTACCCACTCATCGTCAGCGTCGACAATCTGGCAGGTCAGCTCGGTGCCGCCAGAAAACAAAAGGGCTTCATCGGTTTTTAGCTTGCAGGTTTTGCCCACCAGCGAAGAAATCAGTTTTGACATAGCGGTTCCTCCATTTTGCACGCGTTCTAATTTTTTTACCTGTTTTTCGAGTCGTTTCAGTTTGCCGGGATAAGACGAGTAGCAAAGTAAAATGATCAGGCATACAAAGCCCATCCACTCCAAAAAGCAGACCTCCTTTTAGCGCATAGTGCGCTGAGTTTTTTGACGGCTGCCGGGGCAGCGCGGTTTAAAGAGCCAGCAGCGATTTGTAGAATTCAACGCCTGCAAGCAGGGTGGATTCCTCAAAATCAAAATGGTCACCGTGCAGCGGCTCGCTGCACCCGGTACCGAGAAAGCTGAACACTGCCGGAACTTCTTTACCGTAAAACGAAAAGTCCTCGGCGGTCATAGAAGGCTCAGTCAATCGCAGCATTTCCGGACGCATCGCAAAAAGCTGTTCGGTCAGTGTTTCATCGTTGTGCACAGCGGGGATGCCCTCGGTACAGTGCAGGCTGCCGGTGCAGCCAAACTGCGCAGGCACGGTTTCTGACAGCTCGCGCAGGCGGCGCTGCAAAAAGTCAAAGTCGGCATCGTAAAAAGCGCGAAGGCTGCCGCGCAGCACCGCAGTTGCGGCAAGGGCGTTGCGCACGGTGCCGGCATGCAGCTCACCAAATTTCAGCAGCCGTAGGCAGTCGGCCGGCAGCTCGGTGCGTTCCATGCGGTAAGCCTCCAGCAGCAGTGCGGCAGCGGCCTCGGCGGCATCGGCCCCCTCCGCGGCTTTGGCAATATGTACACTTTTGCCGGTAACGGTAACGTTGACCTCGCAGGAGCGTGCCATCAGCCGGCCGGGACGAGGAGCAAGCTGACCGGCGGGCAGGCCGGGCCAGAGGTGCAGCCCAAAGGCAGCGCGCACGTTATGGGCTGCGAGCAGTCCGGTGGCGCAAACGCTTTGTGCACCGCCGGTTGCCTCTTCCGCCGGCTGGAAAATCAGCAGTACATTGCTTTTTAGTTCAGTTTTGTGGGCGCTTAGCCAATCGGCAAAAGCCAGCAGTATGGCGGTGTGGCCATCGTGTCCACAGGCATGCATCTGCCCGGCATGGCAGGAGGCATAGCTTGCACTGGTTTTTTCTTCAATCGGCAGTGCGTCCATATCGGCGCGGAAAGCGAGCGCAGTCTTGGCGCCCGCATCAAAAAAAGCAGTAATGGCGCTTCGGCTGGGCAGGGCAACAGTGCAATCCAGTGCCGCAAGATGTGTTTTTACAAAAGCCAGCGTCTGCGGCAGCTCGTAGCCCAGTTCAGGAATACGGTGCAGGGCGCGGCGATAAGTAATGACGGTTTCCATTCGGCGGTCCCCCCTTGGCAATAGTAATTCTCTGCCATTGTAACCCAACAAGGGGCGGCTTGCAACCGCAGAACGCTGCAAAATGCCGGTTTTTGAAAAAACATAGCGTGTAAGGCTTGCTTTTTTGTAGGGGCGGTGGTAGAATACGAGAAAATGATAGAGGCGCGGATGCGACAAGAATTGTGAGAGCCGACAGGCAGTGACCACGATTTACAGCAAGTCCGCCGAACTGCACTTGCCGGGTACGGCGGTGTGGTGGGGTCCCGGGGAATACCCGTGGCACTGTCTGCAAAACAAATTGCAGGTGAGCTATCTTACGTTAGAATCGTTCCGTAGGTGAGTGTGCCTATTGGTATTCGGTCAGTAAGGGCTTCCTTACTGGCCTTTTTTGTTATGTTTTGCGGGTAAAATTCAAAAGGTCAGGCAGGAAGGAGAGAACACTTTCATATGAATGTAGTACACAAGTACGGCGGCAGCAGTGTTGCCACCATAGAAAAGATCAAAGCGGTCGCGCAGCGGGTGGCGGAAGTCAAACGCTCGGGCAGCAATATCGCAGTGGTCGCCTCTGCTATGGGTAAAACTACAAACGAGCTGATTGCGCTTGCTTCGGAGCTTGGCGAGAATTTACCGCCCCGTGAAATGGACTCGCTGCTTTCTACCGGCGAGCAGAAAACCGTTACCCTGCTGGCAATGGCTCTTTCGGCACTTGGCGTGCCGGCGGTATCCCTTACCGGTTTTCAGGGCGGGTTTGTGACAAACCAAAATTTCCGCCATGCAAAAATCAAGGATATCCGTATTGAAGCGGTGCAAAAGTATATTGATGCAGGGTATGTCCCGGTGTTGGCCGGGTTCCAGGGCATCGACGAAGAGGGCAACATTACCACCCTCGGGCGCGGTGGCTCTGATACAACCGCGGTTGCCCTTGCGGCAAAGCTCGGTTGGGGTTGCGAAATTTACACCGATGTAGACGGCGTTTACACAGTAGACCCACGCCGCTGCCCGGGAGCAAAAAAACTCGCCACTGTCACCAGTGACGAGATGATGGAAATGGCTTCGCTTGGTGCCGGTGTGCTGGAAACCCGCAGTGTAGAGCTGGCCAAAAAATACGGTGTCAGACTTTACCTTGGGCAGTCGCTCGAACCAGACCACACGAAAGGGACGTACATCATGGATCAGATGAATTTTGAAGAGATGCCAGTTACCGGTATCAGCATTCGAGAAGATTGCTGCATGGTCACCGCGCGCGGGCTGCAAGCTGGCGGCGCACCGGTCAATGCGTTATTCTCGGTGATTGCGGCGCTGGACATCAATGTAGATATGATTTCGCAGCAGATGGGTGCAGATGGCAGCTGCATTTTGACCTTCAGCTGCAGCGAAGAAGCTGCTAAAACTCTGCTGGAGCAAGCACCGCAGCGCGGCTTTGCTTCTCCGCTGGAGCTTCAGCCGGGCCTGTGTAAATTGTCGCTCGTCGGTGCGGGCATGGTCACCCACAGTGGCATCGCAGGCAAAGCGTTTGCCGTGCTGCAAGAGGCAAACGTGCCTTATTACCAGATCACCACCAGCGAGATTTCGATTTCGCTGACGATAGATGCTCAAAATGCCGAGCGCGCCATTGCGGCACTTGCCGCCGCGTTCGACCTGTGTGAAGAAGAGGAGGCATAGTATGGCCTGGAATGTAACCGGTTCTCTTGTTGCTCTCGTCACCCCGTTTGCCGCAGATGGCAGCGTCGATTTTGACGCGCTGGGCGCGCTGATTGACTTTCACCTTGCAAACCACACTGACGGCCTGGTGGTACTGGGCACGACGGGTGAATCTTCTACCATGACCCACGAAGAAGATGCCGCGGTTTGTGACTACACCGTAAAGCGGGTGGCAGGGCGTATTCCTGTCATCGCGGGCAGTGGTTCCAACTCTACCGAAACAATGCTGGAAAAAAGCATCATGTTTGAAAAGCTGGGTGCAGATGGCCTGCTGCTGATTACACCGTACTATAACAAAGCAAATGCGGAGGGTATCTACCGTCATTTTGCCACCGTGGCAGATGCGGTGCACATTCCCTGCATCCTCTATAATGTGCCGGGGCGCACCGGTTGCAGCATTCCGCTGCCAGTATTGGCGCGGCTGGCTCAGCACCCGAACGTTGTCGGTATCAAAGAGGCGTCGGGTGACATTTCTTACGCGACCGAGGTAGCAAAGCTACTTTGTGATAATTTTTGTATGTACAGCGGCAACGACGATATCATTCTGCCGCTGCTCAGCCTCGGCGGTGCGGGCGTTATTTCAGTGCTCGCAAACGTCTGCCCCGCGCAGACGCACGAGCTGGTCGCTGCATACCATGCCGGCGACATTGCCCGTGCAAGAGAGATTCAGCTTTCTTACCTCGAGCTGATTCACGCGCTGTTCATTGAGGTAAACCCCATTCCTGTAAAAACGGCGTTGCAGATGATGGGAAAAGCGGTCGGAGGCTTCCGGCTGG
>OBXZ01001311.1_pt1 | contig 11371 bp, 8 predicted proteins | sample 1538171 | NCBI WGS metagenome assembly OBXZ01 (sample SAMEA2580161, study PRJEB22360) | human gut metagenome | biome: human gut; feature: human-associated habitat; material: faeces | place: Denmark | collected 2008/2010
GCTTTTCTTGGCGGTGCCGTCGGCATTCGTGCAAATACGGTGGCTGACATTACCGAAATTCGCAAAACCGTAGACCTGCCCATCATCGGTATCATCAAAGAAGTCTATCCGGACCATCCGGATGTTTATATTACACCTACTATGACAGAGGTGGATGCACTTGTCGAATGCGGCGTAGAGATTATCGCACTGGATGCGACCCGCCGCGTGCGCCCGGGTGGACGCAGCCTTGCCGACTTTTTCGGCGAAGTGCGCGCCAAATACCCCGAGCAGCTCTTCATGGCCGACTGCGCCGATTTTCAAGATGGCATGGCAGCTGCCGCAATGGGCTTTGATTTGATTGGTACAACAATGGCAAGCTATACCCCGTATACCAGTGGCTGCGAGCTGCCGCCCTATGGCATGATTGCAGACCTCGTGCGCGAGTGTGGCAAACCCGTGGTGGCAGAGGGTAATATCGGTACCCCTGCACAGCTTCGCCACGCAATGGACCTTGGCGTGCTCACCGTGGTAGTAGGCGGTGCAATCACACGCCCCATGCAAATTACGCAAAAATTTGTGGCGGCACTCCAATGAAGCAAGAACGTATCGCAGTATTAGACATCGGCGGAACCCGGATTAAAGCAGGCCTTTTTACAGAAGGGAATCTGACCCAGCAGCAAGAAATAGATACTTTGGCGGCTCAAGGCGCCAGCGCCGTATTGCACCGCGCAGCTACGCTTTTGGCGCAATTCATCCCATTTGATGCAATCGGCATCAGCACTGCTGGGCAGGTAGATGTGCCGACCGGAACCATACGCTATGCCAATGAAAATTTACCGGGCTACACCGGCGCTGACCTGCGCGGATATTTTAATAAACAATTTAATGTACCGTGCGCCGTTATCAACGACGCTTATGCAGCCGCATTGGGAGAAGGCGTTTGCGGTGCTGCCAAAGGGGTGGCCGATTACATTTGCGTCACCTATGGAACAGGAGTTGGTGGCGGCGTAGTGCTTGGGGGCAAGCCCTACTACGGCACCGGCGGCTCTGCCAATGTGTTGATTGGCGGCCTTGTCACCCATCCTCAAGCACTGCGTGCCGGTGACCCTTTTGCAGGCACCTATGAGCGGTTTGCATCCGCAACTGCGCTGGTTGCTTCTGCAAAGGCGCTGGACAATTCCCTGGTCAATGGTCGAGCGGTTTTTGCACGACTGGAGGAGCCTCCTGTGCGCGTGATAGTAGACAGCTGGATTGACGAAGTTGTTGCCGGGTTACTGAGTCTGCTGGCTCTCTTCAACGTTCCGATGCTGGTGCTCGGTGGAGGTGTGCTGGAGCAGCCCTATGTCATTACCGAGGTCAAAAAGCGGGTGAAAGCATTGGCAATTCCCGGCTTTGAAGCTGCACAAATAACAGCCGCACAGCTAGGCAACACAGCCGGGCTGTATGGCGCATTTCAAATGGCACAGCAATTGCTTTCTGGTACGACCTAAAATCCCGCTACCCATAAAAAATAAATTCATTTAAAAGCCGTCGGTTTTCTTTTACGCAAACCGACGGCTTTTTCTTTAGGATAATGGCTCTGGACAGAATGGCCGCTCAAGGTTCAATCAATTACAAAAAGCCTTTGCCAAGACAATAAAGTCGGCAAAGGCTTTTTGTTTCTATAAGTTGCTCGGCGCAAACGCTTTTTATGAACCCGTAGATTATTCTGTCATGAAGTGCTTGTTTTTGCTGTAAAGTTCAGAGGCTCGGAATCGCTGCTGTCCAGTAATGCCATCCCGCAGGCACCTACTCAAAAGCTGCGTTTCGGCAACATCTGTAATGCCCTCTAAGCGGCGTATGCCTTGCCGCGCGTAACTCGCTGCCGAAAAAGGCAATAACGGTTGCAATACGCTGCGGGCGCCTGGAGCCTGTTCTATTTTTTTTCGCAGCATGGTGCAAACAAAGTACAATATTCCACCTTCCAACGGGGAGCTGAATTTTTTGTCACATTCCTGTGCCTCTGCCAGTGCTTTGGCAGCCTCCTCTTCCTGCCCATTTTCTGCGCGATAATAGGCGCAAAAAGCAGCCGCTGCGGTTCGTCCCCAAATCTCGCCTGTTACCCGCGCCTGCCGGTAAGCTTGCTCAAAAAGTTCACTTGCATGCAGGTGGTCCTCCATTAAAAATGCAGCACGCCCGTAATGTACTAAAATTGATACGGCACCAGGCCAATTTTTGGTGTCAAGCAGTGCAATGCTTTTCTTGAAATGGGTACAGGCCGTGGCGTAGTCTTGCTTTTGGCGGCAAAGTCTTCCGTAGTCGCCATGTGCAGCTGCCAGTTGCACCCGCATGGCTGGTGTATCCGGCAGTGCTTTTAGCGCATCAATTGCTTCCAGGTAATAATAACTGCTTTTTTCGTATTCTCCCCGCAAGCAAAAGCAAGCACCCCGCAATCGCTGGAACTGCGCTGCAAGCGCAGGGTTATGGTCTTTTTGCAGTAGCCGCATACCAGCCATAGTGTAGCGCTCTGCCTGACTTGCAGATTGCTGATACAGTGCTGATACCGCCAGCAAGTAGCAGGCATGAACCATCACAGAATGTTCACGCTCACGCCCTGCTGCGCTCAATGCACCCAGTAGCTCGGCCCCTTCTTCCCAATTGCCATAAAAAAGCGCAAGGCGTCCTCTAATCAAAATCAGCTCATTTTTCAGACTTTCTATAACTTGTGCATCTTTTTCAGTCTGCCGCAAGTGGGCAAATTTTTCTGAAATATGATGCAGCTCTTGCTCTATTTGTGCTGCTGGCACAAAAGGCGCTGGATCTCCTGTATAGAGCGGAAAAGCTTCACAGCTGCGCGCGCTTTCCTGGTTTAAAGCCCGCACCTGGCAAGCGAGTGCGCGCAGTGGTTCTCCGGCGCGTTCAAAATGCCATGCCGCGCGGCGGCATGTATTGCTATTCTCCGGCAATTTTGCTTCGCACAAAAGCTCTGCAATCTGGTGGTGCAAAGGAGTTCTTTGAAAATAATTCAATCTGTCGTACACCAATCGTCGAATACGCTCGTGCGAAAATCCATAAGCAATATCGTCACTTGAATTGTACTCTTCAATTAAGCCTTCCTGCAATAACGTCTCCAGACCTTGCGCAAGGCTGCCATTTTCTTTACCAACGAGCTGCAGCAGTATCCGGCAAGGGGCATCCTGTCCAAAAACCGCAAGCATTTCTGCCATGTGCAAGGCATTGTCATCCAAGCCGTTAAGCCGTTCCAGCAAAATGTCGTTTAAAGCTTGCAACGTTTGGGTTACGCTTTTGCTACGCTGATAAGCTCGGATTAATTCCGTAAGTAAAAATAAGTTGCCGCTGGTTTCTTCATAAAATTGTGCTTGCAACTGGGTTGCCACCTCTTGGCTAAGCTCGTTTTCCAGCAGCGCTGCCGTTTGTGTTTTGGTCAGCGGCATCAGTCGATGACGCAATAGCAGGCCATCCGCTACTGCGCTTTCTAAAAATTCTTCCGTTTTGCGACTGCTATGGCTTCTGCTGCTCAGCAACATCATCACATTTTCCGCCGCAAATCCGCGCAGCAATTCTTCCACGAGCAGAAGGCTATCTTCGTCAATCCATTGTAAATCTTCAAACACAAAAAGCAGCTTGCGACGCCGTACCAATACAGAAATTAAATAAAGCACACTTTCTTTTAAAGATTGGTCTAGATGTCTCCACCCGCGGTCTGGCAAAAAACCATTCGGGCTTTTCTCTTTTTTAAAGCTAAAGAAAGTCTGTTCCAGCCGGGCTTGCATCGGTTCTGGCAGCAATAAATTCTCACTTTGCACTGTTTTTGCAATGGGCAGCAACACCTTGTTCCACAGTGCTAGCGGCACCGTTTTCTCGGCCTGCAAACAAGCCGCCCGCACTACCAACGCAGAACTCAGGTCCACATTATGCAGCACCTTGTCGATAATTTCACTTTTGCTGGTACCCATTTCTCCCACTACAAGTTGAGAGCACCGTCGAGAAGTGCCTGAAACAAAGGCCGCTGCCGCGTCACAAATAGTGCCAAAAATGCCTTCTCGCCCAATTAAAACGGGCAGTTTTCGTTCTTGCGTCGGTTGCGCGGTTTCATTCCACTCATTCATTACCTCATAGTAAAGCAGCGTTGTGCTCTCCATGGGCTCAGCGCCCATTTCTTCACACATAAGTTCTTTAAAATGTTGATAAATCTGCGCTGACTTAGGATACTGCCGCATTTGCCGCCAAAGCTGCATCAAAAATACACAAACATCCTCGTTCAGCGGGTCTTCTTGCTGATATATTTCTGCCCAGCTTACCGCTTGCTCAAATGCTTTTTCTTCGAATGCTTGGCGCGCACGTGCCCCCACCCTTTGCAAATACTGGTTACGCAAACGGTCGCGTGTGCTGCTAAGCCATTCTTCATAAGAAAATGCCTGCTTTACGGCAAACCCTTTTAAAAATAGCCCTTCATAAGAATCGGTGTTTTGTTCTCTTGTGAATTTATCATAATCACATTCGTACACCCATTCCGGGTTCACAATAATCACCGATTTTTGTGGTGAAAGCAGGAATTCTCCTCCCAATACCTTTTTAATTGTGTAAAGCGTATTGCGCAGATTTTTCAGGCCTGCAGCTTCGTCATGGCTTTCCCACAAAAGGTCAATCAGCTCTTGCCGCGTTGCGCTGCGCTGCACCAACATATAATAAAAAAGCGCCTCCGCCCGACGGTACGGAAAAACGATTAACCGCCCGTCCAGTTCTATGCTTGGCGTTTTTAACAGAGAGATCTTCAGCATGCAAACCCCTCCTGAAAGCTCATTTTCTTTAGTATAGCGTTTGCTGCAAATTTTGTCGAGCACGGTTATTTGTTCGCTTGCGCCCCTTCCGGTTGCAGGGTATAATGAACTTGTAAATATTTCGTTAAGAGATGCAATTATAAGGGAGGTTGTTTTTTTGGACGCTGCAAAAAAAGTGATGGAGTGCGTGCCGAATTTCAGTGAAGGCCGCGACCTGCAAAAGGTAGAGCAAATCGTCAACGCGTTCCGCGCCAAGCCTGGTGTAAAACTGCTGGATTACTCTACCGATACAGACCATAACCGATGTGTCGTTACTGTTTTGGGCGAGCCGGAAGCCTTGAAATCCGCTGTCATCGAAGCGGTTGGTACTGCGCAGCAGCTTATCGACATGAACCACCACGAAGGCGCACATCCACGCATTGGCTGCGCCGATGTCATCCCTTTTATTCCGGTGAAAGGCTGCACCATTCAGGATGCGGACGAAATCGCTCGGGCTACCGCTCAAGCCATTGCAGAACGCTTTGCACAGCCTGTTTACTTATACGAAAAATCCGCTTGCGCCGCTTATCGTGCTGAAATTTCAGCAATTCGCAAGGGGCAGTTTGAAGGTCTTTCCGAAAAAATGAAAGATGCGCGCTGGAAGCCGGATTTCGGCCCAGAGAAACCGCACCCGACCGGCGGTGCCACCGCAGTTGGCGCACGTATGCCACTGGTTTGCTTTAACATCAACCTTGATACCCCAAACGTTGAAGTTGCACGCAAAATCAGCCAGCGTGTGCGCAGCATCAATGGCGGTTATCACTATGTCAAAGCCATGGGTATCTCCCTAGATGAGCACGATTTCGCGCAGGTAACTATGAATCTGACGGATTACACTCAAAGTGCTTTATACAGCGTGTTTGAAGCAGTAAAAATGGAGGCCCGGCGCTATGGCGCAAGGGTGATGGGCAGCGAAATAGTCGGCATTGTGCCAATGCAGGCGCTCATCGACTGCGCCCAATACTATCTGCAAATTGATGAGTTTTCGATGGATCAGGTGTTAGAAACACATTTGTGATACTATATAAAAGAAAAGCCGCCAGACGCAATCGGTCGTCCGGCGGCTTTCTTTTATGCGATAACTTGCTGCCGGTATCGCACTAGCAGTTTTGCCAGCAAGCTAATGGTCAAAAACTGCACCGGGGCTACCACGGCACATTGCAAAACGCGGGCTCCCAACAGCACTATATACGGTGTGCCATACAGCATTGATATCCAGAGTAAATTCAGCAGTAAGCTGCCCGCAAGCTGTGTGGCAGTAACTGCCGTAAGCACTCGTACCGGTGTTTGGGCTTTGTGCAGCAACAGGCCAAAGCAAACGCCACAAAGCATTGCTGTCAGCGTAAAACCAGGAAAGTATGGCCCGATGGGAATCAGCACAGCGCCAACAAAATCACCTATCCCTGCTACTGCGGCAGCTGCCTTTGCCCCGTATAAAATTGCTGCGATAACCACCGGTACAAAGCTGAACCCTATTTTAAAATTCCACGCAGAAACCGAACAAAACCGAGACAGTACAATCTGGGATGCGATTAATAAGCCAAGGGTTGTCAGCAGTTTAATGTCTAATTTTTTCATTGCAAAACCTCCATGCAACAGGTGCCACAGCAGGAAGCATGCTCTTGCCCGTGGTAGCGGAAGCGAACCAGCACCGCAAGGCAGTTTGCCTTTTCGTTCTGCAGCAACCTCCCATCTGCAGACACTTAACGCGCTGATTCTACTCTGTCCAGTGAACTTTAATTGATAGAAACACTTAGAATAATCCGGAGATGCGCCCCTCGTCATCAACGTCAATCTTATCCGCAGAAGGTACTTTTGGCAAACCAGGCATCGTCATAATATCACCTGTCAGGGCAACCAGGAAGCCCGCACCGGCAGATACCTTCAGGTTGCGAACCGTAATTTTAAATCCGCGCGGCGCACCCAAAAGCTTTGCTTCGTCCGAGAAAGAATATTGTGTTTTCGCCATGCAAATGGGCAGATTACCATACCCCAGCTCGGTAAGCTGCTTCATCTGTTTTTTTGCGCTGGCAGTTAAAACCACACCGTCCGCGTGGTAAATACGCATCGCAATGGCATTCAACTTTGCTTCGATGGTATCGTCCACATCGTAGCAATATGCAAACTCGTTGGGCTGCTCACAAAGACGAATCACTTCTTCGGCAAGTGCTACGCCGCCTTTGCCGCCCTTTGCCCAAACTTCGCTTAGCGCGACATTCACGCCCATGGCGCGGCATTTTTCTTCCACTAGGTTCAGTTCGGCTGCTGTGTCGGTGGGGAACGCGTTGATTGCCACAACACACGGCAGCCCAAAAACCGTGGTCACATTTTCTACGTGCTGCAAAAGGTTCGGCAGGCCTTTTTCAAGAGCATCCAGGTTTTCAATGCCGAGGTCCGCTTTTGCCACACCGCCGTGATGTTTAAGCGCACGTACCGTTGCGACGATAACCACGGCACTCGGTGCAAAGCCACCGGCACGGCATTTGATATCGATAAACTTTTCTGCACCGAGATCCGCACCAAAACCAGCTTCGGTTACCACATACTCTCCAAGGCGCAGGCCGGTTTGCGTAGCGGAAATTGAGTTGCAACCGTGCGCGATGTTGGCAAATGGCCCGCCGTGAATCAGTGCGGGGGTATGCTCAAGTGTTTGCACGAGGTTGGGTTTGATTGCATCTTTCAGCAAGGCCGTCATAGCACCTTCCGCATGCAGGGCATGCGCGGTAACCGGTTTATCGTCATAGGTATAAGCCACCACCATTTTGGCAAGCCGCTGCTTCATATCGGCAAGGTCGGTGGAAAGGCAGAGTACCGCCATAATTTCAGAGGCAACTGTGATGTCAAATCCATCCTCACGGGGCACGCCGTTTGGCTTGCCGCCAAGGCCGCAGATGATATTGCGCAGTTCGCGGTCATTCATATCCATGACGCGTTTCCATACAATGCGGCGCACGTCAATATTCAGTGCATTACCCTGCTGAATGTGGTTATCCAACAGCGCGGCCAGCAGGTTGTTGGCAGCGCCGATGGCATGAAAGTCGCCTGTGAAATGCAGGTTGATGTCTTCCATCGGCACAACTTGAGCATATCCGCCGCCCGCAGCGCCGCCCTTTACGCCAAATACGGGGCCAAGCGACGGCTCACGCAGGCAGAGTACTGTTTTTTTGCCAAGGTGGCTCAGTGCATCTGCAAGGCCAACACTCGTGGTTGTTTTGCCTTCTCCTGCGGGAGTGGGGTTAATAGCAGTCACGAGCACCAGCTTGCCCTTGCAGGGCATATCTTTAATAGCGCGCAGATCTAGTTTTGCTTTGGTGTGCCCATACGGCTCTATTTCGCTTTCTTTCATGCCAAGCTTTTCTGCAATCTGCCCAATCGGCAGCATACTTGCTTCCTGTGCAATTTCAATATCGGTTTTCATAAAACAGCCTCCTTTAATTTTTTGGTTGCAGGCGCTTTTCATTGCGCCCGCTTTTAGATACAAAACGCCCGTAGGCAGCACAGGCAGCCACCCACGGGCGTCGCTGAGTCGTAAAACGATAACTATAAATACGTTGTTTTAGAGCGGCACGATCTCTGCCACCATAAAGGCCGAGGATTTACTGCACTTTAAGCTGGGCCAAGCGGAAAAGTGAGAAACCAAAACCGCTTCTTTTTCCGAAACAGCACATACCTGCCCTTCGATTTCGAGCATGCCTTCTCCATAAACACAATGAAGAACCTGTACTTTGTTTTTGGATGTTCTCACAAGCTGCTGCGGCAATTGCAACACGGCGTTTTCTGCCACTTGTAAGCAGCAAAGGCTGCCTTCGCAACGTCCTTTGCGCAGCATCAGGTTAAAATCCGTGCAGGTTCCCCGTGCGTGGGTTGCATCAGCTCCATCAAAAAGGTGAATTTCATAAGGAGCCAGCGAACGTTCTACACCACCATTATGAGAGAGATTCATTTCTCCCTGTAGCGGTGAAATATACCGGATATAGTCTTTAAGCGGAGTAAAGTCCGACTTCGGCAGTGTCACTGTCGCAGAGCTGATGCGCCACAAAAAGTCGCGGTCTGCATAAACCGCTTCGGCAGGGCCTATAGCAAGCTGCGTTGTGGTACCGCCGCTCCAGTTGCTTACCACAAAATCTTCCGGCGTAATTTTGCGAAGGACAGACGCCATGCAAAGCACTCCTTTCTTGCAGTAAGTTTTATAGAGAAGCCAGCACTTGCTGATAAATGTTATCGGCCAGCGGCAAAGCTTTCTCCAGCAACTGTTCGCCATTTTTGCGGTACTCGCTGGTAAATGCTTCGTCTTTGATGCCGCCGATGTTGATCAGAACATTCAGCCAGGCTCCCTGAATTGCAGCTTTCAGACTAAGTGCTGCACATCCAAGATCACTTGCAGCGCTCGCATTGCTTTTACCTACCAGCTCTGAAGTCAGCTCCAGCGCGCGCAACGCAAGCTCCATCATTTCATAAGGGGTCTTAGTGCATGCTTTCAGTGCCTCTTGTAATGCTGCGGTGCGTGCCATTTTTTCTTCTTCGGTCGCTTTTGGCATGGCAAAAACAGCACTCACCCCATTGAAAGCTTCGGTATCTCGATCAATTACATCCAGGTACTGTACACGCAGCGCATTTGCTTTCTGCTCGCTTTCGCGCGCCAGCTCTTCATGCTCTGCATATTTTTTCTTTCCTACCGTCAGCGCACACACCATTGCGGTAAGCGCCGTGCCCAAAGCCCCCTGCAAGGCAGCGGCAGAGCCACCGCCCGGTGCCGGTTCAGAGGAGGCCATCAAATCAGCAAACCCTCGCACGGTATACTCGACAAGTTTCATTTTTTCTACTCCTTTGTCTGTAGTTAGCCGATCAGATGATTCTCCATGACCTGCTTATGATAGTCAAAGTTTTCGATTTTCAGATAATACTCAGCGCAGTCAACCAAGGCTTTCGCTGGGGTAAGTCCAACCAGCTCGCTGCCAATAATAGGCACGCCCCAGCGTTCTGCTTCGGCACGGATTACCTCAAATACGCGATACAGCGGTGTCCCTTCGTAGTTGACCATGTTCATCGAAACCTGTGCTACATTGCGGTCTTCCAGCAGCAAGCCAATGGCTTTGCAGTATTTAAAGCCGCCAGAAGAACCACGAATCACTTTTGCAATGTTTTTAGCAACCTGCACATCAGAGGTTCCAAGGTTGACGTTAAATGCAACCAAGGGCATACGTGCGCCAATGGCGGTGATACCTGCGGTGGGATGAATTTTGCGCTCGCCGTAATCTGGCGCCCACTCGGGTTGCACCAGTTTTTCCGGCATGCCCTCAAACTGGCCTTTGCGTACACTTGCAAGGTTGACACGGTCTAGGCTAGTTGCAGAGTCTTCGTAGAGGAAGCTGGGGATTTTCAGCTCTTCCCAAATCCGCTGTGCAACGCGTTTGGAGATTTCCACACACTCTGCCACGGTCATGCCAACGGTAGGCACAAACGGAATGACATCGGTGGCGCCCATACGGGGATGTGCCCCCTCGTGCTTTGTCATATCAATTGTTTCCGCAGCTTTTTTGCAAAGCTGGAATGCAACTTCTTCAATGCCTTCCGGTGAGCCAACCAACGTAAATACGCAGCGGTTATGCGTCGCATCCGACTGTACATCCATTAAGGTGCAGCCCGGTACGCTTTTTGCCACGTCTGCTAATCCGTCGATAACGGCCTGATTGCGGCCTTCACTAAAATTAGGGATACATTCTACCAGTTTTGCCATTTCAAATTTCCTCCTAAAATAATTATTACAACAATAAACCAGAAAGCAATTGCCTTACCAGGTTAGCCTACAAATCCTTGTACAAAAGTTTTGATGAACCAAATGGTCTGCGGCTGATAGATAATGTCGACCAAAAATGCGCCAACGATGGGAACAATCATCATGGCACGGCGAGACATGCCGTATTGCTCGTTTACCGCTGTCATGTTAACAATAGCGGACGGGGTTGCGCCCAGGCCATGGCCGCACAAACCAGCGCACATAACCGCTGCATCGTAGTTTTTGCCAAGGATGCGGAACACGATAAAGTAGCTGACCAGCACCATAAAAGTAACCTGGCAGATAAGAACGATAAGTACGCCGCCGATGAGGCCTGCAAGTTCCCAAAGTTTCAGCGTCATAAGTGCAATCGAGAGATAGAGCGAAAGCATCACTTCGCCGATACCGTCTACCAATGCAAAATCGAATTTATAGAAGTGGAATTTTTCGTTGAGGTTACGAAGAATAACGGCGATAAACATTGCGCCGACATAGGTGGGGAAGCTCATGTTGATGAGTTTGCCAATCCAGCCGGAAACCATGGTACCAACTGCCATGCAAACCAAAATAGCTGTGACGTTTTTCATAATATCAAGGCCGCTGAGTTTTTCTGCCGCCGCAGCATTGATAGAGTTGATGTCGGCATCAAAGTCTGCACTTTCATCGGGTTTCAAGTTGTATTTGACGATGAGGCGCCGCCCTACCGGGCCGCCAACGAGAACTGCGCTGATTAGACCAAAGGTTGCAGCTGCTACGCCGACCAGCGGTGCCGGTGCATAGCCCATCTCAGCAA
>OBXZ01001313.1_pt1 | contig 11360 bp, 8 predicted proteins | sample 1538171 | NCBI WGS metagenome assembly OBXZ01 (sample SAMEA2580161, study PRJEB22360) | human gut metagenome | biome: human gut; feature: human-associated habitat; material: faeces | place: Denmark | collected 2008/2010
CAGCTTCTCCATCTCGCGCAGTTCCTGCACGCTGAACTTGGCCTGGGCCACGCCACGGCGGATGAACAGGTGGAGCACCTTGGCCTTGTTCTGGCCGATGCCCTCGTACACGTTGTCCGGAATGTCGGTCTTGGCCTTGAGGTCGTCGGCGTTGCGCATGAGTTCGCGGGCCACGTCCATGGCCACGTTGCCGCCGCCGATCACGGCGACGTTCTCGGCCGTAAGCGGCCATTCGCGGGCACCGGTGGGGTAACCGTCGTACCATTCGACGAACTTGGCGGCGCCGTACACGCCTTCAAGGTCGGCACCGGGCAGGTTCAGCGGCTTGTCCTTGACCGCGCCGGTGGCGAACAGCACGGCGTCGTAACGGGCCAACAGGTCGTCAAGAGTCACGTCCTTGCCGAATTCCACGTCGCAGTAGAGGTGGATGTTCGGGTTGTCGAGCGTCTTCTCAAGCGCGGAGGCGATGAACTTGATGGACGGGTGGTCCGGGGCCACACCGTAACGCACCAGGCCGAACGGCACCGGCAGCTTCTCGAACAGGTCGATGCGCGCTTCGGTGCCGAGGCCAAGTTCTTCGCCCAGCTTCTTGAGCTGGCGCAGGAAGATATCGGATGAGTAGACGCCGGCCGGACCAGCGCCAATTACAGCAATGCGGAGTTCAGTATTCACAGATTCAGTCACGCGCTCTAGCCTAACGCAAAGCCTTCCGTTGCAACAGAGGGCGAGTGGTGGGAATTCTGTGTATTAGGCCATAGTTTGTGCGTTTGGGAAACCTACGAGCACTGCTAATGTCAGATTATGGGTTTCCCTAATGTAGGATTATGGGTTTCTCTAATGTAAGATTATGATAATCAGTAATGTCGGATTATGGGAAAGAGGCATCGATGATTCCACGCGCGCTCGGGAAACAGGCCAAACAACTTGCGCAATGGTTTCCCGTGGTCTCTATTACCGGGCCTCGGCAAAGCGGCAAATCCACGCTGGCAAAAGCCATGTTCCCTGATTATGACTACGTGAATCTGGAAAATCCTGAGACACGCAAAGCCGCCATTGACGACCCGGTGGGATTCATTCGGCAGCGTCCTTCCAAGCTCATAGTGGATGAAGCTCAATATGCTCCTGATTTGTTCTCCATGATTCAAGTGGCTTCCGACGAACGTAGCGAACAAGGACAATATGTTCTCTCTGGTTCTCAAAATTTCCTACTACTCAAGCGTATTCAACAATCACTGGCAGGCCGAGTCGGTTTGGTCAAGTTATTGCCGTTCTCATTCCAAGAAGCATGCAAGGCGGATCAGGCCCTTACTCCGGATACGTTTATGCTGCAAGGCGGTTATCCACGCATTTACGACACGAGAATGCCGCTCAATCTGTTCTTCTCGAACTACATCGACACTTATATCGAACGTGATGTTTCCGAATATCTTGATGTACGCAATTTGGCTGACTTCCGCCGATTCTTGACTCTTTGCGCACTCAGTTCCGGAGCACTCATAAACTACACCAACATCGCCAATGAACTTGGTGTAAGTCCGCGAACCGTAAAGGCATGGATGTCGATTCTGGAATCAAGTTACATCGCATTCCATCTCATACCGTTCTACACGAACGCACGCAAACAGGTGGTCAAAACGCCGAAACTCTATTTTTATGACACTGGCTTGCTGTGCCATCTCTTGGGCATTCGGACGGTCGAAGCACTGGTTGCGCACCCCAAGTTCGGCGATATATTTGAAAACCTCATCATTGCGGAAACCATGAAACAGCATTTGAACGCCAATCAGGAGCCACAATTATTCTTCTACCGCGATGCCAGCAAGGTCGAGGTGGATTTGTTGGATTTCACCGATCCTAACAACCGTATGCTCATAGAAATCAAATCCGGACAAACCTATCATGACCGATTCGCTCGGCACCTCACTTTAATTGGCAATGTTCTCGGTATACCGTGTGAGCAACAGTACGTAACCAGTCGGGTTGAACATAGTTATGTCTCACAAGGAATCCGCGTCACTTCCGCCCTCGATTGGCTAGAAGGCCGACGGTAAAGAGCCGCCGCAGAACAATAACAATACTGCACAACCGGCGAATCCCTTGATGACACTGAAGACGTCACCTCCAACGGCTCTTTACGACCTCGATTGCATTCATTAGGTCATTTCTTCGTTCATTAGGTCGGAGGGTGCTGAAGCCATCCCTTGGAACGGCGGGGTTTCAAGGGCCGCTCCGACCAAGGACCGACCTAATAAACGTCAAACCGACCTAATGAATAACTCCGATACCGGATTATGAGCAACACAGCCGCAACGAAATGCGCCGCACAGGCTTAGCCCGAACATCGATTCGGGTTCAAGCCAGTGCGACGCAGATCAACTTCAGGTATAAGACCTGTATTCAATTATTGGGTTGTTATTAGCCTAGGGGCAATAGCCTCACGTCAGGCACGGCGCTTGCGCCAGATAACCAGACCGGCGCCAGCCGCGCCGAGCACAACTACGGCCGCAGCAACGGCAGCCACCGCACTACCCGTGGGGGCAGTGGTAGTAGCGTTCTTCTGCTGCTGGTCAGGCTTCTGGTTTTGCCCAGGCTTCTGCTGACCGGGCTTCTGCGGTTCAGGCTTTTCGCCGCTATCCTTCTTGGCGAGACCATCGTGTGCGGCAGTGAGTTTGTTGAGCGCAGCGGTCACCTGCGGTGCGGTTGCGGCCGGATCCTTGACTACCTGCTTTGCGGCAGCAAGTGCATCCGCATATGCCTTCCACGAATCAGCCGTGTAGTCGTTCTGGTTGAGCTTCTCACTCTCAACAGCGGCGATCTTGTCGGTAAGAGGCTTGCGCTCCTCATCGGTGGCAGGCGGAACCGGAGCCTCGGGCTTAGTTACCGTGACTTCGACGGACGCGGACTTGTTCTCGTCAACCGTGGAGGTGGCGGTGATGGTCGCCGTACCTTCGGCAACGGCGGTCACCTTGCCATCCTTGTCCACAGTAGCGACCTTCGCGTCGGAGGACTTCCAGGCCACGGTCTTGGCCGCATCACCGGTCACCTTCACCTCGGCCGACAACTGGGCAGTATCACCAGCGACCAGCGCCAGCTTGCCATCCTTGACACCATCACCGGAGACGGCAACGGAATCCACAGACGGAGTCGGGGTCGGGGTCACGGCTTCGCCCTTGCCGAGATTGATGTTGGCGTAGTCGGACTCATTTCCGGCGGCATCCTGCGCATAGAAGTGCACGTAAGTGTCGTGGTCAGCGGAGAGCTGCACCTTCACCTTGTCCTCGTCGGTGTAGGTGCCCCACATCGTGTTCTCGTTGGACTTCGGGTTGCTGGACGGGCCGGTGGAGTACAGCACACGGGTCACGCCGGAGCCTGCGGCACCGTCATCAGCGGTGAGAGAGACGACCACATCGTTGCCGTTCTTGCTCTCCTGCTTAGCGGTGACCACCGGCACGTTGGTGTCGACCTTGATGGTCTGGGAGACCTCGCGGCTGTTGTCGTTTTCATCGGTGGCACGGGCGGAAATGGTCACGGAACCCTGCGCGGTCACGCTGATCGGGCCCTTGCCACTGGTCCACTCGCCCTTGCCGATCTTGTACTCGATCGTCTTTATCGGCACGGTGGAGACGCCGCGCTGCGCGGTGATGGTGAACTTCGGGGCAGTGGTGTACCAGCCGGAGCCGGGGGCCGCGGAGTCGAAATCGATAGCAACAATCGGCTGGGCTTTCGGGTCGGAAGGCGCGACGACGAAGAACGTGCCTTCCGCCTTGATATTGCCGACACCCTCGATAGAGCCTTCCACGAAGCCGACCTGTTCGACTTCAGCATACTCGGCGGCCGGGATACTGTCCCAAGTCACTTTGTGACCCGACTCGACCGAGCCGTCAGCGTAGGTCAGCGCCACGGTATCCTGCAATACCGGCTTGACACCGGGAGCGGTGATGGTGGAGACGTACTCCGCGTCGGTCACCTCGGTGTTGAGCTGGTCGTAGACACCAATAGTGGCCGTCGCCTGACCGGCCGCAACTTTGATGTTGTCATAGGTACCGGCAGCAGTAGTGCCCTTGACTTCGGCGGTAGTACCAGCTGTAGCATAAGCGTCGGCCGGAACGGTTTCCCAAGTCACTGGAACCTTAATGCTGGGACCATCTTGAGGTGTCGCCCACACTTCTGCAGGCAACTTCGAGGTCGGGTCCACGCCCGGCGTGGTGCGCACGGCAACTTGCTGCACGTCTAAGAAAGCACCTGGGTCGCCCGGATCCACTGGTAGTGCAGCGCTGGTACCAAACACCTGCCACTCAGTGACGGTAATACCCTTGTTGTCATTGGCCTTCTTGTTCACCACAAGCTTCATGGACTTGGTGGTGACCTGGTCGAAGGTGTAGGTATACGGACCATACACCGGGTTGGTGGCGTCGAGCTCGTCGTCGGCGGGGAATGTCTTGTCCACCTTCAGGTTCGGCACGGTCTCGTACTGGCCGGAATCAGCATTGAGATACTCAATCGAGACATCCTTGGGCAGCGGCACGCCACCATCACCGGTCTTGACGTTCGTCCAGTAGTAGCCCACAGACTTGGACGTGGTCACGGCGCGATTCCATGTGTAAGTGGCAGTTTCGCTGGCACTGGTGTTGCCCCAAGTGCCCCAACCGCCATAGCTGGCGTTGCCGTCCAAGCTATCGTCATTGATGGCAGCAGTGCTGTTCCAGCCAGTGACATAGCTGACCTGAACGTCTGGTGCATTGTCGTTGCCTTTTTCTGCATTGAGCGCAACATTCGTTTCAGCGTCGTCCGCCAGTGCACTCGGCGCGGCCGATACGGAGAAGACACCGCCAGCCAGCAGCGTGGCCGCAGCTACGAACAGTGCGGCGAATCGTTTCGCCACACCGCCCTTCACGGCCGAAGTAGTGCTTTCGATGGTCATAATATTCTTTCTGTTAGGCGTTATGGTTTGTATCACTCATCTCCCGCCGTGTCGTGCACTACGGGAGACGGTTTGGTCGCAGGAAAACGTCAGCTCATCTTGGCGCGAGCGGAGGCAAGCAGAACCACCTGACGATCACGACTGGAAAGCAGCCCCTCGTCTTGATAGGTCTTCGTGACCTCCTGCACCTTCTTGATGAAGGCGGCACGGTCCTTGAACGGCGCGCCCGCCCAGATGTCATCCATCAGCGTGCTCTCGCTACGGTCCTGTGCAGCCGGGCGCTTCGGGTTCAGCACATCGGTGAGCTTGCCTGCGAAGCCCACATACTCGTCCTTGCGCTGGAAGTACATGTGGTACGGGGTGTTGTCGCCGTTGTAGGCGGGCTCGAACTCGTCGCCGTCAATGATGAAGTAGTTCTTCGTGCCTTCCTTCTTCTGTACGCCCAGTTTGATGGTGCCATCCAAGCCGTTGCGCTCGTAGAAGCCGCGTTGGATGAACTTGGTGGATGGGTTGAGCGCGTTGAGCACCGTGGGACCGTAGAACAGCGTCTGGATGTCCTTGCGGTCATCAGTCGACTCGGTGCGCAGCTGCAGCGGGATGGTGACGACGATCTTGTCCCCGACCTTCCAGCTGCCGGCCACGGTGGCGTATTCGCCAGCGGTGACGCCATCTATAGCCTTGCCGTTCACCTCGATCTTCGCACCTTTGCTCCACGCGGGGATGCGGATGCGGAAGGTGACGGCGCTCTTCGGCGCGGCCGTAATGGAAATCGTCGAGGTCTCCTCCTCCGGATAGTTGGTTTCCTGTGCGAGCTTCAGGCCGGTGTCGGTCCAGTCGAGTGTGGAAGCTGTGAACAGATTGACGTACAGTTCCTTGTTGTCCGTCGAGTGGAAGTAGATGGAATCCTGGTACTTCGAGTGGCTTTCCAGAGCGGTGCCGCCACAGCAAGTGCCGATGTTGCCATCACCATATTCCTTCTGCGTAGCCGGATTCACTGGGTACATGTAGCAGTTGCCCGGCGTGAGGGCCGTGCCGGAATCGAGGTCACGGGACTTACCTCCGAGAATATGGTTGAGAATCGTGCGCTCATAATAGTCCATGTAGGCAGGTTTTTGTTCGATAAAGAACAGATAGCGAGCCACCTTGAGCATGTTGTATGCCGCGCAGGATTCCGCGTTGCGCTTGCCGATATCGCCGGCCACAGTATGTGCCGGCCCCCACATCTCGCCTTCGCCAGTACCACCGTGAGCATACATACGGCCGGGCACAATCATGCCCCAGTACCCCTCAACGGCCTTGAGATAACGCGCACGAGCATCAGCATCGATATCCGCGTCGCCCATGGCCGCGTCTTTGGCGTAACCGACGAACTGTGGAATGTGCTGGTTGGCGTGCAAGTTGTTGAGGATATCGACACCAGCACCACAGTTGTCAATGAGCTTGTCAGTGTCGAAAAATGCGGAGGCCTTAAGAAATTCGCTACGGTCCTTGTCCTTGGAGACGTTGTACAAATCCACCAGCGAATCATTCATGCCGCCGTATTCACCACCGATGTAGATGTCCCACATCTTCTGCAGCTGGGTTTTGGTGCATTTGCTCAGACGCGCATAGGTCCAATGTCCGATGCCTTCAGCCAGGTCGAGCGCGTCGGCATTACCGGCAAACTCGTAAGCGGCAATCAGACCGGCAAGAATCTTGTGCTCCGTGTACCACGGTGCCCAAATCTCGCCATAGGGAGCATATTCCTCCAATGCCTTGAACTGCCACTCGCCGTAGGCGGCAAGGAAGCCGGGGTGGCTGTAGCGGGCTTTGCCGTTATACTTCATCTCGCGCAGGGAATCTCGGCATTCCTTCAGGCCGGAGACGAACTCGTTGATCTTGTTGAGAATCGCTTCCTCCCCCGTTTCGGCATACGCTTGGGAGAGCATGTGCAATGCATGTCCGGCAAAGTGGCCGCGCAACAGACCATCAGCACCGTTCTTGTTCTGGCCACGCGTGTATTCGGCATCGCCCCATTGCTGTTCAACAGCCTTGTCTAGCGAGCCGCTGGGGAAGTTCTCCCAGCCACCGGAAGGCTGCGTCGTGTTGTCCTTAGGCAGCAGGTTCGCCTGCGCACGGAAGCAAACCAGCCAGCGGTCTACCGGATAGTTGCGTGCATAGTCGAGCATCCCTTCCTTGGCACGATCGAACACGCTGTTCGAGGTGATGGCGACGTTCCGCAGAGGGAACGGAGCTACCTTCCAGCCCGGCAGAGCGGGCGCGTCGGTAATGGTCTTCGCGCTTTTCGTGGTGCGCTGCGCTGCGGGAACGGCCACGCCGCCCGCGCCGTTCGCGCCCGTTGCACCTGCCGTGCCAGCGACGGATGGCGCTGCCTGCACCGTTGTCACTCCTGTACCCAATGCACTCGCCACGGCGATGGTGCCGCCGATGGCGGCCGCGCCTGCGAGCACAGCACGGCGAGAGATGCCGTTTGTTGCTTCCGTTGAACTCATCTTGCTCCTTCGTTGGACTGCCGCGCGTTCATTGCGAGGCATGACGGACGAAGACACTCTGCCGCATTCGCAACCATTCAATGCACTTAATCCATTCAATGGCCCGACGACGCAGGTAAGATGCGTCAGTGGATGGCACACACATACTCGGAATCGTCTGGTACTGCCCGTTTTACCATCACATCATTGTGGTGCGTCCCCGTCGTCATGTATGTATGGGAGAGATGACGGTAAAGCAAACAGTTACCATATGCGATTATTCGAGTTTTTGCGCGCCCTCCATGCCGCTTGTCTTCGTTGTGCACGTTCACAATAACTCAAACAGACGATTCTCACCATGCGTCAAAGAAAGCGACTCACTCATTTTTTCTCTGGTTTTCGTAGCGCACAATACCAATGAAAATCAGTCTTTATCAGCATTTCCAGCCATGCTATTTTCGTAATTTTCCTTTTGTTTTCCTCTTGCGAAAACCAACGAACCCAAACACATATGCTCACCAATAACACAGTAAATGCATTCAAATTAACATGTTCCCGAGCAACTCTCACAAGCAGCTCAAACGCAACACCGCACTTCAACTTGAACAACACACCATTCCTCGCTATACTGATAAATTGGTGCGTTAATGAGGTATACCCTTCCCCTGTCACAACACAGAAATTGGAAGGACATACTATCATGCCTAATCTTCGCCCCACCGAGCTCATTATCATTCTACTTATCATCGTGCTGCTGTTTGGCGCGAAGAAGCTCCCTGAGCTAGCCAAAAGCATTGGCCAATCGATGAAGATTTTCCGTGCCGAGACCAAGACCGATGACCCGGCAACACAACAAACCGTCAATACAGTCAGCGACGCCCCTGCCCCAGCTCCGGCGGCAGCACCGGCGTCCCCCAAGCCGTCACGATGAACGCCACCGCCGCCCCGACTACAGCAACCGGAGCCGAACAGCGATGAGCACGGTTCCCGGAAACCCCGCGCTTCCGGCACCCCTTGCACCGGCGATGCATCCCGGCGATCGGGATACACATCTTGACCTCGACGATCTCATCGATCACTCACACGAGGCCACGCAGCAGGCCAGCGCGGGTGCGCAACACCCTACACGCCGGTGGAAGCGGGGTGTAGGGCGCAAGTCCAAAACGCGCAAGCCCCGCAACCCCGATGCGGTGATGCCTCTGGCCGATCATCTTGTCGAATTTCGCAAACGCTTTGTTCGGGCCATTGCCGGCATCATCATCATGTCGATAGTGGGATGGATGTTCAGCGATCAGGTGTTTCGTATCCTGCAACAACCGTTCCTGACGGCGGCCGGGCAGCAACAGGGACTGATGAGCATCACATTCAATGGCGTGGTCTCCGCATTCAACGTAAAGCTGGAGATTGCGTTCTTCCTTGGTCTGACGGCCTCCTGCCCGTGGTGGTCATACCAAGTGTGGGCATTCATTAATCCAGGGTTGAAGCGCAAAGAGCGCTGGACCGCGGTTACATTCATCGGAGCCTCAGTGCCGCTGTTCCTCACCGGAGCCGGACTGGCATGGTATCTGCTGCCCCAAGCGGTGGCGATCCTTACCGGCTTTGCCCCCGCAAACACCGCCACATTGCTCAGCGCCGACGTCTATTTTGATTTCATTCTGCGCATGACAGTCGCTTTCGGCCTCTCATTCCTGCTACCCGTAGTTATGGCGGCATTGACGATGATGAATGCGGTCGCGCGAAATGGATGGTTGAAGCAGTGGCGTCTCGCAACGGTCATAGCGTTTATCTTCGCGGCCGTGGCCACGCCAACCGGCGACCCAGGAACATTATGCGCACTCGCTTTGCCCATCATCGCAATCTATTTCGCAGCCATAGCCGTATGCGCAGTATACGAGCACATCCAGCTATGGAAAGTCATGCGCGCGGCGGGCGAAGAACCCAAACTTCTCAAACTTTTACATAAAATGCGCGCCGCGTTACCATTTCGCGCGGCGCGCAAAGCCAAGCGCACCGGCAAACAGGAAGCCCCTGCAACAATAACTGCAGAAGGAGAATAATATGTTGTTCGGCATTTCGGGCACGGAACTCATGGTGATTCTTGTCATCGCTTTAGTGCTGGTAGGCCCCGACAAGCTGCCCGACTACGCACGCAAGGTCGGACGATTTATCCATAGCATGCGCGTACGCGGCCAAGCGTTGAGCGAACAAAGCAACATCGACGTTCACGGCCTTGTACAGGATTCCGGCATCAATGATATTCGCAAAGGTCTGGATGATGCCACGCAAGATGTAAACCGGCTGCTGCCGCCTATCCGGTGACGTTATCAATCCAACGGCAACGTTGACTCGCGTTGGATTAGCTTCACCGGCACACGCTCCACACCATGGTGAGGATGCCCCGCAATCGCATCCAGTAGACATAGGGCAGCTTGACGCCCCAGCATTTCGTTGTTGTCATCAATAGAAGTAAGCAACGGATGCGCGTACGACACATAATCCGGACTGTTGTCGTGCCCGATAACCGCTACGTCTTGCGGCACGCGACATCCGCTACGTTCCAATTCCTCGATGCAGCCACGAGCCAACACATCGTTTTGGCATATCACTGCGTCGAATGCAGCACCGTCATTGAGCAGCAGACGGGCAGCGGCGCGCCCCCATTCCGCTTCCCATGAACCGAACCGCGCTTCGCCAACCAACTGTAATCCAGCATCATGCAAGGCCTTGAGCGCACCCCGCATCCGTTCATGTGCAACCGAGCACTCGGAGTCGCCAGCAATAATCGCAATACGAGTGCGCCCGCAGGAAAGAAGGTGGCGAACGGCCAAACACCCTGATTCCACATTGTCTTGTGCCACGGAACAATCATCGGGATCACGGGACGGGCCATAGGCGTAGACCACAGGTACCGGAGAATCCACGTAGTATGGCACCGGATCCGTACGCCTGCTGATAATCAACAGTCCCGACACTCCTTGCACCAACATTCGTTCAATACCACTGTGGAACAATGCCTCATTGCCTGACGCATTGAACAGCAGCGCTGCGGCTGAGCGCGCTTGAAACGCATTCTCCGCTCCAATAAGAATGGTCGGGGAAAAGACGCCTTTCATATCAACGCCAATGATGCCAACGCGAAAATCCTGCACGCCGTGAGAATCCCTGACGCTTAACCTTGCCATCGATGCCATAGCTTCTGCAGCGCTATAGCCCAACCTCTGCGCAGCATCAATCACTCGAATACGGGTTTTCTCGCTGACGTGAGGCTTTCCACGCAAGGCCTTGGACGCAGTGGACAGCGATACATTAGCCGCCGATGCCACTTCCTCCAAACGGACTGCGCCCACATTGAGCTCTTCCTCACCCTCTGACATATCGACTCCTCTGGCAAGGGCCTCAATGCCCCTAAATGATGCTGCAAACAGCCTTTAGTCTAATAGACTGCCACCTACGGCGCCCGCATCCGGTAAGCACACACAAAATATTGATATCAACTTGTTATATTGCACATAATCCGGATGCGGCTCCAATCAATTCCGGTTTATCTTAATCAATCCCGATCAATTAGGGCAGTGAGGGCCCAGAGGATGCTCACCACGTCGATGGCCTCCTGGAGGAAGGCACCGACGACGACCGGGATAAGGTTGAACGCGGCGGCAATCATGCCGATGGTGGCAAGCACAAGGCCCGCGATTACGGCTTGAAGCATCACGCGCTTGGTGCGGCGTGCAATGGCGATGGCGCGCGGCACGGCGGCGATATTGTCATTCATAATGACCACCTGAGCGCTTTCGGAAGCGGCGGTGGACGTGCCATCGGTCATGGCCACGCCGATATCGGCAACAGCGAGCACCGGGGCATCATTCACACCGTCACCAACCATCATCGTGACGGTTTTGCCGGCTCCTGTAGCGGCCCTGACTGCGGCTACCTTATCCTCCCGGGACCGTTCGGCGGGGGGAGCTCAG
>OBXZ01001314.1_pt1 | contig 11325 bp, 5 predicted proteins | sample 1538171 | NCBI WGS metagenome assembly OBXZ01 (sample SAMEA2580161, study PRJEB22360) | human gut metagenome | biome: human gut; feature: human-associated habitat; material: faeces | place: Denmark | collected 2008/2010
GCATCGCCGACGGCAACCACCGCGACATCACCATCAACGAGTTCGACACGGTGATCCTCGCCAGCTCCCTGATCCCAGGTAACGAGCATGGCGTCTACAAGGTCATCAACAAGCTCGTGCAGCTCGGAGCCCGCGTGGTCAACCGAGACAACGCCGCCGTGCACGTCTCCGGCCACTGCAACGAAGGCGAGCTGCTGTACATGTACAACATCGTCAAGCCGAAGTGCGCCATGCCTATCCACGGCGAAAACCGCCACTTGGTGGCCAACGGCATGATCGCCGTCAAGACCGGCGTCGATCCGCAGAACGTCGTGCTGGCCGAAGACGGCGACGTCGTCGACCTGTACCACGGCCAGGCCGCGGTCGTTGGCTCCGTGCCGTGCGGCTACGTCTACGTCGATGGCGATTCCGTCGGCGAACTGACCGACGAAGAACTCGAGAAGCGCCGCATCCTCGGCACCGAAGGCTTCGTGTCCAGCTTCGTGGTCGTCGACACCGAAACCGCGGATGTTATCACCGGCCCGAAGATCTACCTCAACGCGGTCGCGGAAGACGAAAGCGAGTTCGACAAGGTCCGTCACCAGATCGTCGAGCAGCTGCAGGACGCGATGATGCAGGGCACGCGCGACACCTACAAGCTGCAGCAGATCATGCGACGCACGCTCGGCGGCTGGGTGGCACGACAGCTGCACCGCAAGCCGATGATCGTCCCCGTCGTCGCCGACATCGCGCAGGACGTGGACGACGCGATGGGACTGAACGCCGCGAAATAAGCCGTAAATTTACCATAAATTGAATCAAGGCGACGTGATCGGCACAACTGATCGCGCCGCCTTCTGTTACCAGAAAGAAGGAGTGACATGCCAGGAGCAAACCTCACCCGAATCGAAGCGGAAGAACGCAAAAGCATCATCGCCGCGCCAATCCATTACACGGTCAAGCTTGACCTGACCCGCGGAGCCAAGGATTTCGGCTCCGAAACCACCATCACCTTCGACGCGAAGCCGGGGGAGTCAAGCTTCCTTGACCTCATCGCCAACGAAGTCAGCGAAATCACCCTCAACGGTGAAACCCTCGACCCGGATGAAGCGTACGTGGACAGCCGCATCGAGCTGAAGGGCCTCAAGGAGCACAACGAGGTTACCGTCAAGGCGATGTGCCAGTACTCCAACACCGGCGAAGGCCTGCACCGCAGCGTCGACCCGTCCGACGGCAACGTCTACCTGTATACCCAGTTCGAAGTGCCGGACGCCCGCCGTGTCTACGCCGTGTTCGACCAGCCTGATCTGAAGGCCGTGTTCGACTTCTCCGTGCTCGCCGCCAAATCCTGGATCGTCACGTCCAACATGCCCACCTCCTCCGTGACCGACAACGAAACCGTCACCGAGGAAGGCACGCTCGGCGATCACGCCGCCGAAACCACCAAGCTGTGGGTGTTCGAGCTGACCCCGACCATGAGCTCCTACCTCACCGCCATCTGCGCCGGACCGTACGCCGAATGGCACACCGAATACGCCAATGAGGACGGCCGCACCGTGCCGATGGCCATGTACTGCCGCCAGGCGCTCGCCAAGGCCTTCAGCAAGGACGTCGACTACCTGTTCGACATCACCAAGAAAGGCTTCGCCTTCTACGCCAAGACCTGGGGCGTGCCGTACCCGTACGCCAAGTTCGACCAGATCTACGTGCCGGAATACAACGCCGGCGCCATGGAGAACATCGGCATGGTCACCATCCGCGACCAGTACGTGTTCGAATCCAAGGTCACCGACGCCTATGCGGAACGCCGTGTGGTCACCGTGCTGCACGAGCTCGCCCACATGTGGTTCGGCGACTACGTGACCATGAAGTGGTGGAACGACCTGTGGCTCAACGAATCCTTCGCCGAGTTCACGTCCACCCTCGCCACCGCCGAAGCCACCGAATGGAAGGACGCCTGGGCAACCTTCAGCTCCGGCGAAAAGAGCTGGGCGTTGAATCAGGACCAGCTGAGCACCACCCACCCGATCGTCGCCCCGATCAACGACCTCAACGACACCTACGTCAACTTCGACGGCATCACCTACGCCAAGGGCGCCTCCGTGCTGAAGCAGCTCGTGTACTACGTGGGCCGTGAGAAGTTCTTCAAGGGCATCAACAACTACCTCAACAAGCACGCCTACTCCAACGCCACCCTCGCCGACCTGCTCGCCGAACTGGAACTCACTTCCGGCCGCGACCTGAAGGCGTGGAGCGCCCAGTGGCTTGAGGAATCCGGCATCAACACCATCGCCACCGAAGTCGAAGAGAACGAGGACGGCACCATCAAGCGTCTCGCCCTGCGCCAGACCGCTCCGGCCGAGCATCCCGTGCTGCGCGCCCACCGTCTCGCCGTCGGCTTCTACAACGAGGATCCGGAAACCGGCAAGATCGTGCGCACCGACCGTTTCGAACTGGACGTCGACGGCGAACTGACGGTCGTCGACGCTGCCGCCGGCAAGGCACGTCCGTCGCTGATTCTGGTGAACGACGACGACCTGACCTACACGAAGCTGCGTTTCGACGACAAGAGCCTCGCATTCGCGACAAGCAACCTGTACCGCTTCGACGACGCGCTCGCCCGTTCCGTGATCTGGCTCGCCCTGTGGGACATGACCCGCGACGGCGAACTGCCGGCACGCCAGTTCATCGACACCTCGCTGGCCGCGCTCGCCACCGAACACGAGTCCACCACCTTCCGTTACGCGCTGGCACAGGTCAGCACCACCGCATGGCATTACACCGCTCCGGCAGAGCGTGCCGAGATCGTGAAGCATGTGGCCGCCGAACTGTTCAAGCTGGCGGGTCAGGCCAAGGCCGGCTCCGACGAACAGTTCCAGCTCGTCACCGCCTACCTGGGCTACGGCGAGCCGGGCGACGAGGCGTTCGTCGCCAACGCGAAGGGCCTGCTCGACGGTTCCGTGGCATTCGACGGTCTGGAAATCGACAACAACTTCCGCTGGACCATCATCAACGCGCTGAGCACCGTCAACGCGATCGACCAGGCGGGAATCCACACCGAACTGGCCAAGCGCGAAACCACCGAGAACCGTGAGTTCGCCTATGGCGCACGCGCCGTGGCCGGTACCGCCGAAGCGAAGGCATGGGCTTGGAACGAGGCCCTGCACAACGACGAGCTGACCAACATGCAGCTCGAGGCTGTGGCCGGTGGCTTCGCAGCCACCCCGCGCGCCGACTTGGCCGAACCGTACGCCGAGAAGTATTTCGAGGTCGCCGATTGGATTTGGGAGCACAAGACCTTCCACATGGCGGAAGCGCTGCTCGAAGGCCTGTATCCGGGCTATGCCGATCCGGCGAAGCTCGTGGAGCTGGGTGACGCCTGGCTCGCCTCCCATAAGGACGCGGACAACGCCTTGCAGCGCATTGTGCGTGGCAACGTCGAGGCTTCTCACCGCACGCTGAAAGTGCGCGACTTCAACGCCGCGCTCTGATAGCAGGGGCGACAGGAACGTTCCCGCTTAAGAGCCGTCATGTCGTCGCACGACTTTGATTTTGGGTGCGATTTTCAAAGTCATGCGACGGGCATATCGGCATTTATGCCCCCTAATCCTCGTTTTCCGCTTGAAAATAAGGATTAGGGGGCATTTTGCGTCGAAGGCTGTCGCACGACTTTGATTTTGGAGGCATTTTTCAAAGTTGTGCGACAAGCGTGCTGGCTTTCATACCCTCTAACTCTTATTTTTTGCTGGTTTTCAACGGAAAATGATAGTTAGGGGGTATTTCTTTATCAAGTGTTGCCGCACGACTTGATTTTCCGCCTTGAAATCAAAGTCGTGCGACACGAAAAGGGCATTGCGCGCCGTGAAATGCTTTGAATTGTGAAGTGTTATGCGATTGCGTCGTCACCTGCTGGTTTCGGCGGCACGGTTGAGTACGATAGGTCACGGAAATATCGTTTGCAGATAGCGAGGATTTGAGACTCATGCCACGTATGTTCGGAACCGACGGCGTTCGAGGATTGGCGAATAGGGATTTGACGGCACAGCTGGCGCTCGATTTGGGTGACGCCGCGGTGCGTGTGCTGGGCGATGACGAGCGGAGCGAATTCGAAAGCCGTCGCCGTGCGCTGGTCGGTCGTGATACACGAGTTTCCGGCGATTTCCTTGCCGCCGCATTGTCCGCTGGCATGTCCGCCGGCGGCTTCGACGTGATCGACGCCGGCATCATCCCGACGCCGGGCGTCGCATACCTGACGTCCGTGCTCAACGTGGAAATGGGCGCGGTGATCTCCGCATCCCACAATCCGATGCCCGACAACGGCATCAAGTTCTTCGCCCGCGGCGGCTTCAAGCTGCCCGACACCAAGGAAGACGAGATCGAAGCGGTGCTCGGCCAGGATTGGGATCGTCCTACCGGCGCCGGCGTGGGTCGTGTCAGCCATGACACCGCCACCGCAACCAACCTGTACATCGACCATCTGGTTTCCGCCATCGCGCCGGTCGGTCCGGACAAGTCGCAGCCGACGCCGCTGAAGGGCCTGAAGATCGTGGCCGACTGCGCGAACGGCGCCACGTCCGTGGTCGCTCCGGAAGCCTTGCGCCGCGCCGGCGCCGACGTGACCGTCATCAACGCGTCGCCGGACGGCTACAACATCAACAAGAACGCCGGCTCCACCCATCCTGAGCAGCTGCAGGCCATGGTCAAGGCCTCCGGCGCCGTCATGGGCGTTGCCTTCGATGGCGATGCCGACCGTTGCCTTGCCGTGGATGAGGATGGCAACATGGTCAACGGCGATCAGATCATGGGCATTCTGGCACGCGCCAAGAAGAACGCGGGCAAGCTCAACCATGACACCCTCGTCGTGACGGTGATGAGCAACCTCGGTCTGAAGTTGGCCCTGCGTTCCATGGGCATCAAGACCGTGCAGACCAACGTGGGCGACCGTTACGTGCTTGAAGAGATGCTGCGAGGCGATTATTCGCTCGGCGGCGAGCAGTCCGGCCACGTGATCAACCGTGAATTCGCCACCACCGGCGACGGCACCCTGACCGCGCTCACCCTGTGCAACGAGGTCGTCAAATCCGGTAAGAGCCTGAAGGAACTGGCCGCCGACTTCCCGCAGCTGCCGCAGACGCTCATCAACGTGCCGAACGTGGACAAGATGGCCGCCAAGACCAACGCCAAGGTGCAGGCCGCGGTGGAACGCGAAGAGAAGCTGCTGGGCGACACTGGCCGCGTGCTGCTGCGTCCGTCCGGCACCGAGCCGCTCGTGCGCGTCATGGCCGAAGCCGAAACCCAGCAGCAGGCAGACGAAGTGTGCGATCGCCTCGCCAAGGTCGTCGCCGACGAACTCACCCTGTAAGAGCCCGCAAGGAGATATGCCCCATGTTCGGACACAACTCGAAAGTGGACCTCGAACTCAACCGCGAGGTCGAAAAGCTCATCAAAACCGGCGGCAAAGAGAAAATCATGCCGATCGTGCAGGCCGGCGAACCGGTATTACGCCAGCAGACCATCGCCTACGACGGCCAGTTGAGCCGCAAAACGCTTGACAAGCTCATCGACACCATGCGCACCACCATGCTGGAAGCGCCGGGCGTGGGCCTCGCAGCCACCCAGATCGGTCTCGGTCTGGCTTTGGCCGTCGTCGAAGACCACGTATGCGAAGGCGACGATGGCGATCCGCGCGAAGCTGCGGAATTCCCCTTCCACGCCATCATCAACCCCAGCTACGAGCCGATCGGCACCGAAACCCGCAGCTTCTACGAAGGCTGCCTGAGCTTCGACGGTTACCAGGCCGTACGCAAGCGTTGGCTTGACATCACCGCCCGTTGGCAGGATGAGGACGGCAACAAGCATGAGGAACATCTGCACGGCTGGCCGGCCCGCATCTTCCAGCATGAAACCGACCATTTGAGCGGTGAACTGTACATCGACCAGGCCGAAATCCGAAGCCTGACCACCAATGAGAACCTTGAGGATTTCTGGTGCGAGGATCCGGTACCGACCGAAGCGGCGGCCGAACTCGGCTTCGAACTGTAATCGCGTAAACGAACGAGACAAGAACGATGAATGCCTCCCAGGCGAACACTTGGGAGGCATTCATCATATTCGGGATTATTGGAATGTTCGAAACATGAGTATTCCAAATATTCCAATATTTCAGTATTCCGGATTCACTAGCACATCGTACGTATCCGTGTTCCGCTCGGCGTCCGAACGCAGATCCCAGCCAGGCTTGCGCATTCCATACAACACCAGCGGCGGTAAACCGAGCACAAGCACGACTACAGCCACAAGAATCGCATATGAAACGCTATCCAAACCGGTGAAACCAGCCGGTCTCACGAAAGTCAACACGAATGCCGCGGCGGAAGCGACGAAACCGACGCCCGCGACCAACCGAATCGCAGGAACTCGATACGTGCGGCGGACTTCTGGATGGGTGTTGCGCAGACGAATCGCGGCGGCAAACATCAGCATGTACATCACCAGATACAGCGCGGTCGCCATATCCACCAGCGTCGCGAAAGCCGTGTTGCCATTGGGGATCAACACGAACAGCAACGCCAGCACGGTCACGATAATGCCTTGCGGAATCAGAATGCCTTCCTGCACGTCGTGGGCATTGCGCTTCTGCAGCGCGGGAGGCATCAGTCCCGTGCGGGCGGCCGCTAGCAAACCGCGAGAAGGACCAGCTATCCAAGCCACCACGGAAGCGAACGCGCCTAGCGCGATGAGCAGCGAAATCACTGGAGTGCCCCAACCCATGCCAAAATGGTCGAAGAACTCCCTGAACGCCAGATTGATGCCGTCGATGAGCCCCAGCTCACGATGCGGCACAGCAAAGGCGATTGCCAAAGTCGGCAGCACAAGTACCAGCAGAATCAGCGCGGTCGCTAGTGCAATGGCGCGTGGGAATTGACGTCCCGGATGCTCCAAGTCGTTGGCATGCACGGCATTGACCTCCATACCCGCGTAGGCGAGCACATTGGATACGATTAGCACAATCGATGCGATGCCCGTCCACGGCGGAAGCAGCGCGGATGCGTGCAGGGAGGTCTGCACTGGCTTACCGATCGCCAGCCAGATAATGCCGAAGACGATAAGCAGCAACGCAGGAAACAGCGTGCCGATAAGTCCCGAAATCGACCCGACCTTGGCGAACAGATTGCCGCCGCGCAACGCCACCATCGTGCTTGCCCAATACAACACGATGATCACCGCGGCCACATATACGCCATTATTGCCCAAGCCACCCATGCCGAACACATACGACAGGCTGACGGCGATGAACGCAATCTGTATCGGATACCACACCACATTCTGAATCCACTGCAGCCAAATGGCGAGGAATCCGATGCGATTGCCGAACGCCTCACGCACCCACACGTACACGCCACCTTTCCAGCCGGTGGCCAGTTCGGCAGCCACCAGCGCGGTCGGCACCAGGAAAACGACCGCCGGAATGAGATACAGCAGAATGGAAGCGAGACCATAATCGGCCATGGCCGGCAGAGAGCGTAGCGAGGCCACCGCCACCACGGTCAACATCGCCAGTTGGCTGACTGTTATCATGGTTTTGCCGGTTTTATTGGCAACGGTTGCCGTGCTTGCGATTGCGCCGTGCCCGTCAGCGCCGTTCCCTCTATTCGCCCCGGCATGCGCAGGTATGCCCGTACGATTGCGGTTTCCTGCGACGGCAGACGGATTGCGTGGCGTTGTTGTCGGTGCCGTCGCAGCGTTCGTCGTGGAACGTGCGGACCCGGGATGTGCAGCTGCGCTTGCATCGTGCGCTACCACAGCAAGCGGCTTTGTCATATGAACTGTCATTGCAGCCAGCTTTCGTAAACATAATCGTTGTGGGAATGAACATGAATTTCCTTAATGCGGGAAACGATGGAATTCGTGGAATGACCGCGAAATATCAGTGGTGGAATCCGGATGCACGAGCCTCGCTTGGCATTGGTGAGCGCAGTCCGTCCAGATATTTCACACACGACTTCAGATCCTTGATGAACGCTTCGGCCATATCGTGGCTGAAACCGTTACGCACCACAATGCGCTGCACGGTCACCTGCGTCAGATCCACCGGCATCGGATAAGCCGGCACCAGCCATCCCTTCATGCGCAGCCGATCCTGCAGATCGTACAGATTCCACTTGCGATCCGGCTTGTCGTTGAGCATCCATGCGAACACCGGAATGTCGGAACCGTCGTTCCACAGCGTGAAATCATCCATCTGCTCGATCTCGCCCGACAGATATTTCGCCACATCATGCGAAGTCTGCTGCACCCTTCGATACCCGTCGAATCCCAAACGCAGGAACATGTAGTACTGCAGCAGTACCTGTGCGCCCGGACGGGAGAAGTTCAGTGCGAAAGTCGGCATTTCGCCGCCGAGATAACTCACCTTGAAAATAAGGCTTTCCGGCAGGTCAGCGGTTTCGCGCCATACGATCCATCCCAAACCGGGGTAGACCAGACCGTACTTGTGACCGGAGGTGCTGATGGAGTAGACGCGCTTGACGCGGAAGTCCCATGCGAGGTCCGGCTGGATGAATGGTGCGATCATACCTCCCGAAGCGCCGTCCACATGGATGCGCACATCAAGTCCGGTGCGCTCCTCGATGCGGTCCAGTGCTTCGCTGATCTGTTCGACCGGCTCATACATACCCGTATAGGTCACGCCCATGATGGCCACCACGCCGATGGTGTTCTCATCGACATACTTGTCGAGATCATGGCCGTCGAGCACTTTGTGGTCCTCGGAAATCGGCACATAGCGTGGTTCCACGTCGAAATAGTTGCAGAACTTCTCCCAGCACACTTGCACGGCGCTGCTCATCACCAGATTCGGACGATCGGTCGGCAGGTCGGCCTTTTCGCGGGCTTCCTTCCAACGGCGCTTCAACGCGAGTCCGCCCAGCATGCAAGCTTCCGACGAGCCGATGGTGGAGGTCCCGATGGCATTCATTGGATCGGGTGCATGCCATAGATCGGCGAGCATGTGCCAGCAGCGCGATTCGACTTCGGCGGTTTTCGGGTACTCGTCTTTGTCGATCATGTTCTTGTCGGCCGCCTCCATGTACAGGCGGTTTGCATGATCGTCCATCCACGTGCTCACAAAAGTTGCAAGATTGAGTCGCGCGTTGCCATCCAGCATGGCCTCGTCATGCACCACTTGGTAGGCGGTTTCCGGCAGACTACCCTTCTGTGGAATGGTAAATTTCGAGAACGCCTGGGATTCTTTCGGACGGGCGAACAGCGGATTGATTTCCACGCTGTCAGGAACAACGCGGTCGTCGGCATTGCCGCAGGTGTTGTCGCAGCAATGCGAATTGTTGTTTTCAGTGGTGGAATGTGTTTCTGACATTGCAGTTCCTTTCGTTGATTTGGAACGTTTATTGCGTTCCGGGATTCAAAAATGAAAGTCGATTCTGGATTTTTGCTGGGAAATGGTCACATTTGTGCTATGTGAAAATTCGTATGACAACCGCTTCGCATGGATGTATCCGTGCGCGGTTTCGTAATGAACACCGTCATTCGAACTCGCATGGTTGTGTTCTCACAAAGAGGAATGCGCACGTTGGTTTGTTGCACATTCTTACACGCTGAAGGTGGGTATCGGCTACGATGGGCAGGTATGAACGAATCGACGATGAATCTTTCCTGGCTGGATGACGCGAAGCAGGACATCGAACAATGGTCGGCATCGATGCCGAATGACGCCGACAACCAGCCGATCGACTGGCGATGGGTGTCTTCCCTTGACCTGCGTAACGGCATTGGTGCCGCCACAAGACAGCGCGTTGATTTGTTGGCAATGCTGCGTTCCTCGTCGCCGCAACTTTCCGCCCCGCAGCTGCACGCCCTGTTGAAAGATGATCTTGCGATTCGAGATCGGCTCGAACCGACCATCGCGCAGTGCAACAGCACGTTCATGATGGATTACGACCGACTTATCGCTTCCTATCGGCTGCCGCGCGCGCTTGCTTACGCGAACCGTCGGTTGTGCGACGAAATCGCTGTTCTGCGACAGATTGGCGTGGCGATGGGATTGTGGACGGTCACCGAGGAACGACGTGAGCGCGTGACGGTTCCGGTGCTGCTGCCCGGTTCGGCTTTGGCTTCCGGGGGAGTGTCGTTGGATGATATTCAGGATCGAACCGCTGACATCGTTAACGGCCGCGCCGCCCGTCGTGCCGCAGAGAAAAGTCAGAAGCGAGCCAGTGACTATGCCATGTCGCGCGCGAACCTGAGTGGAGTAACCAGTCCGGGCGGCTCCACGTTGTTTGATTACGGTTCGGAAACGAAATCCGCTGAATCGGCGCAGTTGCGCCGGATGGCTGAATACCGCAAATCGGATTGGCGTGACGCTTATCTTCCTGGACGCGATGTGGACAATGTCATGGGAATCGACATCGAAACCACCGGTACTGACCCGGCGCGTGTGTACATCATCGACGTCGGCTTTGAATATATGAACATGATTTCCCCTCGCCCTGCTGCCGCACCTACTGGATACCAATACGAGCAGAGTTATTACGAAACGGGCGATGCGTATGGTCAGTCGCGTCTGTCGTTCGGCGTTCCTGCCGAGAACGCGACGCTCGGTAATCCGCTGATTCTCGATTTGACCGGTATCGATGTACGTGATCGTGCGTCCGGCTTCCGCCTGTTCGATGAGTGGCCGGAGGCTCAAATCGGTTTGCTGCAGCGATTGGAGCAGCGACCGTACGTAGCGCACAACGCTCGTTTCGAACATAGCTTCTTCATGTTGAATGTGGCTGGATATGCGGAAAGCTACCGTGCGGGCAAGATTACGATTATCGACACGTTGCCGATGAGCCGCCGTTGGGATGAAGGGTCAATTCCGGACGACGAGCATCCGTACGGCAATAACACGTTGGACGCATATGCCAAGCGGCAGGGCGCGCTCGATGAAAGCAAGTCGGAGCGCCACCTCGGTTTGGAAGATACGCATATCATGCTGGTTGCCATGAAACATCACTTGGGTGTATTGCATGGCGAAGGCCGTGGTCCGTGGGGTGCGAATGGCAAGTCTGGCATCGGTGGCAAGCATTGCGGGCGCCGCTGGTAGCATTTGCGATTCGTGTCGCAGTTTCCTGGTTCTTCTTCCCGTGACCGTCCCGTTTTGGCTTTCCCTTCCGGCTTTTGTTACCCGTAACGCCGTTTTGCGGTTACAAAATGCGGATGCGATTGCGGATTTGCGGGGATGGAATGGGCGATTGCGGGGATGGTTTCGGTGGTTGCGGGGTTGGTCGGGCCTGGTTTGTCAAGTTTCGACACGCCGATGGAACGTTGGATTTCCAACGGTTCACG
>OBXZ01001324.1_pt1 | contig 11171 bp, 10 predicted proteins | sample 1538171 | NCBI WGS metagenome assembly OBXZ01 (sample SAMEA2580161, study PRJEB22360) | human gut metagenome | biome: human gut; feature: human-associated habitat; material: faeces | place: Denmark | collected 2008/2010
GACAATCCCGGCCATTTTTATGGCGAGTAGGAAGCGGGGCGGACACGGGATATGAACTCTCCCTGCGCGGCCCCGCACCCAAAGCCGAGAAAGAACCCCGGCACATCGTTTTTCCATACTATTGTTTTTCTTTATTTTTTTCTGATAAAATGATTCTCTGAATGCTTTTTTCCGAAAGGAAGTACTCCTCCGCCAGCGTCTTCACACCGAATCCATCCAGATATCTACGATAAATCTCTTCGTTGCGGGTCTTAAGCTCTCCCCGAAAGGAGGTTTCTTCTCCCCACTTCTTCTTATTCTCTTCTTTTCTGGGGATGTAGACGTATCCCCCATCCATATATTTCTGGATTGCTTCCACCAGTTCTTCCGGCAGAACCTCCGTTGCTTTCCGATAGCGCATCGCTGCCTCCTAAACATATTTTACTGTCAGGAATAGCAAAGGCTATACAATTACTCATATTATCTTTCACTGCATAGGCCTGTTGCTATGCAGTCTTAACCTCTTTCATCATAAAGAAACGGCCCCCTCTCTATCTATTTGCATACAGGATCGTTGTGTTTTCCTGTCTCCATACCACTTCCACCTCAGTAAAACCAGCTTGTCTTAACAGACGCTTCTGATTATCCATGGTACACGGCATGTCAAAATGGTAATATTCCCCCTTAACAAGCTTCAGTTCTTCCTCCAGGCGCTTTTTCTCCGCGAAGAAATAGTCCTCCTGCTCCTGCGTTTCCGCCATGTAGTCACATTCGATATAGCAGCCGCCGGCCTTTAAGGCACGCCATAATTTTTCATACAGCCCCAGCTTCTCCTCATGGGTAAAATGATGCAGTGTCTGAAAGGAAACCGCGGCATCATACCGTTCCGTCCCCAGCTCGCAGGCCATGTAGTCCGCCTCGATCAGAGTTACATCCCGGTCGGAATACTTTTTCTTCAGCCGTTCCAGCATCGCGGGCGTCAGATCGATTCCTGTGACGGCAATCCCCGGGTTCCTGGTCCATATTGCCTCCAGCTCCAGTCCGGTTCCGCATCCCAGATCCAGAAGTGTCTTCGTCTTTTCCGGCACGAGCTCCGCCATCTTTAAATAGCCTTCCCGGCACCCTTCAACCTCATGAATCATATGATCATCATAGATATCAACCCTGGCTGTAAAGAAATCCGTCATTTTTTCCATGCTGTCCACCTCCCGGCCGCAATTTTAAAACCGGTGCGGTGAATATTCCGGCACGCCCCAGCTTCTTTTCCAGTATACTCTGAAGACTTCGGGAAAAAAACCTCAAGTTTCCGGCAGAAACAACTTTAAGCCGGCTTTCGCACACAGACGCTGTGTCGAGTATACAGAAGTTTGCTCCGCCTGTCAACACGTGGTCTCTCTCCAAAATTTTCCTATCTCCTCTGCCGACAGTTCTTCCACAAATTTCTTCTTTATCTCCAGGAACTGTTCCAGCTCCAGCAGAATCTGAAACAGCACCGCACGATTTTCAAATTCTTCCCGAAGCTCCGGAAGGGGCTGCTCCCGCATAGCCTCCTTTACCGCGTCCAGGGCCTCAAGCAGGCCTACGGCGTTGTTATACTCATGAAAGCCCCCGCTGATCCGCTCCATCAGCTCTGCAATCGGCTGCGCCTGGGAAGGCAGTTCCCCCAGATGCTTTAACTCCCCCTCGATCCGTCCCAGGACAAATGCCTGTGTCCGCCTCATGTTCATATACCGGAGGTAGTATCTCGTCTCAGTGAGAAGCTTATTCTCCATGTCCTCATACGCGCTCTTCTCCCCCTGTTTCAACTCTGCGTCAAGCTCTTTTAAAAGGGAGGAAAGCGGCGGTTCACCGTCTGCCAGCCCGGCATCTCCGCCCTTTCCAGTGGTCAGCTGTCCCGCCATCTTTCGCAGGATCTCCTTCATATGGCTCTCGATCCGGCGCTGGCTCGTTCGGATTAAATGTACCTTTCCGGGAATATAGAGATTGAGAATCACACCGATTCCCGCGCCTACGGCCAGAAGCCCCAGTTCATTGGCGATATTGGCTCCCGTCATGGAACGCTCTGCCAGGAAATGAGTCATCAGCACCGTATTCACAGAAATCCCCTCCTGCATTCCAAACGCCATACAGGCCGCAGAAAAGAACAGCAGAAAAACGCATACTGCCAGGGGTCCGTACCCAAAGACAGAAAAACCTGCCGCGGAGATGGCCAGTGCCATGACAAATGACAGCAGCCGGCGTGCCACTACCCGGATCGTCTCCTTCTTTGTATCCTGAATGCTTAAAAGTGTGATCACCCCGGCGGATGCGCTGTAACGTAACCCCATACGCTCCGCCAGGACGATAGCCAGGCCCGCACCCACGGCGATTTTGATGACTTTTACATAATCCGGCTTCTTCACGATTTCACTTCCTCCTGACGATTCTTATCAATACATTTTTTCAATTCAATTCCATTTCTTATCATTATTACCTATACCTGATTAAAATACAAGTTCTCTTCTGCTGATTTTTTCTGATAAATATTTCAATCCGAAATATTTCAATCCGAAGTTTCAGGTCCGGAATTGCAGTTTCTAAATTTCATATCCACGATTTCGTGGTACAAAATTTTCAGTCTGTTTTACGTATTGACCATAGTTTTTTTCTGTGATACGATTTTACGGGCAGCACAATACAGTCAGAAAGGAAGCACTTATCCATGAACTTTGCAGCACTCATGCAGTTAAAAGAAGAATGGACCTCATTTAAGGTACGCCATCCGAAATTCCCCTCCTTCATGAAAGCGGTCCGCGGACGCGCTCTGGCTGAAGGAACGGTCATCGATATCCGGGTGACGGCTCCGGATGGAACCGTACTGAATTCCAATTTGAAACTGAAAAAAGAGGACCTGGATCTGATCCGCCGGATACATGAGCTGATCTGATGCATAATGGTCCTCACAGTCTTATACTTCTATGGTCTTCGCCGTCTTATTCAGAAAACGGTCGTAGACGATGATCTGCACCTCATGTGTTCCGGCAGACAGTCCGGGGATATTCAGCTGAATTTCCCCATCAGCGGCCGTCCCGCCGGAATACTGAAATATCCCATCCACGAAGATCTCCGCCTTACAGGCATTTTCTCCAGTCTTATACTGTATCTCCAACTGCTCCCCATTCCTTCCTGCCTCCGCCTCCAGTGACGGCCCATTTCCGGCTTCCAGCTGTATACCGCCCAGCTCCGGTTTCCTGATTGTAAATTTCTTTCTCAGTTCATCGACGTACGCTCCCTTTACCCGGATCGCCTCCAGTTCCCCCGCTTCCGTATTTTCCCGCAGCAGATTTAAATAACCGATGCTCTCAGGGTCCCATCCGGTTACCAGGGAACAGATGGTATCGACCGCCACTGCATCCGTTCCTCCCATGATGACGCCCATATTCATTTTATCGGTCTCTTTCCGCTCGTGCGACATGGGAACCGGTCCGCTCTGAAAGCCCTGAAGGCCATCCACGATCACGTAATTCACCGGTCTGGCCATATAATAGTCGTAAATCCACCGGTCCAGCTCCCCGTCCGTAATCTTGTGGGATACCATGGCCGTCTTGCTGGGGTTATCGGGGGCCACTCCGTATAGATTCCCCGGCGGCGTGCCGATGCTCACATTTTTGATTCCGCCCGTGACCACCACACCGGAAGAGGTCTTGAGGGTGGGAATGCTGATTACCACGTCGGCCTCATAGAGAATCCGGCTGAAATAATACGTTTTATGGAGCAGACCGTCCGGCAGCTCCACCTTTACCACCTCCGGCGCGTCAAAATCCTGCCACGCCCCGCAGTCTTCCTCCAGGCAGAGGAACCCATCCACTCCCTCCATATAATCCGGAGTGTAATGGAAATAATTCATCACCTCTCTGGTCGGCCCCGTCGCAGATCCCTCCATGATATAGACCTTTCCATCCGGATTTAACTCCCTTACCATTTTTAACACGGCCTTTGTGACACGCCAGTCCACCGTTATCCCGTTGACCTCCTGATCCAGCAGCTCCCCCGTGGAATCCACAATCATCTGGACCAGATTGGGCTTCAGTACCACAGTCTGCCCATTTTTCACGACAGTTTTCAAATCGGAGGCCGCCATCCTTACCATCGCTTCGATTTCCTCCTCCGTGATATCGGCGGCCCTTGCTTTCTGCGATTTGGCAATCGTGACGGTTGAGCCGTGAAACGCGGCTTCTTTTATGGTTTCCGCGGCCATCCCCTGCTGATTTTGCGGCACTTTCTGCTCCACTGGTATCGTTTGTTCCTGGCCGGTCTCCCTTTCCGCCACGGTATTCACCGTGGGCGCCGCCTGTGCCGGGCGGATCTGGCATCCATTTAAAAGCGTCATGGGCACCGCCATATAGATCCATAATTTCTTCATTTCCGTACCCCTTTTCCTCTATGCTGTACATCCGTTTTTTGTCGAATTGTGTCAGTATTGATTCTACAGGGGGCATGCATCAAAGTTGCATCATCCAATCTGTTTTTTTTCAAACTGATGCATTTATGGAATGACTTCTGAAACTGATTCGTGTATAATGTAGGAAACAGCAGCTACAGCAACTGGATTCCATTGCAGCCTCCGGCCTGAGGAGTTACCATGAGTCTTCGTAAAATAATATCCCGGTTTCAAAATTCAATCTTTGCACGGTCCATACGCCATGGATTGACACTCGCTATCCCATTTCTGATCATGGGATCTTTTTCTCTGCTTCTCAATAATTTTCCCATTGACAGCTATCAGATCTTTCTCGCCTCCTGGCTTGACGGAGCTGCTGCGGAGCTTTTAAACACCATTTACATGATCAGTCTGGGTTCCCTTGCCCTGGTTCTTACCATCACCATCAGCATCTCCTACGGACAGCTGGCTGAGACAGACCAGCTGCTGCTCTATCCCGTGGTCTCTGTCTGCTCCTATCTGGCCTTCTGCGGAGGAATTGAGGATCAGACGGACTATATCTTCAGCGCGGAGTGGGTCTTTACCGCCATGTGCATTACCCTGCTGTCCTGTATCCTGTTCCAGCGGCTCTTAAAGCTTGGACGCCGGTTCGAGAGACTGCACACCACGGGAGCAGACTATCTGTTTAACACTTCGATCCAGAGTCTGATTCCCGTCATTGCCATCACCCTGCTTTTCACAATTACGGGGTATTTCGTCCGCATCACGTGGAGTGACAGCAATATCACGAATTTCGGTTCCTACCTGTTTCTGAAACTCTTTGACGGAATCAGCGGGAATTTGTTTGGAATCCTTCTGTATGTGATTATCACACACGTCCTCTGGCTCATGGGAATCCACGGCACCAATACGCTGGAGGCTGTCTCCAGACAGCTGTTTGAGCAGAACGTGGAGATCAATCAGGCCCTGATGACGGCTGGAAATCTCCCTACGGAAATCTATTCCAAGACATTTCTCGACACCTTCGTATTCCTGGGCGGCTGCGGAACCGCCTTAAGCTTCGTCCTTGCGCTCTGCATCGCCTCGAAGCAGAGCCATAACAGGAAGATCGCCCATGTGGCGCTTCCCTCCGTACTGTTTAATATCAGTGAAATCGCCGTTTTCGGTTTCCCGATCATCTTTAACCTGACGATGGCGGCTCCATTCATCATCACCCCGGTCGTCCTGACAGTCACCAGCGCACTGGCTATCCGTCTCGGCCTGGTACCCGCTGTGACCCAATCCGTGGAATGGACCGTTCCCGTTCTGCTCAGCGGATTTAAAGCCACCGGATCCATCGCAGGCAGTTTGATGCAGCTGTTCAACCTTGTGATCGGAACGCTGATCTATATCCCGTTTATCAAACGCAGTGAAAAGCTGGAGACCGGCAAATTTACACAGGCGATCCGCCAGATGGAGGCAGACATGGCCGCTGGTGAGAAGCACGGGAATCCACCCAGCTTCTTAAGCCACGATTACCCCTGTTATTACTACGCCAAAAATCTCGCCATGGATTTACAGAACGCCGTAAAACGGGGGCAGGTTCAGTTATACTATCAGGCGCAGATATCCCGCGACGGGACGCTTCATGGAATGGAGGCTCTTCTGCGCTGGAAGCATCCGGTCACCGGATTTATCGCTCCGCCCGTGCTGGTGGGGCTGGCCTATGAAAATGGATTTTTAGATGAACTCGGCTACTATCTGATTAAACGCGCCTGTCTGGACGCCCAGACCATGGCGAAGCTTTTAAAGAAAGACGTCTGTCTGTCCGTCAATATTTCCTCCAAGCAGATCAAGAGCAATGGATTTTTCGACACGGTTCTCACTCTGATCCGGCAGTATCCTGCCGATCACATCCGCCCCGTTTTCGAGATCACAGAACGGGCGGCAATGGAAATATCGGATGATTTGAAAAACGAGATGGAGCATTTGCGGAGCCAGGGCGTGGAATTCAGTCTGGACGACTTCGGAATGGGCCATAATTCCCTTATTCAGCTGCAGGAAGGCTCCTTCGATGAGGTGAAATTAGACGGCAATCTGGTATCCCAGCTTATGACCAATAAGCGCTCCCGTGAAATTGTCTCCGGAATCATCACAATGGCCCGGAATTTAAACTGCCGTACCGTCGCCGAATTTGTGGAAACCGCGGAACTGCGCGATGTCTTATCGGAGCTTGGATGCTCCATCTACCAGGGCTACTATTACAGCCGCCCGCTGCCGCTGGAGGACTTCATGGATTATATCACCCGGCTGCCCGAAGAAGGAGACGCTTCTGATCCTCAATAATTCACAGAAGAAAAGGAATGGCCGGCATGCGAATCATCATGCCGGCCATTCCTTATTTCAAGTCAGCCACCAGATACTGATCGGAAACGTCAAACTCCCCCTTCTCCATCTGCCTGACGCAGTACTGAGCCACGTATTTCACGACCGCGTACATGACCGGCTCGAACAGATAGATTTTCTTCTTTCCTTCCGGAGTTTCCACGGTCACACTCTTTACGACATCCTGCAGATAAAACAGCAGTTCGTCCTTCTTTGCATACAGAATCCGGTCATTTTTCAAAAAGCACATCACATATGCAGCTTCCGCCAGAAATTCCTCTTCCCCTGGAGTGAAGGATATCGAACTGCCGCCATTCTCACTGCCGGTTACATCAGCGAAGCCATCGGTCAGCATTACCATTCCATGGGCCATCTCCACGCCCTTTTCAGAGAGCTTCGGGCTGTATTTTCTGCACTCCAGATCCAGTCTGCGGCATTCCTCGCTGCAAAACAGGGGAATTTCCTCCTGGTCTATGATACCTGAGGAGATCAGTCTCCAGAGATTCTCATCTAACTTCTCATAACCGGTGATACGGATTCCATTTCTCCTGCATTCCTTTATAAAGGAGACGCCATGATTTCTGTAACCCGCGGTTTTGGCCCTCTCTGTGATTCTGCAAATCAGGATACCGTCCCGTCCCAAGATGGTAATTACCAGCGTCCCCGAGCGGGAAGTCATATCCAGACACACTTCTCCTATTTCCTGCACGGAATACTCCTGCCGTTTTTTCACGATTCCTCTGATCTGTATCCTGCGATTCTCCAGAATCACTCTTCCCTGCCATCTGCAGGCCGCCGCCAGAAAGCTCAGGGCGGAAATACAGCCCAATGCGGTTATGAGGCTCCGGCTCTCCAGCCATTCCACGGTAAGCATCAGCAGAAGTCCAAAGACCATACCGACTGCATTCAGTACGGAAACACGCTTCTCATAGATTCGCAGCACGATCCGCCTTTCTGTACTGTCAGGTATCCGGTATACACCGATGGGCGGAATCACCTCCACGCCTCTCTGGATCAGCCGCCACAAGAGCCTCTCACACTCTGCCGGCATCTCGTATACAGTAAACAATTTCCCCTCTGCGCCGTAAAAGACACAGCCGGATATTCTCCACTTCACTCTCGTCACAGCCTTAAGTGATACGATTCGATCCGTTCCAAACAGCCGCCGGATCACCACCGTCTCGGGATGGACGGTAAGAGACCAGGAGCCGTAGGCGATCAGGTAGATTCCGGGCACAGAAAACAGGATCAGAAATAGAAGCATAATCCCAATGGAGGCCGTCGGATTCCCGTGCATTCTCGAATACAGGCAGAAAGCGGCCATCGCGATTCCAAAAACGATACTTGCCGCCCCTATGTATATACAGCCTCGCGGACCGTGTATGGTGTATTGCTCTTCCTGCTTTATTTGCCTATTCCTGTCTTTCATCTGCATCCGTCCCATAATTTTCTTCCAGATACGCTGCCCATGAGCGATAAAATTCCTCTTCCGTCATTTGAAATGTCTCTTCAAGCTTTTCCGGCCGTCTGACCAATTCCATCAATTTTCCGTATCCATATCTTGCAGTCACATACTCCACCACTGTGTACGAATACTGATACCCGTCCCGCCGAAAAAACTCCTGGAAGTCAGCCCCGGTGTCCAGATCGGCCAGTGCCGGCACGCGGTTGTTCTTTAGCCCCTCCGAGACCGTATTTCGAATCCATGCTTCATGATTGTCTTTCCCTTGTAGGAGGCAATTCCCTCGTCGAGCCATCTGGGGATGTGTGGGTTTATCTCTTTTATCAGAACGTGTGTAAACTCGTGAACGACAGTGTTTATCACCTGTTCGTAATTCGATCCCGGCGGCGGATTCAGCGGCGACGCTATGACTGTTTTCCCCGCCGCAATTCCCCCTCTTATCCATTCAGGGGCGTCCTCGATTCCAAGGGCCAGATTCAATTCCGCCCGATCCGAGCATATCTTGACTGTCGTTTTCTGTTTCAGCTCTCTGCCTGTCTTTTCTGTTATATCGGAGTATCGCTCTTCCAGTAAATTCAGCACCTCTTCTACACAGGTCCTCTCGCTCTCATGATACTCTGCAATAAAATGACTGCTCTCACATACAAAGTCCATTTACCTGATCCCCTTTTCTTTTTTTCTGCTCCCCACGTCCCCATCTCTCTGCGAATCCCAGACAGGCAGCTGCAGCACAAACGTACTTCCGCCCCCATCCGTGTCCTTCACCGTCAGTTTTCCGTGATGCAGCTTAACCAGCTCTACGGCGATGCTCAGCCCCAGCCCATAATGCGATTTGTCATTTCTGGACTTATCCGCGCGGTAGAACCGGTCAAAGACTCTTTTTTTATCTTCCTCCGAAATGCCGCAGCCATGATCCTCCACCTCGATGAACACGTGCTTTGCGTCCGACCGGACAATAACGGCGATCGTACTGCCCTCCGGTGAGTAGCTGGAGGCGTTATCCGTAAGAATCGTCATAAGCTGCATCAATCGCTGGCGGTCCCCGCAGACCTCCGGCAGTTCTTCCTCCTGCAGCCTTAATTCAAACGGCTGATTCTTTTTCCTGCACAGCTCTGCCAGGGCATCGTAGTTTGATATCAGAAATGTATCCGTCATCAGAGGTTCCGCGCGCATGGTCCAGATTCCCGCGTCCGCCGATGCCAGCTGCAGCAGATCATCGATCAGGACCGTCATCCGTTCCCCTTCCTTCTCGATTCCGGGCAGAAACTGCTTCGCCTTCCCCTCATCCATGGAAACCGCATGAATCCCCGCACGTATTACGGTAAGCGGCGCCCGCAGTTCGTGAGAGGCCGCCGCGATAAATTCACTCTGCCTTTTAAGGCCAGTCTCCAATGGCTTCAGACTGTGGTTCACAAAGGTACGGCAGATAAAAAACAGAATCACCAGCCCCATCAGATTTACCGAGAAATACAGCAGTACGGAATTCCGGTAAACCTCCTTTTCATCTGTCAGTGCTTTCAGGATCAGTATCTTCTGTTCCGTTCCATACGCTTTTTTCAGATAGATACTGCCGTAATAGTGTTCCCTCTGGTCCCCATATATGGAATAAACCGGACTTCTCACTTCTCCCGGCTTACTTCCCGGTATTTCTTCGAAAAATCCGTCCTGCTCTGCAAAATGATTCAGCTTTTCAAACAGCCTGTCCCTATCGGTCAGAGGCTTCCAGGCGCCTTTAAATGACAGCGGAACAGAATTACTGGACACAGAGATCATCATATTCTCGCTGATTTCACTTTGAGCCAGCCACATATGGGAGATTTTATTACTGTCCCTGATCGTATCCACCACATTGCCAAATACAGTCTGATACCGGCTGATATTATTCGTCTCGTACTGATTTAAAGACAAAAGAAGCAGACCGGTCACAATAAGACTCAGCAAAAGACCGGTAGCCAGCACATAAGCGCCGACCAGTTTTCTCCTTAACTGCTTTACCATGGCCGCTCCCTTCTTCCCTACTGCTCCGGCTGCTCTTCCAGAGAATAGCCCACAGACCTGACTGTTTTAATAGTCACACTGCTCCCCACCTGTTTCAGCCTTCTATAATTGTCCAGATTCCCCTCTTCCACCGCGCTGTCAAGTCCCCATACCCGGTTCAGCAGCAATTCTCTCGTAAGGATCTGTCCCTTGTTCCTGATTAAAAATTCCAGCAGATCCATCTCCTTTTTCGAAAGCTCCACCTTTTTATCCTCTTTCCATAACACCCGGCTGGACAGATTCATAGTCACATCCCCACAGGCCAGCTGCCGGTCAAACTCCATCTGTACCGGCCGCCGTTCCAGTGCCCGGATTCTGGCAAACAGCTCTTCCGGTGCGAACGGCTTAACCAGATAATCATCTGCCCCCGCATCCAGACCGCCGATTCTGTCTTCTATGGTGCCGAGAGCCGTCACCATAATAACCGGTGTCGCAACCCCCTTCTGTCTCATGCGCTGCAAAATCTGTATTCCATCCATTCCAGGCAGCATCCGGTCCAGAATCACCACATTGTATGCCTGCATACCCAGATAATAAAATGCTTCCTGACTGTCCTGACAGATATCCGCCAGGTAGCCCTTCTCCTCCAGCCAGAACCCCATCAGCCGGCATAATTCCATATCATCTTCCACCAGCAGTATCCTCACAGCGCGTTCTCCTTTCTGCATTTTATTCCTGGAGGTATAAGGTTATCTTCGTCATCAGTTTCTTTGCTGCGTCCTCCAGGGAGGCGGTTCCGTCAAAGTAGTCTTTTGAATATTCCAACAGGATCTGTTTCACTTTCCAGTTCCTGCCGGCGGAATGCTTCACGGTTTTGCAGAACTCTGTCATCCTGCGGCGAAGCGGCTCGGAGGGCCAGCCAATTTTCATATCGTATGTTCTTCCATCCGCACCGGGGATAGTTCCTCC
>OBXZ01001325.1_pt1 | contig 11148 bp, 4 predicted proteins | sample 1538171 | NCBI WGS metagenome assembly OBXZ01 (sample SAMEA2580161, study PRJEB22360) | human gut metagenome | biome: human gut; feature: human-associated habitat; material: faeces | place: Denmark | collected 2008/2010
AATGTTACGGTGTGAACCCCCGTCACCCGGCGGGCGAGGGCCTGCCGCTATCGCCCGCCGCGCCTCTTCCTGCGCCGCAAACGCATTATCAATGGCGCTGGACGCCCCTCAACGTCGCCAGCATTGACCATCCGCTTACCTTTAGCTTCAGCGCCGGTACGCTTGCGCGCAGCGACGAGCTGGCGCAATACGGCATCATTCACGATCCGCACGCCTCTTCACGACTGATGATTGTTGAGGAGAGCGAGGATACGCTGGCCTTAGCGGAGAAAGTGATAGCAGCGCTCACCGCCAGCGCAGCCGGATTGATTGTGGTTACTCGCCGCGCGTGGCGAGTCGAGGAAAATGAAGCACTCTCTGCATCCCATCACGCGCTATGGGCCTTGCTTCGCGTCGCGGCCAACGAACAGCCGGAACGGTTGCTTGCCGCCATCGATCTCGCCGAAAACACCCCGTGGGAAACGCTGCATCAAGGGTTGAGCGCAGTCTCACTATCACAGCGCTGGCTCGCCGCACGGGGTGACACCCTTTGGCTTCCTTCACTGTCGCCCAATACGGGATGCGCCGCTGAATTACCGGCAAACGTGTTTACCGGCGATAGCCGCTGGCATCTGGTGACCGGAGCGTTTGGCGGATTAGGCCGCCTTGCCGTGAACTGGCTCAGAGAAAAAGGGGCGCGACGCATCGCCCTGCTGGCGCCGCGCGTGGATGAGTCATGGCTACGCGACGTGGAGGGCGGGCAGACGCGCGTCTGCCGTTGTGATGTGGGCGATGCCGGGCAACTGGCCACGGTTCTTGACGATCTGGCGGCCAACGGCGGCATTGCCGGAGCGATTCATGCCGCTGGCGTATTGGCTGACGCGCCCTTACAGGAGCTTGATGACCACCAGCTGGCTGCCGTTTTCGCGGTAAAAGCGCAGGCGGCAAGCCAGCTGTTGCAAACCCTGCGCAACCACGACGGACGCTATCTTATTCTCTACTCTTCCGCTGCCGCCACCCTCGGCGCGCCGGGTCAGAGCGCCCATGCGCTGGCCTGCGGCTACCTGGACGGGCTGGCCCAGCAGTTTTCCACCCTTGATGCGCCGAAAACGCTCTCTGTCGCCTGGGGCGCATGGGGAGAAAGCGGTCGGGCGGCCACGCCGGAAATGCTGGCGACGCTCGCCAGCCGAGGTATGGGCGCGTTAAGCGATGCCGAAGGCTGCTGGCACCTGGAACAGGCGGTGATGCGCGGCGCCCCGTGGCGACTGGCGATGCGCGTTTTTACCGACAAAATGCCCCCGTTACAACAGGCTCTGTTTAACATCAGCGCCACAGAAAAAGCCGCAACGCCGGTCATTCCTCCTGCTGATGACAACGCCTTTAACGGCAGCCTGAGCGATGAAACAGCGGTGATGGCATGGCTGAAAAAGCGGATTGCGGTTCAGCTAAGGCTGAGCGATCCGGCGTCACTGCATCCAAACCAGGATCTGTTGCAACTCGGCATGGACTCGCTGCTCTTCCTTGAACTCAGTAGCGATATTCAGCACTACCTGGGTGTACGCATCAATGCGGAACGGGCGTGGCAGGATCTGTCTCCTCATGGACTCACGCAGCTTATCTGTTCTAAGCCAGAGGCGACGCCTGCCGCTTCGCAGCCGGAAGTGTTGCGGCACGACGCCGACGAGCGTTATGCGCCCTTCCCTTTGACGCCCATTCAGCACGCCTACTGGCTGGGGCGAACCCACCTCATTGGCTATGGCGGCGTCGCCTGTCACGTCCTGTTTGAGTGGGATAAACGCCACGATGAGTTCGATCTCGCCATACTGGAGAAAGCATGGAACCAGCTCATCGCACGCCACGATATGTTGCGTATGGTGGTTGATGCCGACGGGCAGCAGCGAATCCTGGCGACAACGCCGGAGTATCACATCCCGCGTGACGATCTGCGCGCGCTTTCCCCGGAAGAACAGCGCATCGCGCTGGAAAAACGGCGGCATGAACTGAGCTATCGCGTTTTGCCTGCCGACCAGTGGCCTCTTTTTGAGCTGGTGGTCAGCGAAATCGACGATTGCCATTACCGTCTGCATATGAACCTCGACCTTTTGCAGTTTGATGTGCAGAGTTTTAAAGTCATGATGGACGACCTGGCGCAGGTCTGGCGCGGTGAAACGCTGGCACCGCTCGCTATTACCTTCCGTGATTATGTGATGGCTGAACAGGCGCGCCGACAGACATCGGCATGGCACGATGCCTGGGATTACTGGCAGGAAAAACTGCCGCAACTGCCCTTAGCGCCAGAGCTGCCGGTGGTTGAGACGCCCCCGGAAACGCCACACTTCACCACCTTCAAATCGACGATCGGCAAGACAGAATGGCAGGCCGTGAAACAGCGCTGGCAGCAGCAAGGCGTCACACCGTCTGCCGCGCTGCTCACGCTGTTTGCCGCCACCCTTGAGCGCTGGAGCCGTACCACAACATTTACGCTGAACCTGACGTTCTTCAATCGCCAGCCGATCCATCCGCAAATCAACCAGTTGATTGGTGATTTTACCTCCGTCACGCTGGTTGATTTTAACTTCTCAGCGCCGGTGACGTTGCAAGAGCAGATGCAACAGACCCAACAGCGCCTCTGGCAAAACATGGCGCACAGTGAAATGAACGGTGTTGAGGTGATCCGTGAGCTGGGCCGCCTGCGCGGATCACAACGTCAACCGCTGATGCCGGTAGTGTTTACCAGTATGCTGGGGATGACGCTGGAAGGCATGACTATCGATCAGGCGATGAGCCATCTGTTCGGCGAACCCTGCTATGTATTCACGCAAACGCCGCAGGTCTGGCTGGATCATCAGGTCATGGAGAGCGACGGCGAGTTGATGTTTAGCTGGTACTGCATGGACAACGTGCTGGAACCCGGCGCTGCCGAGGCGATGTTTAATGACTATTGCGCCATCCTGCAAGCCGTCATCGCCGCCCCTGAAAGCCTGAAGACTCTCGCCAGCGGCATCGCCGGGCACATTCCCCGCCGACGCTGGCCGCTGAACGCGCAGGCGGACTACGACCTGCGGGATATTGAGCAGGCGACGCTCGAATACCCCGGCATCCGGCAGGCCAGAGCGGAAATAACCGAACAGGGCGCGTTGACGCTGGATATCGTGATGGCCGACGATCCGTCGCCATCAGCGGCGATGCCTGATGAGCACGAACTTACCCAACTGGCGCTGCCGTTGCCTGAGCAGGCGCAGCTTGATGAGCTGGAGGCGACCTGGCGCTGGCTGGAGGCGCGTGCGCTACAGGGGATCGCGGCTACGCTAAATCGTCACGGCCTGTTTACCACGCCGGAGATCGCCCATCGCTTTAGCGCAGTAGTACAGGCGCTGTCCGCGCAAGCGTCTCACCAGCGTCTGCTGCGCCAGTGGCTACAGTGTCTGACGGAAAGAGAGTGGTTAATCCGCGAAGGTGAAAGCTGGCGCTGCCGCATTCCGCTCAGCGAGATTCCTGAGCCTCAGGAAGCGTGCCCGCAAAGCCAATGGAGCCAGGCGCTGGCGCAGTATCTGGAAACCTGCATCGCCCGGCACGACGCCCTCTTCTCCGGGCAGTGTTCTCCGCTGGAATTGCTGTTCAACGAGCAGCATCGCGTTACCGACGCGCTGTATCGCGACAACCCCGCCAGCGCCTGTCTGAATCGCTATACCGCGCAGATTGCCGCCTTGTGCAGCGCAGAACGGATTCTGGAGGTTGGCGCCGGAACCGCAGCCACTACCGCGCCGGTGCTGAAGGCCACGCGGAACACGCGGCAGTCGTACCACTTCACGGACGTCTCCGCGCAGTTCCTCAATGACGCCAGAGCCCGTTTCCATGATGAATCGCAGGTGTCTTATGCCTTGTTCGACATCAACCAGCCGCTGGATTTCACCGCCCACCCGGAGGCGGGTTACGACCTGATCGTTGCCGTCAATGTGCTCCACGACGCCAGCCATGTCGTCCAGACGTTGCGCAGATTAAAACTGTTGCTGAAAGCCGGCGGACGTTTGCTGATCGTTGAAGCGACGGAGCGAAACAGCGTATTCCAGCTGGCGAGCGTGGGCTTTATTGAGGGATTAAGCGGATACCGCGATTTCCGCCGCCGGGATGAGAAACCGATGCTCACCCGCTCCGCATGGCAGGAGGTTCTCGTTCAGGCCGGGTTTGCAAACGAGCTGGCGTGGCCCGCGCAGGAATCGTCGCCGCTGCGCCAGCATCTGCTGGTAGCGCGTTCGCCTGGCGTAAATCGCCCGGATAAAAAAGCCGTGAGCCGCTATTTACAGCAGCGCTTTGGCACCGGTCTGCCCATTTTACAGATCCGGCAAAGAGAAGCGTTATTTACGCCGCTGCATGCCCCGTCTGATGCGCCGACTGAGCCAGCCAAACCCACGCCAGTTGCCGGGGGGAATCCGGCGCTGGAAAAACAGGTGGCTGAACTCTGGCAATCGCTGCTGTCTCGCCCCGTGGCAAGGCATCACGACTTTTTCGAACTGGGCGGCGACAGCCTGATGGCGACAAGGATGGTCGCGCAGCTAAACCGGAGAGGGATTGCCAGGGCTAACCTTCAGGATCTGTTCAACCATTCGACGCTGAGCGACTTCTGCGCCCATCTACAGGCGGCTACGTCAGGAGAGGACAACCCGATACCCCTTTGCCAGGGCGACGGTGAGGAAACCCTGTTTGTCTTCCACGCTTCAGACGGCGATATCAGCGCCTGGCTGCCGCTCGCTAACGCGTTGAACAGGCGCGTTTTCGGCCTGCAAGCAAAATCGCCGCAGCGCTTTGCCACGCTCGACCAGATGATCGATGAGTATGTCGGGTGCATCCGTCGTCAGCAGCCTCACGGCCCTTATGTGCTGGCGGGTTGGTCGTATGGCGCGTTTCTTGCGGCGGGCGCCGCACAGCGCCTGTACGCCAAAGGCAAGCAGGTTCGGATGGTGTTAATCGATCCCGTGTGCCGACAGGATTTCTGTTGCGAAAACCGGGCGGCCCTGCTGCGCCTGTTAGCCGAAGGACAAACGCCTCTGGCACTGCCCGAACATTTCGACCAGCAGACGCCCGACAGCCAGCTTGCCGACTTTATCAGCCTCGCTAAAACGGTCGGTATGGTGTCGCAAAACCTGACGCTGCAAGCGGCAGAAACGTGGCTCGACAACATCGCGCATCTGCTGCGTTTACTGACTGAGCATACGCCGGGCGAAAGCGTTCCGGTCCCCTGTCTCATGGTGTATGCCGCCGGGAGACCCGCGCGCTGGACGCCAGCAGAAACCGAGTGGCAGGGCTGGATAAACAACGCCGACGACGCTGTGATTGAAGCCAGCCACTGGCAAATCATGATGGAAGCCCCCCACGTTCAGGCTTGTGCGCAACACATTACGCGCTGGCTTTGCGCAACCTCAACGCAACCGGAGAACACGTTATGATGCCGTCCGCCTCCCCAAAGCAACGCGTACTGATTGTGGGCGCCAAATTTGGCGAAATGTACCTGAATGCCTTTATGCAGCCCCCGGAGGGGCTGGAACTGGTCGGCCTGCTGGCGCAGGGAAGCGCCCGTTCAAGAGAGCTGGCTCATGCGTTTGGCATTCCGCTGTATACCTCGCCGGAACAGATAACCAGGATGCCGGATATCGCCTGTATTGTCGTGCGTTCGACCGTCGCCGGAGGAACCGGTACGCAGCTTGCCAGACACTTTCTGACGCGCGGCGTACACGTCATTCAGGAGCATCCCCTCCACCCGGATGACATCAGTTCCTTACAAACGCTGGCGCAGGAACAGGGCTGCTGCTATTGGGTAAACACGTTTTATCCGCATACGCGCGCGGGACGCACATGGCTTCGCGATGCGCAGCAGCTGCGTCGCTGCCTGGCTAAGACGCCGCCGGTAGTCCACGCCACCACCAGCCGACAGTTGCTCTACTCCACTCTGGATTTGTTGTTGCTGGCTCTGGGCGTTGATGCCGCCGCCGTGGAGTGCGACGTGGTTGGCAGCTTTAGCGATTTTCACTGTCTGAGACTCTTCTGGCCGGAGGGAGAAGCCTGCCTGCTGCTTCAGCGCTATCTCGATCCTGACGATCCAGATATGCATAGCCTTATCATGCACCGCCTGCTGCTGGGCTGGCCGGAAGGTCATCTTTCGCTGGAGGCGAGCTACGGCCCCGTCATCTGGTCATCCAGCCTGTTTGTCGCAGACCATCAGGAGAACGCCCACAGCCTCTACCGCAGACCGGAGATCCTGCGCGATCTGCCGGGTCTGATGCGCAGCGCGGCGCCCCTGAGCTGGCGCGACTGCTGCGAAACCGTCGGGCCGGAGGGCGTCAGCTGGTTGCTACACCAGTTGCGCAGCAATCTGGCGGGCGAACATCCACCAGCGGCCTGCCAAAGCGTACATCAGATCGCGTTATCACGTTTATGGCAGCAGATTTTACGTAAGACCGGCAATGCGGAGATCAGACGCCTGACGCCGCCGCACCACGACCGGTTAGCCGGTTTCTACAACGATGATGATAAGGAGGCGCTGTGACGCAATCTGCAATGTGCATCCCGCTGTGGCCCGCCCGGAACGGCAATACTGCGCATCTGGTCATGTGCCCTTTCGCTGGCGGCAGCAGTAGCGCGTTTCGCCACTGGCAAGCTGAGCAACTGGCTGATTGCGCGCTTTCTCTGGTGACCTGGCCGGGGCGCGATCGCCTTCGCCATCTGGAACCGCTCAGAAGCATTACACAACTGGCGGCACTGCTGGCGAACGAGCTGGAAGCATCCGTATCGCCTGACACGCCGCTTTTACTCGCCGGGCACAGCATGGGGGCGCAGGTGGCGTTTGAAACCTGCCGACTTCTGGAGCAACGGGGGCTTGCGCCACAAGGACTGATTATTTCCGGGTGCCATGCCCCGCATCTGCATTCTGAACGCCAGCTCAGCCATCGCGATGATGCCGACTTTATCGCTGAGCTGATAGACATTGGCGGATGTTCTCCTGAACTGCGGGAAAACCAGGAATTAATGTCGCTGTTTCTTCCTCTTCTGCGCGCTGATTTTTACGCCACCGAGAGCTATCACTACGACTCGCCCGACGTCTGTCCGCCGCTGCGCACGCCTGCGCTGTTATTGTGCGGCAGCCACGATCGCGAAGCCTCCTGGCAGCAGGTCGATGCCTGGCGTCAGTGGCTGAGCCACGTTACAGGCCCGGTGGTGATTGACGGCGATCACTTCTATCCCATTCAACAAGCCCGGTCCTTTTTTACGCAGATTGTCCGCCATTTTCCCCACGCATTTTCTGCAATGACCGCGTGGCAAAAACAGCCCAGTACTTCAGAAAGGTGACGCATGAATTCTTCCTTTGAATCTCTGATTGAACAGTATCCCTTACCCATTGCCGAACAGTTGCGCCACTGGGCGGCCCGTTATGCCTCGCGAATTGCCGTCGTTGATGCAAAGGGGTCGTTAACCTACAGCGAGCTTGATGCACAAGTTGACGAACTTGCCGCAGGTCTGTCATCACTGGGTTTGCGTTCGGGGGAGCATGTAATTGTGCAGCTTCCCAACGACAACGCGTTTGTTACCCTGCTGTTCGCCTTGTTAAGACTGGGCGTTATCCCCGTGCTGGCGATGCCCTCGCAACGGGCGCTGGATATCGACGCGCTGATTGAGCTGGCGCAACCCGTCGCTTACGTTATTCACGGGGAAAACCACGCAGAGCTGGCCCGACAGATGGCGCACAAACACGCCTGCTTGCGTCATGTTCTGGTCGCTGGAGAGACCATGAGCGACGATTTTACGCCGCTCTTCTCCCTTCACGGTGAGCGACAGGCATGGCCGCAGCCTGATGTTTCCACCACCGCGTTGTTGTTGCTCTCAGGCGGCACAACCGGCACGCCCAAACTCATCCCGCGCCGACATGCCGACTATAGCTATAACTTCAGCGCTTCTGCTGAACTGTGCGGCATCAGCCAACAGAGCGTGTATCTCGCCGTCCTCCCGGTGGCGCATAACTTTCCGCTGGCCTGCCCCGGTATTCTGGGAACGCTTGCCTGCGGCGGAAAAGTGGTGCTGACCGACAGCGCCAGCTGTGATGAGGTGATGCCTTTAATCGCGCAGGAAAGAGTGACTCACGTCGCCCTGGTTCCGGCGCTGGCGCAATTATGGGTGCAGGCCAGGGAGTGGGAAGACAGCGACCTTTCGTCGCTGCGCGTCATTCAGGCAGGCGGCGCCCGGCTCGACCCGACGCTTGCTGAGCAGGTTATCGCCACCTTTGACTGTACCCTGCAACAGGTTTTCGGTATGGCGGAAGGCCTGCTCTGTTTTACCCGGCTGGACGATCCGCATGCCACCATTCTCCACAGCCAGGGGCGCCCGTTGTCCCCTCTGGATGAAATCCGCATCGTTGATCAAGACGAGAACGACGTCGCGCCGGGCGAAACCGGGCAATTGTTAACGCGCGGCCCTTATACCATTTCGGGCTATTACCGCGCCCCTGCCCACAACACGCAGGCCTTTACCGCGCAAGGGTTTTACCGCACAGGCGACAATGTCAGGCTGGATGAGGTGGGGAACCTGCACGTTGAGGGACGCATAAAAGAGCAGATCAACCGCGCCGGAGAAAAAATAGCCGCGGCTGAAGTGGAATCGGCACTGCTGCGTTTAGCGGAAGTGCAAGATTGCGCGGTGGTCGCCGCGCCGGACACGCTGCTTGGCGAGCGGATTTGCGCGTTTATCATCGCGCAGCAGGTGCCAACTGACTATCAGCAGTTGCGTCAACAACTGACCCGTATGGGGCTCAGCGCGTGGAAAATTCCTGACCAAATCGAGTTTCTGGACCACTGGCCGCTCACCGCCGTCGGCAAGATAGACAAAAAACGCCTGACGGCTCTCGCCGTCGACCGTTATCGCCATTCTGCCCAATAAGCGCAAACCGACCCGAAACAGGTTGAAATAAACCCGTTTCGGGTAGCACCACCATTAGAAATAGTTATCATTTTCAATTCACCATTGTCGGTATTTTTTGGCGTTTCGCCGTCTTACAGGGACTCACAACAATGAAAATGACACGGCTTTATCCTCTGGCCTTGGGGGGATTATTGCTCCCCGCCATTGCTAATGCCCAGACTTCACAGCAAGACGAAAGCACGCTGGTGGTTACCGCCAGTAAACAATCTTCCCGCTCGGCATCAGCCAACAACGTCTCGTCTACTGTTGTCAGCGCGCCGGAATTAAGCGACGCCGGCGTCACCGCCAGCGACAAACTCCCCAGAGTCTTGCCCGGGCTCAATATTGAAAATAGCGGCAACATGCTTTTTTCGACGATCTCGCTACGCGGCGTCTCTTCAGCGCAGGACTTCTATAACCCCGCCGTCACCCTGTATGTCGATGGCGTCCCTCAGCTTTCCACCAACACCATCCAGGCGCTTACCGATGTGCAAAGCGTGGAGTTGCTGCGAGGCCCACAGGGAACGTTATATGGCAAAAGCGCTCAGGGCGGGATCATCAACATCGTCACCCAGCAGCCGGACAGCACGCCGCGCGGCTATATTGAAGGCGGCGTCAGTAGCCGCGACAGTTATCGAAGTAAGTTCAACCTGAGCGGCCCCATTCAGGATGGCCTGCTGTACGGCAGCGTCACCCTGTTACGCCAGGTTGATGACGGCGACATGATTAACCCCGCGACGGGAAGCGATGACTTAGGCGGCACCCGCGCCAGCATAGGGAATGTGAAACTGCGTCTGGCGCCGGACGATCAGCCCTGGGAAATGGGCTTTGCCGCCTCACGCGAATGTACCCGCGCCACCCAGGACGCCTATGTGGGATGGAATGATATTAAGGGCCGTAAGCTGTCGATCAGCGATGGTTCACCAGACCCGTACATGCGGCGCTGCACTGACAGCCAGACCCTGAGTGGGAAATACACCACCGATGACTGGGTTTTCAACCTGATCAGCGCCTGGCAGCAGCAGCATTATTCGCGCACCTTCCCTTCCGGTTCGTTAATCGTCAATATGCCTCAGCGCTGGAATCAGGATGTGCAGGAGCTGCGCGCTGCAACCCTGGGCGATGCGCGTACCGTTGATATGGTGTTTGGGCTGTACCGGCAGAACACCCGCGAGAAGTTAAATTCAGCCTACGACATGCCGACAATGCCTTATTTAAGCAGTACCGGCTATACCACCGCTGAAACGCTGGCCGCATACAGTGACCTGACCTGGCATTTAACCGATCGTTTTGATATCGGCGGCGGCGTGCGCTTCTCGCATGATAAATCCAGTACACAATATCACGGCAGCATGCTCGGCAACCCGTTTGGCGACCAGGGTAAGAGCAATGACGATCAGGTGCTCGGGCAGCTATCCGCAGGCTATATGCTGACCGATGACTGGAGAGTGTATACCCGTGTAGCCCAGGGATATAAACCTTCCGGGTACAACATCGTGCCTACTGCGGGTCTTGATGCCAAACCGTTCGTCGCCGAGAAATCCATCAACTATGAACTTGGCACCCGCTACGAAACCGCTGACGTCACGCTGCAAGCCGCGACGTTTTATACCCACACCAAAGACATGCAGCTTTACTCTGGCCCGGTCGGGATGCAGACATTAAGCAATGCGGGTAAAGCCGACGCCACCGGCGTTGAGCTTGAAGCGAAGTGGCGGTTTGCGCCAGGCTGGTCATGGGATATCAATGGCAACGTGATCCGTTCCGAATTCACCAATGACAGTGAGTTGTATCACGGTAACCGGGTGCCGTTCGTACCACGTTATGGCGCGGGAAGCAGCGTGAACGGCGTGATTGATACGCGCTATGGCGCACTGATGCCCCGACTGGCGGTTAATCTGGTCGGGCCGCATTATTTCGATGGCGACAACCAGTTGCGGCAAGGCACCTATGCCACCCTGGACAGCAGCCTGGGCTGGCAGGCGACTGAACGGATGAACATTTCCGTCTATGTCGATAACCTGTTCGACCGTCGTTACCGTACCTATGGCTACATGAACGGCAGCAGCGCCGTCGCGCAGGTCAATATGGGTCGCACCGTCGGTATCAATACGCGAATTGATTTCTTCTGATTATTGTAAAAGGGATACCGAAAAGGTATCCCTTTTACAGGTGATGCTGCCAACTTACTGATTTAGTGTATGATGGTGTTTTTGAGGTGCTCCA
>OBXZ01001334.1_pt1 | contig 11049 bp, 16 predicted proteins | sample 1538171 | NCBI WGS metagenome assembly OBXZ01 (sample SAMEA2580161, study PRJEB22360) | human gut metagenome | biome: human gut; feature: human-associated habitat; material: faeces | place: Denmark | collected 2008/2010
TCGGCCTCATCTGCCGCGCAGGGCGGTGTTGGGGGGGGGGGTGGGTTAGCCGCTGGTGATGTGTACCGGCTTGCCGAAGTGCTCCCGGATGCACTGTAGCAGCACCACCAGCTCGTCGTCGAGGAGCACGACGTCGCTGCCCTTGCAGCCGAACTCCCGCACTCGGAAGCTGGGTGAGAGCTGCCGGGTGGAGTCCCGGGACATGGAATATTCTTTGATAGCGATAGAGAACACGACCTTTCTTTTGAGCAGCCCCCACCTGGGGCTGCTTTTTGTTTTGTCAGTAGTAGTGGTAGCCTGTGAGTTGGTATGTACCGCCGCTACTGATATTGACGCTACAGGACCATGAGAGCGTAAGAACTCCTTCGTCAGAAAACTTTGCGGTATTATTAACAGCAACATAGCCGCTAGGAGAGTACTTATAATACGCACTGCTCGTCCATTGTGCGGAGCCGCCACGGGCTACTTTAACAGGGGAGTTGCCAACTGAAATCGTGATATAGTCCACGTCATCAGGAACATTGGTAGTAGACGATGCATTGACGTTAGCGGACCATACCAGCTTACCATCCGGGTATGCTTTCTTGTTTGCTAGCCGCTCGATTTCCGCCCGGGTAAACGGGATAATACTAACTGTGCCGGTTAAATCCTCCAACTCCCCCGGGATAAAGGTGGATATACTTACGCTTCCCAGCGCCATACTCACGCCTCCTCTGCTGCGTCTGCCGCGTCTGCCGCGTCTGCGGCCTCGGGGGTGGTGTCGTCCGGCTCGGCGAGGCCCCACTCCGCCCGCAGGGCAGCGAGAGCGGCGTCCCTGTCGAGGGCCGGGGTCGCCGCGCGGCAGAGTCAGGCAGAGCTTGCCGTCCCGGATGCTGGCCGCCGGGGCGTCGCCGGTGGTCACGCTGCCGATGCCCTCCACGGCTGCGGCGCAGGCGGCGGCGATGCCGTCCTCCATCCGGTTGAGCACGTCGGGCAGGCTGACTTTCATGCCGGTGACGAAATGCTGTTTCACATACTTCATTTTTCGTTTGCCTCCGTTACAAAGTCGTGTCTTCGAGGACGGTGTCGCCCAGGGTGTCCGCTCCGGTGTCAGCGGTCGAGGCCGAGGGTCCCAGCAGCTCCACCTGCATCTGGATGCCGCCCTCCGGGACGTTCTCGGCCCAAAACGTGATGCTGCCGTCCTTGGTCTCGCAGACGCCTGCAAGCCCCGCCGCCACCGCCACGGTGAAGGTCTCCGGGGTGGGTACGGCGGAGGGGACGTTTGCCTCTCTCGCCGCCCGCAGCTGGGCCGTCTGCTTGTAGGCGTAGCCGGGTACGTCGGTGCATTCGGCCCAGCCGTCCGCCGTCAGGGTCACCGGCCAGATGCCCAGATAGCCGCCGGTGTAACTGGCCAGCAGCTTGTCGCAAAGCTTGGCGGTCTCTTTGGCCTTGGCCAGTGCCTGTGCGCCCAGCGCCTCCATGGGCAGCCCGGTCACTCCGTCCCGCATGAGGCCGCAGAGGGCTTCGTCGGTGCGGGTGTCGGTGAGGGATGCGGCAGTGATCTCTGCACTGCCGGCCGGAACGGAGATCTCACACAGACACAGCTCATAGATGAAGTGCGTCCGGATCAGCTCCGGGGCAGTGGGCTCGGCCTCCGGAGTGCCGGGCTTGAGCTTCAGAGCCGTCAGATTGGCATTGGCATCAAACTGGAGCACTACCCGGTCGATGCGGGGCAGCATATCGTCTGCGTCGGGTACCGTCAGCGTGCCGCGCTCCCGGGCGCAGACAGAGATGCCCTTGAAGTCGTCGTAGTTGATCCACGCGAGACCGGGGGAGACGGTGATCTCCCGGGGGCCACTGACGGTCACAGCAAAGTTTGAATCGCGAGAGTAGACGCCGGAGGTGCGGGTGCATAGATAAGCGGCCACATCTTCGGCACTGTAAGTCACCCCGTCGAGGGGGTATGTCACAAGCTTCATGTTCTTCTCCTGATGATAGGTGTTCCGATCTCGGTAGAGACGCTGTTCTCGCCCTTCTGGGATGTCAGGGTGATGGACGTGATGCGGGCGGCGGCCTGAATGTCGGTACCCGGCAGGCTCGCGGCGACGACTTTGCCCACCGTGACCTCATCCGTAGGGGTAAAGCGGAAATTCTCAAGCCGAGTGTGCTTGGCCAGCTCCTGCGTTCCGAGGGCTTTCAGGCTTTCGAGGTAGTCGCTCTGGGTCTGGCTGCTGCTTCTGGTGCGGCTGGCGGCATCCACCACCAGCTCACGCCGGGCAATTCCTGCTGCACTCTCTGCGCCCACCGTGACGGTGGCGTCGCCGCCTACCACGATCACCACATTCTTATAATCGGCCGTGCTCTCGGTGTAGGTCAGATCGGTAAGGTTGCCGTACTGGGGCGCATAGCGGGCGTTCCGGTCCAGCAGAGGGCGGTACAGCTCGAACAGCAGCTTTTTCTCTGCCGGGTCGAACCGGAGCCGGAAGCCGATGTCCAGTTCCTGACATACCTGCTCGGCCACATCCAGCAGACTGCCGGGTGCGGCCTCACCGGTGTAGGTGTCGGTGATCTCGGCCAGGTCGCCGAGCTCGACGCCGGGCCACGGCTCCATGGCCGTGACCAGCTGGCGGAGCGTCGTCTCTGCCGAAAAATTCTTCAGGGTCTGGAGGCTGCTGCGCTCGTCGAGGATGTAGGCTGCGTCGCGGGCAGAGACCACAAGGCGGTGGTCGGAGGTCTGGGCGGAGCATATCCGCATGAGGTGCTCGCTGCCGGCCAGCCAGAGATACCGGTCGGGGCGGCAGAGGGCCTGCAGGCTGGTAGATTCATGAAGCTCCAGCTGCGCCCCCTGCACGTTCTTGTAGGTGTTGTACCGCTCCGGCCAGACCAGCGACACCCAGCTCTCGATTCGCCCCAGAAGCTTCAGCTCGGGGCCATAGACAAAGATCGTCTTTGTACCGCTGGCAGTCAGGGCAGATGCTTTTTCGCCGCTCATGAGTTTTCCTCCACTACAAGAGATGCATACGCTGCGCTGAAACTCAGGGTCAGATAGAGCGCCGTCATGCCGCTGTCGGCAGTGCGTATCCATGCCCGTGTGCCGTGACGCAGCGTCCAGAGGGTGCTGCTCTCATCCAACAGCTCGAAGGCATTGAAGGTCTCGCCGTCGATGATCTGCTCGATGCGCAGCCGCCCGTCCTCCCGCCAGAGCCGAATGACGTCGCCGTCCTGCATCTCGGTGAGAAAACGAAGATACTCTCCGGTAGCAAGATCCCGCACGCCGGGGTTTCGTACGACGCCCTGCGCAGTCAGCGTCAGCACAAAATCCTGCGTGTCCGGGCCGGGGTTGCTGAGCTTGAGAAAATCCGACTGGATGCGCAGGCCGAACTGGTGGGTGCTATAGCAGACGGGCAGCCGGAACGCAGGCTGCGTATAGAACAGCGAAATGCTGGTCTCGGAAACACTGCGCCAGTAGGGATTCGGGCAGTAAAGCTGAAAGCTGAAGGTGGGCCAGAGGTTTGCGGCACTGATGGCGGGGCAGCGCTGCACTTCGGCGTCGCAGTAGTATTTTCCGGCCACGGTCAGCCGCCCGGTGGCCCCGGGGGTGAAAATATCCCGCAGCTGACGCTTGAGATAGGCAGTATTCCGCAGGATGCGCCCGGTAATGGTGCGGGTCACGCCGGAGATGCTGCGGCTCTCCACGGTGGCACCCACCTGCTGGTAGCCCTGACTGGTCTCCAGCTCCACCGGCAGATCGCCGATGGGGTCGATGCTGTAGAGCACGCCTGCCTTGTAGCCGAAGCTGAAGCTCTGGCCGCTGCTGGCGGTAAAGATGGCATCAAACACCGGCAAGCACCGCCCTTTCCTGTTCGTATCGTGCTTCGCGCATCAGGTCAGCCGCTGTCTGCGCTTTGGAGTAAATATACTGGTTGATCTCATACGAGGGCCGGGGCTTGCGCTCAGGCCGAGCGGTTTCTTTCTCGTAGTCCCACAGCGAGTAGCTGGGGGCGGTGACGGCGCTGCCGGAGCCGGAGCTGCTGTTGGGCGTCTTCACGGAAGATCTGCTGCTGCTCCCCAGCTTCATGGCAATGGCCGCGATGGCCACAGCCAGAGCGACGCCTGCAGCGATGACCATAGCACCCACAGGCAGGCCGATGCCGGTAGCCGAGATGGCCGCACCGATGGACTCCAGCATGGCGACAAAGGCAGAGCCGACCGTGGTGACGAGGGTACCCATCGCGGCGAAGATGGTGGGGAAGGCCGAGAGCAGGTTGCCCGAGAGGGCTGTGCTGATGGCCTTGGCCGCTGTGCCGAGGGGGCCTTTAAGAGCCGCGAAGGTGTCCTGCAGGGTGCCACTCAGCTGCCCGGCCAGAGAGGCAACGTCGCCAAAGCGGCCGGTAATGCCCTCGAAGAGCTGCTGTCCCAGAGAAGCCGCGCCCTGCGCCAGCCCCTGTGCGCCCTGTCCGAGAACGCCGTTCAGGCCGTCCACCAGCGAGAGGGCGTAGTCGGTGAGCTGCTGCTTCTGGTCGGCGGTCAGGCCCGAGTAGAGGGCGGATGCCGCCCACTTGCCGATGCCCACCCAGTCGCCGCTCTTCACGGCTTCCCACAGTGTGCCGAGGATGCCCTCGTTGGCGCGGTCTTTGAGGGTAGACCAGAGGCCGTCCAGTGTCTTGGCGGCGCTGTCCTTGATGCTCTCGGCCACCTGCTCGGTGCCGTCGGCGGCAATGGTCTTGACGGTCTCCACCGTGCGGAGCGCTCCGTCGATGACCTTGTCCTGCGTCTGGGTGATGACCTGCTGCTGTTCGGTGGTGCCGTCCGCGAGAGTTTTGGTCACGGTCTGGGTGGTGGTCTTGACCCCGTCCGCGAGGGCCGTGGTGGTGGCCGTCACGGTGTTCACCACGTCTCGCACGGTCTCCATGGTCTGGTTGACCGTCCGCTTGCCGTCCGCCGCGATGGTCTCGACGGTCTTGACGTCCTTGAGGACACCGTCCACCATCTCGCGGCTGGTGGAGGTGATGGTCTGCTTCTGCTGGGCGGTGCCGTTGGACAGCTCCTCGTTGATGGTCTGGATGGTGCGCTTGGTGTTCCCGACGACCTCATAGGCCGTGTCGCTGTAGGAGTTCACCACCGAGGCGGCAGTCTTTGCGGCAGAGCCGGCCTTTTGGGCGGCAGCAGCCGCAGCGTCGCCGGACTTGGTGTAGGCCGGGATGGTGTCCTCGACCTGCTTTGCGAGGTTCTGCATCCTGAATGCATTGGCCTCGGCCTTATCCACCACGTCGTCGCTGAGGGACCAGTCGGTGTCAGGCTGTGCAGCAGTCTTAGCGACCTGAATGCCTGCAGTGGCGATGGTCGCCGCCGTGCCGGTGCCGTTCAGGCCGCTGATAAAGCTCTGAATGAGATTCTTGCCCCACTGCACAGCCTGCCCGGGCAGGGATTTTATCCAGCTGATCGCGCCGGAGATGCCCTGCTGCATGGCCTGTGTCACAGACGACGCCATGCTTTTGATGCCGCTGGCCAGCCCCTTCAGGATGTTTGCCCCGAGATTCAGCCAGTTGAAGGCGGAGATCACCGAGACGATGGCCTCCACGATCTTGCCCATATTCTGGATGATGAGAGGGATGCTGTCGATAAGGCCTTTGCCCAGCTGCACCATGAGGCCGACCGCACCGGCTAAAATTTTCGGTGCATTGTCGTTGATGAGGCCCGCGATATTGATGACAATATCGGGAATGTAGGCGAAGAGCTGCGGCAGGCCCTCCACCAGCCCGTTTGCAAGGCTGAGGATGAGGTCGATGCCTGCCGAGACAAAATCACCGAAATTCGCCCGAAGCTCTTCGGTGAAGGAGAGGACGGCGGGCAGCGCCTGCGACAAAAAATCCGGGATGCCTGCGGCAAACCCGGATGTGAGATTCTGCAGCAGCTCCGTGCCGGTCTGAAGGATGGCCGGGGCCAGCGCAGCGATGGCCTCCGGGATGCCGCCGACCGCATTGACGACCAGCGGGAGAAGGTTGTCCACCAGATAGGTGCGGGCCGTCTCCACAAGGGCCTCCAACGAGGGCCGCAGGTCCTCACCCAGCGCCATCTGTCCCAGAACATTCTGGGCGGCGGCCTTCATGGAGGCAAAGGAGCCGGTCAGGGTGGTGGTGGCCTCCCTGGCCGTGGTGCCGGTGATGTCCAGCTCGGTCTGGATGACATGGATGGCGCTGTACATGTCGGCCAGATTGCCGAGATCATACTTCACGCCGGAGATCTTCTCGGCGTCCTTCAGCAGGCGCTGCATCTCAGCCTGCGTGCCGCCGTAGCCCAGCTTGAGGTTGTCTAGCATGGTATAGTTCTGCTTTGCAAAGCCCTGATAGGCGTTCTGGATGTCCTGCATCGAGGTACCCATCTTGTTTGCGTTGTCAGACATATCCACCATCGCCACGTTGGCCAGCTGCGCCGCCGCGTCGGTGTCCTGACTGACACTGGAAAGCAGGCTGGCCGCGAAGCTGGTTGTGGACTCCATGTAGTCGTTGGCCGAAAGTCCGGCGGTCTTGTAGGCCTGTGCGGCATAGGTCTTGACCTTGTCGGCGCTGTCCTTGAACAGCGTTTCGATGCCGCCGAGGCTCTGCTGGAGAGCACCGCCCGCGTTGACCGAGTCGGAGATCATCTTTCCGATGGCGGCAGTACCCAGCACCGTTTTGATGGTGCCGACCAGCTTGCCGGTGAAGAGCTGTCCGGCAGACTCACCGGCGCGGGCGCTTTCGCCGCCCAGCTCTTCGGCGATGCTGTCCTTGATGCCCTTGGCCGAGGGTACGATCTGGACATAAGCTTTGCCAAGTTCAATGCCGTCTGCCATGTTCAACCTCCTTTCATGGCGGCAAGTGCCGCCTCAAAATCTTCCGGGCTGTCAAAGCTCTGCACATTGCCGGTGCCGCCTGTATCGGGATCGGTGAGGGCGGCAAGGATGGAGTCGGGCGGGCGGCTGCCGGGGCAGCCGATGAGCCGCCATTCGATGCGGTGCAGAGCATCCACTGCGGCGGCATCCATCAGAGTCTTTTCCGGCAGCTTCTGCCCGGCCAGATGCATCATGCATCGGCTGTCCGGCGGCAGACCGGAGGCCAGCGTGGCCGCCAGCCGCACCGGCAGGCTGCGCCAGTCCAGCACATGGTAATACTGGGCAAAATCGCAGATAAGCTTGTCTTTCCCCTCATCCGATGCGATCAGGCCGGAGAGGAAGAAGAGTTTTTTCCGGCGCGGAAGGATTCCATCAGCTCGCCGAGAGCGTTGCTCAGGGCAACGACCGGCACGCGGCCGTCTGCGGTGCGCAGGTGGTCATAAAGCTTCTTGGTCTGCGCCTTGCCCATCAGCAGGCGGATGGTGCGGCCCAGAGACAGGACGTCGGAGTCCTGCACCGCGGCCAGCGCATCCAGAAGCTCCACATTGTCCAGCGCTTCTTCGCTGAGTTCGACAGCAAAGCCGTCCTTGGTTTCAGCAGTGATCATGCCTTGACCTCCTTAGCTTCTTTGGCAGCCTGCGTCTCTGCGCCGGCTGCGACGATGTACTCATAGTGGGTGTTGCCATGATCATCAGGTACAGCAGTCAGAGTGGTGTTGTAGCCCACCGCGCCGTTGGAGTAGGTGATGTCGCCCACGGCAGAAACGGCAGCGTCCGGGATGACGATGCGCTTGGCTGCATTGTTTTTCATCACCATGTCGATGACCCAGCAGCAGTCCTGCTGTTCATCGCTGTTGGCCTTGACGGTGATGCCGGTCTCCAGTGTGCCGGTGACGTTCTTGTCGCCATACACCGACTTGAGCACGGCCGGGTTCAGCGCCTCCAGCAGGGTATAGGCGAAGGTGTCCGGCTTCTCGGTCTGCTGGGTCAGCACGGTGTCGCCGCCCCATGCGGTGGTGTTCTCGCTGGAGGGCGAGTTGGAGTTGGTCAGGCCGTCGCTGGAGATGTAGCCCAGAGACTCAAAAGCCCTGTCCAGCTCAGCTTTGGCGTCGGTGGGCAGAGGCGTACCCAGCGGGGCGCGGTGGACCGCGCCGCCGACCTTGGGCTTTGCGGCGGTGACGTTCTTTGCGTTTGCCATAAGGAAAAGCTCCTTTCAGAAACTCAGTAATGTACCAGCTCGAAAACCGCTTGATAGCGGGGCAGCTTCCGGGTGGTGTCGGGAAAATCGTAGTCGGTGACCAGCTTGCAGCTGACCACCTCGGGCAGGGTGTCGGCATCCAGCATGGCCTGCACGACATGGTGGTTGAGCTGGGCCGCGCTGAACTTGCTCTTTCCGTAGGACTGCACGGCCAGCGTGGCGTGGAAAAGCCCCTCGTCATGGTCGGAGCCGGTCTTGTCCAGTACAACAAAATTGCCGGAGGGCTCCTCCGGCACGGACAGATAGCAGGGAAAACCGCTTTCCCGCAGATAATTGAGGATGATTTCTTCGATCATAGTCACTTCAGCGCTTTCAGGATAGAGTTGGTCTCGGCGTTCTCTTTCCGGGCGGAGAGCGAATCGGCGCTTATCTCAGCCACTGCGCGGGTGTCCGCCATGTAGTAACTGGCCGTATATCCATCGCCCAGACGGCTTTGCGCCGCAAAAGCGCCGGAGGAAAGGCCGTTTTGCATCTCTTTACTCTTCAGCAGTTTCCGGACACCGGAGCGGTTCAGCTCAAAGTGAAAATCATTCATACCGCTCCACCTGTACCTTCTTATCCCAGTCCAGAGGCGTGAGCTGGGTGATGTATTGCTGTACGCCGTTCAGGACGCGCCATCTCTTCCCGAAAAACTCCACAGCGCAGCCCTCCCATTTGTGAGTGTCGGCCTTGGGGATGCAAAGCTCATAAACCAGATGACGCCCGGAAATCTGCAGCTCTGTGGGCGATGCTGCAGAGTCAACAGGCGTAATGAGCACATTTTCAACTGTGACCGGCGTTTCGGCGTAGACGGGTTCGTGAAATGCATCCTCACCGGTCTTGGTGCGCTCGTAAAGCGTGACCGGGATGCCCTTAATCAGAGCTGCCATACAGCTCGATCACCCCCATCCGCTGGCGGCGCAGCCCCAGCCGAGCCAGCTCAGACTTCTTGATGAACAGGCCGCCTCCGGGAACGAGAAAGGAGCCGGAGGCGGAATAGCCGCCTGCGGCCTGCGTCAGCTGGGTCATCGGCTCCTGATCGGTGCTGGTCATCAGCGCCCGCGCAGCCACATCGACCGCGACGCTCTTGGCCACCAGAGCCAGTGCAGAGTCCGAAGCGACCAGTGCGGGCAGGTCCTTGCCCACCTTGCTGGCCTCAACATCAAGGCTGGCTGAGATGACCTCCAGCAGAGGGCCGGCGCGGGCCTGCTCTGCCTCCGTCATGGGCCTCCAGAGGGTGGTCATGTCGTCCACGGTGGCGTAGGTCATACCGTCGCCCTGCCTTTCCGCTTGGACTTGGCAGCGGGAGGGTCAGCCTCGGTGTCGGCCTCGGACGTGGCGTCCGTCGCGGCATCTGCCCTGTCAGGTTCCCAGTCGCCGCCGGAGATGAGGCAGTCCGTTTCGATAACAGCGCCGGTCTTTTTGTTGCGGTACAGCATGGCCATCTCCTCCTTACTCGCCGGCCTTGATGTGGGCGAAGGCGGACGGGTCGAGGATGCCCCAGCCGATGTAGGCCTCACCGCGCAGATAGACCTGATTGTGGCCCTTCAGGTCGCCCAGCTGAGTATCATTGTCGGGGTTGCCGTAGCGGATGACCTCGATGGGGATCTCCTTGGCATAGCCCCACTTGAAGCAGTTGACGAAATCGCCCACAAGGGCGCGGTCGAGGCTGGAGCCGGAGGACAGGTTGGAGGTGGACTCCACCCGCAGGCCGTTCACCTCGCCGGGATTTGCGCCCCATGCCAGCTGGGGGTAAAGCTTTGCGCCGTCGGCGGTGGTCTGCTTGGCCAGAGCGGACTTGAAGGCCGGGGCCAGCACCATGCCGGTGACGTCCCGGTCTGCGCCCTGCACCAGCGCGATGGCAGCCTCAATGTTCTCATCGGGCTTGTCGCCGGAGGAGATGGTCACAGCCTGCGTCACCTTGGAGTCGAAGTGATTGGTGCCGATGACGGAGGAGGCCGTGCCGGTGCGGGGATTGACGCCGTGGAAGGCCATCAGGTCGAGGCCCTTGGCGACCTTCTTGGCGAAGCCGTCGGCAAAGGCGCTCATGTAGTCCAGCTGCGCGTCCGCGGAGGCGTAGAGAAACTCGTCCGAGATGCGGGCACCGTACTCGATCTTGATGGGGACGATGGTGATGGGATCGACGGTCAGACCGCCCTTGGTCTTGGCACCGTTCTCTGCCACGATGTCCACCTCCTTGTCGAGGGAGAAGGTGAACTCCTTGACGCCGTTGAAGGGGATGGGGGTGGCGCTGCACAGCTTGGCCAGCGCAGAGGCACCGGTGGTCTTCTTGATAAAGTCGGGGATCAGCTCCTCGGGGAACAGGGAGCCTTTGCTCAGAATGTCTGCCATGTGTTATTCTCCTTTGCTCATCAGGTCGTTGGTGAAGGCGCGCAGGGCATCGCGGCGGCTGCTGCCGCCTGCGGGCTCGGTGCTGCGCGGGGGCGATTTGGGGGTCTGGGGCTTGAGCAGCTTGGCGAGAGACTGGGCATCCTTGCGGATGGCGTCCTCGTTCTCACCGGTAAGCCGCTGGGAGAGGTCGAAGGGGATGCCGACCTCGTGGGCGATGCGGGTCTTGAGCTCCGACATCTCAAAGGCATGGATGCGGGAAGCATAGTCGGCATTCTGCGCTTTGAGGTCGTCGTAGTCGGCGAAGGGAGTCAGACGGTCGGCAACGGCGGCGTCGAATGCCTCCTGCGTGGTGATGGGTTCAAATTCTGCCATGAGAAAACCTCCATTCTGACAGATGCATATAAAAAACAGGGCGGAGGCCCTGCTTCGGCATAGTTAATAGCTGGTGCGCTGGCGGCGTTTCTCCTTGCCCTCGGAGCATTGCCAGCAGGCGAGGATGATGCTGTCCAGCAGCTCGATATGGCCTCCCTCGGTCAAGGAACGGTAGCCGAAGCCGCCGTTGGTGCCGATGGCCCGCCTTTCGCCGGTGGAAGGCCCCCGCCAACAAAATC
>OBXZ01001338.1_pt1 | contig 11018 bp, 8 predicted proteins | sample 1538171 | NCBI WGS metagenome assembly OBXZ01 (sample SAMEA2580161, study PRJEB22360) | human gut metagenome | biome: human gut; feature: human-associated habitat; material: faeces | place: Denmark | collected 2008/2010
CAAAGGACACGCCGAGTTTGAGTGATGGAATATAATATGAGTTATTTTAAATAGCAGGTAGTCTATAAGATTGCCTGCTGTTTTGTATTATCCCTATTTTGAATCCTATTACTGAAATTTGTTATCAATCTGTCAATGTCAAAATTCAATTGCGAATTCATTTGTTAGAAGGTGTGTGGTATACTTCAATTATAAATAAGTATCTAGGATAACGTATAATTAATTTCGTAAAATCAATTTCATGAAAATAGACTTGGTCTATAGACGTTCGATAAAATTAACTCACCACAACCAAATCTATCAAAAGAGGATGATGAATTAGTTAACGCCAAAAAGTATAAGCGTATCTCTGAGCGCCAGAGATGTTGTTTCTTAGCTCTGCTATATAATAAATAACAAAAATATGTTATAATAAATCTACTTACGGGAATGAGGAGAAATTAGATGAAATATGAACGAAATTATGGCATAGATCTTTTACGTCTGGTTTTGATGTACATGGTGTGTATGTTACATACTTTAGGACAAGGGGGAATCTTAGGGGTATGCCAAGCCGGAACAGTGGAGTATAAGGCTTTTTGGTTTTTAGAGATTTTATCATATTGTGCGGTGGATGGATTCGCGATTATCAGCGGATACATGGCCGTGGACAGGCCACGCAAATACGAAAAACTGGTGGATATGTGGTTTCAAGCTTTTTTCTATTCTTTTGTGATTACGATGCTGTTCACTCTGGCAAGATGTAATCAAGTCTGGGAAAAAGCAGATATGATCAGATGCGCGTTTCCTGTTACATTTGGGAAATTCTGGTATTTTACAGCTTTCTTCGCGCTCTTTTTTGCAATTCCTATTTTAAATAAATTTATGTTTACGGTAGAGGAACAAAGTGCGAAAATTGCGTTTCTCATACTGATTATTTTATTTTCATGTATGGGGCTGTTTGCGGATGCTTTTAAAACACAAGGTGGCTACTCAACTTTATGGCTCATTATCTTATATTGCATAGGAGCATTGGCAAAGAGAGGCAAGGTCTTTGAACAGAAGAAGTCGTTCACTCTCATTATTATGTGGGCAATTTGTATTTTTTGGACATGGGCCGCACACGTTTTTCAGGGAAATGAGCAGCTAACGAATTTTGTGTCTCCCACAATCCTGCTGAGTGGATTACTAATGGTCATTCTTTTTTCGAGGATTCGTTTGAAGGGCACGGTGATAGCAAAGCTTTCTCCGTTAGCCTTTGGTATCTACTTATTTCAGTTCAATCAGGTAATATGGAATAATTATCTGAGAGGTGCTTTTACATTTATAGCAGAAACAAATATTATTTTAGGGGTGGTGTATGCGTTTGCTTGTGCCGCGTTGATTTTTATTTCCGGGTTAGTCGTTGAATTTCTGAGAACTAAGATTGCAAAAGTTATAAAGATTCCTGAATTAAGTAAAAAAATAGTAAGTGTGTTTCATTGGATGTTGAAAAAAGTATGCGTCATTCTAAAATAAGTAAAGGTAAACTACTGTATTATTCTATGTCCTTCCCTGCAAGGTGGAGGACAATTTTATTCTACAAAAAATTATGAATTGTAATTCATAATTGACATTATGAGACAAAAGTGATATATTTCAATTATGAAATATAGGTAGAAAGGAGGCGGCGTATGCGGGAGACGCAAATGTTTGAAGAAATCTGGAAGGAGTTTCAACGGGAGATATCGGAAGAGCAGGCTTTTTCGTTGTCTTTACTAATGGCTTTTTCCTGGCATTACGGAGAATGGCAGGATGATTTTGGACTGGATATTGGCAGTGGTGCCATGGTTTCGCAAGGTTCTCTCATTGAGAGCATTAAAGGAATTCAGGGATATGATGTGCGTGAGGCATTCAGCAGGTTATCTGAAAGAATAAACTGGCAGATGGTAGAGCAAGAAGCAGTTCAGAGGCTACTGAAAAAAATGATAGACTGTTTTGTATGGTATGGCAAAAAGGGGGAAGATCCCAGAGAGGTGTTTGCTTTGATACTGGACTTGATGGGGCGGGACGGAAAATGTGTGTTGACGCCACCAGGGGTAAGGAGAGTGATTGTGGAGCTTCTCGGTCCACGGAAGGCAAAGCATCTCGCGTCCAGTTGTTGTGGAGGTGCCGGACTGGGCTTGGAATTATGGGATTACCTGAGGCTACGGAATCCAGAGATCTCATTCTGCGGGGAAGAACAGAGTCGTGAGCTTTGTGATGTGGCGAATTTGTACAGCTACGCCTATGGAGTTTCTGCAGGGGAGATTGTAGAGAGGGATGTGTTGACGATACCGGAGGAACGGGAACGGCAGCGGTACGATATGATCGTGATGGATGTTCCAAGAGGAAGAAATGTTACAGAGCTCTGCCAGAGTACAGATCCAAGACTTTACGGCTTTACGAAACGTAATATTTATGCCGACTGGATTTTTATTCAGGATGCTTTGTACCGTTTGAGCGAACATGGCTCTGCGGCGGTGATTGTGACTCCAGGTTCCTTGATTAGGAGAAATGAGGTGAGTCTAAGAGAGCAGATTGTAGTAAATGACTGGTTAGAAGCTGTGATTACGTTTCCAAACAATTTGTATCCGAAAGATCATACCGGGAGAGAGCTGCTCATTTTTAACAAAGCGAAAAAGAGAAAGGGAAAAATAATATTCCTTGATATCAGCGGATATTGTCAGCGGACAGGACGGAATGTTCATTCTCTGACAGAGGAGGGAATCAAACTGGCGAAAAAAGTGTTTGATTCTGCGGAGCAGATTCCCGGAGTGAGTGCAGTCTGCGGTAGGGAAGAGATTGGGGAGAATGCATTTTCTCTGAAACCGCTTCAATATATCCGCCGGACCGGGGAAAAAGAGATACAGTCAGGTATCACTTTGGAGGAGATTGCGCAGATCGTCAGGGGATCACAGCTTCTGAAGAAATCGGACATTAAGGAAAGTGGAGCAGCGTTTTTTATTAATATCAAAGATATTCAGAACGCTCGGCTGGAGTTTGGACAGGCCGACCGGATTCAGAGAACAAGCTCTGTGTGCAAGGCAAAATTTCGGATCAGTAAGGACGACATTTTACTTACGTCAAAGGGTGCGGTTTTGAAAGCAGCCATTGTGGAGGCAAATCCACCGGAAGCGTATATTAGTGGAAATATCACGATGATCCGGGTGGATCAGAGGAAATACGACCCGTATGTATTGTTTGAATTTTTAATTTCAGAACAGGGACAGATTGCATTGGAGCGTATCCAATCGGGGACTACAATCCGGATAATAAGCAATGCGAGTCTGCAAACGCTGAAAGTTCCGAATTATGACCTGGCTAGAATGAAACAGATCGGCGGACAGCTCAGGAGAAATCAGGAGAGATACTATCGGGAAATTACAGAAGCAACAACTCGTTTTCAAAAGGAAAGGGGACGGCTTCTGGATGAATTGGAGGAATTAACATGAAAAAGGTGTTTATCAGTTTTAGTTCTAAAAATCAACAACTGGCAGAAAAATTCCTTGAGTTTTTGCAGTTGGGAATGGGATTGCGAAGAAGAGATGTGTTCTGTACGGCGTTTCCGGAAAAGCTGCAAACAGGTGAAAATTTTATTGAAACAATCAGACAGCAGATGCAGGAATGTGATACAGTCATTTCTCTCATTACAGCCGAATATTTACAGAGCCCGTTCTGTCTGGTGGAAATGGGAGCTGCGTGGGCTTTGTGCAAGCAGTATTTCCCATTATTGACTGTAAAATATGAAGAATTGGACAGGACTCCTTTGAAGGGGATTCAGATGAGAAAGCTGGACGAGCAGGAAGATCTGAGTGTGGTATACGATGAATTACATCGATGCAAAGTTCTGGAAGATCATAGTACGGCGGAGTTTTACAAAAGAACGGTGGAGTTTGTTTCTTATGTAAAAAAGTGGATAGCGGGTGATTATGTACTGCACCCAGATGAAGAGGGGTACTATGAGACGGTGATTGAATCGGTCCGGGAGCTGTCGCAGAAGCAGTACCGTTGTTACGGGATCAAGGGGCACCTTGATAATCCGCCGGACGGCGAACAGGCGAACAGTGACTGGCTGTTTTATTGGGGCAATACGTTTCCGGATCTGGTACCGGGAGACCGGGTCAGATTTAAAACGTCAAAATCAAAAGTAAATGTATTCCAGGATCTTGGACGTGCCAGAAATATATATCCAGATGATCTCAGAAAGGTATAAAGGTGGGGGATTCCATTAAGGATATACCGAAAGCTGTATACCAGTTGGGAAAGTAACCGGATGTACGGCAAAGAGAAAAAGACAGTCCTGTGAAAAGTTAGGTTTGGAAAATCTAAGGTTCACGGGACTGTCTTGACTTATGGGAACAAAAATTTTAGTTTATTTTCTTACCGTCCTGATAAACGGCTTCTACTCGCTTCAGAGCAGAGAGGTCTTCCAATGGATTCCCATCCAGTGCTACCAGGTCAGCAGCCATTCCTTCAGTGATAGAGCCGGTTACATTGTCCACATGGCACAGTTTGGCGGCATTTACCGTAATTCCGGCAAGGACATCTTGATTGGAGGCGCCTAGTGATGAGATATAAATGGCCTCTTGTGCAAGTCCCTGGTGGATTCCGTCTGTACCGATACCAAATTTCAGTCCACCTGAGATGGCGCCTTCCAGGCATTTGCAGATGATTTCTTTTTCTTTCAGACTCCCATCTTTGTCCTTCGGAGAAAACTTGAAGAGAAGATCATCGTTTAGTGCATAACTTGGCGTGTATACGACCCATCGGTCTGCGTTCTTCACTTTTTCAACCTGGCGTTCTGAGATGTAATATACGTGTTCCAGACAGTCGATTCCCGCATCAATGCAGTCATCAAGACCCTGTCCTCCTGAGCAGTGACATGCAGTGGTAATTCCTACACTTCTTGCCTCCTGGACGACTGCCCGAAGCTCTTCAGGGCTCATAAAATGATAGATAAAAGATGTTGCGTTGATGACCTTTGTCATAAATACTTTCAGAAAATCAACACCATGGAGGATATTTTCGCGGGCCTGCCGGCGAAATTCTTCCGGTCCGTCAAATGGCATTCCTACATACCCATGACCGTGAGAGGCGCGCATGCCAATGCCGCTGACAACAAGTTTTGGACCGGATATACGTCCTTCTTTCTGTGCTTTTTTACAAGTGACATCAATATAAAAACGATCCCCCAGACATCTTGCAGTGGTTACTCCGGCATGAAGATCATCGTTCATCGTCTTTAAAGCCCGGATAGTCTGTTCACATTCACAATCATTCATTTTCACAAGATGATGTTCAATGCGCGTATCTAATGCAAGGTGATTATGACAATCGATCATTCCGGGAATCAGAGTTTTGTCGCCCAGATCTGTCACGGTAATATGTTCGCCGGAAGGTATCTGAGAAGCATGATTATAAATGCGGGTAATCTTTCCGTCCTCAATCTGAATTGCTCCGTGTGTCATTAAGGTAAGGTCTTTTCCGGTAATGATCTTGTCTGCTTTAATAATATGAATACTCATTGATGAATCAGTCCTTTCCAAATCAGTTTTCTTTGTCTTCTAAGGAAGATGCAGCCGCTTTGAGAGCGAGTTTTTTTGAGGCTCTCCGGCTTACCCATCCCGTTAAGATAGGAGTGAGAATTGCAGTGATAACGACTGCGGCAGCCTACATATGGCTCCAACGATGGGTCCGCCATTGCAACGGATGCAGGAGGAGCAACTGCATTTCCGCCTACAGTGCCGATAGCCATTCCCATTGGATCTGGTTTTCGGCGGATTGCACTGTAAATAATGTATGTGAGCACACCTGTTGAGAATACGGTGATAAGTCCAAGAAGTATCCCAGGAACGCCGGCCTTTGCTATGTCAACAAGACTCATATTAGCGCCGAATACAAAACCATTCACTGGAAGAATCATATTCAGGCCTTTGGAAAGAAGATCACGGAAGTCGGAATCCAGATTTCCGAGGATCATACCAATAATCAGTGGTATGATTGCAGCTACAATGGAGAGTACAGGAATGGAAGCGAGACCTGTCGTCCCAAGAGCAATCATAGTAAGGAAAGGCCCGTCATTTAATGACAGAACTGCAATGGCGCCGACATCTGTATCATCTCCAAATTCTTTTGCAAGTGCGGTATAAATTGCTCCATTTGAGTTTGTAACTGCAGAAATAACCGCAAATGGGGTGAGACCAAGAATACCTGCAGGACCAAATATAAGATTGAGCAAATAACCAATAATGACACCAATTACTAATTTTAAAATGGTAAGAACTGCGCCTTTATATAGTGGTTTTCCTACTTGTTTCACGTTAATTGTAGCTCCGCTGCAGAAAATGAAGAGCCCTACCAGAGTCGACTGGCCGCTTTTAAATAAAGCTGTTGTAAATCCACCGATTTCCAGGCACTGGGGAACAAACGTATTGACTGCACAACCGATCAATAATGGAATTACCATCATTCCGCCGGGAAATTTTTTCATTGTCGCACATATTTTCATAATGATACTAACCGTCCTTTCCAGTCAATGTGATTAGACATTGATCATGTGTTCTCTGCTGCGGCCGCACAGCATGTGATTTTACATAAAGTAATCAGCAATTTGTGTGCCATCTTTGTAAAAATAGCCAAAGAACCGGTTTCTGGTCTTCATTTATGTTTTCTTGAACTTGTTTTCAATAGATTTTAAAATAAAATGTTGCACGCGTTGCATATGGTGCAAAGCTGTGCAACATTATGATTCTTTTCGGTTAAAACTACTTTTAATCCCCATAAGTTCTCTGTATTTGGCAACAGCCCTTCTTGACAGGAAGATGCCGTCCCCTTCGAGCAGTTCTTTCAGTTTTTGATCACTGTATGGACTTCTCTTGTTTTCTTCACTGATCCGTCTTCGTATCATTTCCTGAATCTCTTTTGCATTTCGGGTAGTTGATCCGGATATTCCTGATACACTCTGTGAAAACAGGTTTTTCATAGGTACAGTCTCCTTGGGATATTGGATATACTTTCCCTTTACGGCACGAGAGACAGTTGAAGGGTGAATCCCCAGTGCTTGGGCGGCTTCTGCCATTGTCATTGGGTGAAGGGGGCCCGTCCCTTCAAAATAGGGGAGCTGTTGGTCTAATAAAAATTGTGTAACATTCATCAGTGTTTTTCGTCTCTGTTCCACATTTTGAAGGATAAATGTTGCGCGGGAGGCTTTTTCACGGAAATATGCTCGCAGTTCATTATCCTTGGTTTTGAGTATCATATTCTGGTAATAATCGTTGATCTGATAGTTTCCCATCCAACCGTCATTCAGTTGAATTTCCCAGTCTTCCTCCTTTTTTATGATGATATCTGGAACAATGTATTCTGTTTTTTTAATACCAAAGCCTGTGGAAGGACGGGGATTTAATGTGCCAATCATTAGCAAGTACTTGCGAACCTGAGATGTTGGGATCTTCAGAGATCTGGAGATATGTCCAATGTTCCCATGAGCTACATCTTCCAGATGCTCTTTGATCATCTGTTTCAACAGAGGGTCTTCAGATCCAAGGGCCTCTAACTGACGAAGGAGACATTCTTTCAGATCCGAGGAAAAAACACCTACCGGCTCCAGGAGTTTCAGTTCATCCAGGCAATTTGTCACTGTCTCTTCTGAAGTGTGAAAATATCCGGCGACTTCCTTGGTAGATAGTGTGAAGTAACCAGAATCATCCAGACATTCGATTAGATATTTTTGTAAACTTTCATATGTCTCATCGTTGTTGCCAATGTTGAGCTGACTTCTTAGATATTCTTTCAGATCCTTACTTTCTTCCATCTGATGATTCCATTTTTTATCATCCTCAGATGGTAGAACAGGAAGAGATTCATAAACCGTTTCCGGAGACTGACCATTGATTTCCAACATAGGATTATCGAGGTATTCTTGTCTTAAAAAGCAGTCAAGTTCTACATTATCCATTGCAAGAATCGTCAACGACTGTATCTGCTTTTGTGTTAAAATCTGTTTTTGCTTTTGTAGAAGTTCCAATGTCTGTTCCATGGGCAGGCCTCCTTTCTGGTACTTTCTTTGATGTTAATATTATTATGTGTGCTGGAATGTCCACGCAATATTGCAGCTTTCTTCCAGTTCCTCCAGACCGAAAAAGGTCTCCATCAATGATGTTCCGCCAACAACAGGCCCATGATGAGCAAGGATAAAAGCATCACTGAATGGCGCGGCTTTTTCAAAATAACCAAACAGTTCGTTACTGCCGGGTTTCGCATAGGGAACAAGGCCTATAGTTCCTACTTTCATTTTCAAATAAGGTGTATAATCCGGAACAATGTCAGTTTTGTCCGGGTGGTCCAGAAAGGAAAAAATGGTAGCATAAAAACTGTGGACATGAATGACTGCCTGGATTTCTTCCGATTTTTCGTAGTATAGTTTATGAAGAGGAAGTTCTTTACTTGGATTGATCCCTGCAAGGTGCTGCCCCTGGAAAGATACTTCTGAGAAGCTTTCAGTGGTCAGATTTCCGAAGCAGGTGCCACTTCCTGTAATATAGATATGACCGTCATGGAGAAAACTTAAGTTTGCTGAGGAACCGGTAGCTTTCCCACGGTCAAATAATTCTTTTGCGATCCAAATGGCATCATTCATTTTTTGTTCAAGTGTGTTCATCGTTCATTACCTCGTCATTTCAAGAGCCCGTGTGAAAAAATCAACTTGTCCAAAATTACCGGATTTTAACACGAGGCGGATGTGCTTGTTTTGTACTGGTATCATGATCGGGACGCCAGGTGCCACAGAGTCACCTATTTCGAATACATCATAGCCAAGAACTTTTGTTACAGCACCGGAAGTTTCACCACCGGCAACTACAATGCGCCCATACCCTTTGTGTAACAGAGCGTTGGCAACACTGCCAAGTGTCCTTTCAATCATTGCTGCCACTATTTCAGTTCCGAGTTTCTGCACTTCTTTAATTTTTTCAGAAGTGTCGGATGAATAAATCAGAACTTCATCATCCGGATGGCTCAGAACAAAATCGATGATTTCCTGTTTTGTCTGTGTTCCATTATATAATGCAAAAGGATCAATCCGAAAGGAAGGATGCCCTTTTTCTTGAAAATCCTGAATCTGTGCTAAAGTAGCAATAGAGCAGCTTCCGGCAATCACGACGCCTTTGCTATCGGCTGCTTCTGAGTTCTCAGGTATGGTTCTGGTACGGATGCCGGCGTCTTGTAAGATCCGGATACCCAGGTGCGTCAGGATTCCAGAACCTCCGGTAAGAAAGCGGAGATGACCAAAAAGATCCGCAATCTTCTGACCATCTTGTTCACATGTATAATCTGGAACAATATAAAAATGATCTTCAGGAATTTCCAGACATTTTTTACGAAGCAGCTCAGCACTTGTGTTAAGATCTGTAGTGTCCCATTCGTAAGCGTGATATTTACTTTGCGTTTCGATCAGGGCTTTAATCCGGCTGTCCCACATAGGAGTAAGCGGATGATTTTTCATAGGACTTTGATCGAGAGGCACTCCATTCACATACAATTTTCCACTTCTTACGATTCTACCGTTTACCGGAAGGGCAGGACACAAGATGGTGCATGTTTCCCCAAGATATTCCATAATTGCATCTGCAACAGGACCGATATTCCCCTTTTTTGTAGAGTCGAAAGTGGAGCAGTATTTAAAATAGAATTTCTCGGTCCCCTGGTTTTCCAGCCACTTAATTGCTTCCAGAGTGCTGTGTACAGCAACATCGGTCGCTTCCGTGCGTGATTTTAGGGCAATTACGACTGCGTCAGTCTGTTCAGGGACCGGAAAATCCTTTTGAATTTCGTTCATAAGTAATGTTCGCAGTCCGGCATTTCTCAGAAAACTTGCGGCGTCGGACGCACCTGTAAAATCATCCGCCACACATCCCAGTAATATCCGGTTTTTTGGTTTTTCCATATTCTTCTTATCATTCCTTTCTGGTCGCTTTCATTCATTGCAGATTTTTTTCAGAAAGCGAAATTGCTTCTATAAAAAAATAAAAGCAATTTTTGTGCCAACTTATTCTATATGATAAGATTTCATTTTTCGCCAGAGTGTGGAGCGATCCATTCCGAGAAGTTCAGCAGCTCGTGTTTTCTTTCCGCCCGTTTTCCTTAACGCTTCTCGAATCTGTTCTTCTTCGATAGAAACGTTTGGAGATATTGTATTCTCTTCATGGAGCACTGAATCATTATCAGTTCTCTTGCGTTCGGATGAAGAAAAGACATCCTCCGGGTACAGCGCAGTCTCCATCAGATGCTTGTCTATGGTATCATGTTCACACATAACAGAAACCCGTTCTGCAATATTGCGTAATTCTCGGATATTTCCTTCGAAATGATAGTTGCGAAGCATTTTTTGTGCTTCTGGTGTAAGCCCTGCAATATCTTTTCCAAATTTGTTGTTATACTTGTTAAGAAAATAAGAGAACAGGGGGAGAATATCTGCTGTCCTTTCTCTCAAAGGCGGAATATATACTTTCAAAACATCCAGACGGTATAAAAGATCCTGCCGGAATTCATGGTCTATCACCATCTGGCGTAGATTTCTGTTTGTAGCGGCAATAATTCGGGTGTCTACATCAACGACTTTGTCATCACCGATTCGGCGTATCTGACGTTCCTGAAGTGCCCGAAGAAGTTTCCCCTGAAAATTGATGGGGATTTCTGATATTTCATCCAGAAACAGAGTTCCCCTATGAGCCTGCTCAAAAAATCCCATTTTCCCACCGCGCCGGCTTCCGGTAAATGCACCGTCTGCATAACCAAACAGTTCACTTTCCAGAAGATTTTCCGGAAGTGCCGCGCAGTTGACGGCGACAAAGGGTCCGTTGCTCCGTTCACTGGCATTGTGGATACTCTGAGCCATTAATTCTTTTCCGGTTCCTGTTTCGCCAACGATCAGAACATTCGAAGATACGGCAGCAAACTTACGTGCGATAGTAACTGTGCTTTTCATAAGATCACTTTTTCGTATCATATCAATTACATGA
>OBXZ01001344.1_pt1 | contig 10951 bp, 10 predicted proteins | sample 1538171 | NCBI WGS metagenome assembly OBXZ01 (sample SAMEA2580161, study PRJEB22360) | human gut metagenome | biome: human gut; feature: human-associated habitat; material: faeces | place: Denmark | collected 2008/2010
TCGTAGTCTTTGATCCGGTTCTCACGGGAAAGGGCTAAAGCCTGTCACAGGGACAGCGGCAGCTGATCTCTATTGCAAGAGCCGCTGTGGCTGATCCTCCGGTAATGATCCTGGATGAAGCTACTTCCTCCATTGATACAAGAACAGAGGCTTTGGTACAGAAAGGAATGGATAATCTGATGAAGGACCGGACCGTATTCGTCATTGCACACCGCCTGTCCACCGTAAAAAACAGTGATGCTATCATGGTTCTGGATCATGGCCGTATCATTGAACGCGGAGACCATGATGAACTCATTGCACAAAAGGGAGTATATTATCAGTTGTATAGCGGTGCCTTTGAACTTGAGTAGGTTGTTCGCAATACTCTTGTTTTAGGAGTATCCTCATATTATAATAAAATTGAATACTTGCTTTGGCTTTGCCCATAATCTTTATGAAAGGATGTGTTTCCATGCCCTTAGTAAAAGAAAAACTTTATACAATAGAAGATATTTATGGTCTTCCTGACGGTACGAGGGCAGAACTAATCAACGGGCATATTTACTATATGTCTCCGCCTTCAAGAAATCATCAGAAAATTGTAAGTAAGCTCAATCAGAAAATTGCAAATTATATAGACAGCCACGATGGTTCCTGTGAAGTATATCCTGCTCCATTTGCCGTTTTTTTAGAAAATGATCATATAAATTATGTGGAGCCTGATTTATCCGTTATCTGTGATAAAGACAAACTGGATGATAAAGGCTGCCATGGGGCTCCGGATTGGATCATCGAAGTTGTCTCCTTAAGCAGCAGACGGATGGATTACAGTATTAAGCTTTTCAAATACCGCACTGCCGGTGTACGGGAATACTGGATTATTGATGTTGAGAAAAACAGAATCATGGTTCATGATCTTTCCCATGAAGATATCCATGAATATACGTTTAATGATTCCGTACCCGCCGGAATATATGAGGATTTGGTCATAGATTTTAATCAATTTAATTTATAAAAATTTAATAGAAAAACACATTGGATCTCCGTACACAACATCCAATGTGTTTTTCTTTTTTACAGTTCTCTCGTTATCTCACTTAAATCTTTCACAATGAGATCTGGTTTTATATCTCCATTCTCCACATCTTTCAGGGTACTCTCACCGCTTAACACAAGAATGGATGTCACTTCGCTTTGATCGGCCACGGCAATGTCTGTATACAGCCGATCACCTACAATGGCGATTTCATCCGGGCGGTATCCCGTCTCCTGAATCATATAATTTAATGTATATTTTGAAGGTTTTCCGAAAAACTCCGGGTACCGTCCGGTGGAAGCCTCCACAAGCCTTGCCATGGAACCGCAGTCCGGGATAAACGTACCTCCCTCCATGGGACAGTTTAAATCGGGATTGATTCCGTAATAGATGCAGCCGTTCCGGATAGAATGGCAGGCCCTGGACAGCTTTTCATAGGTCAGAGTCGTGTCAAATCCCAGAACAACAATATCCGGATCTTCTTCCACCAGAGGTATCCCAAAGCTTCTGAATTCGTTCAGCAGAGAAGGTGTTCCCACGACATAAACACTTTTTCCAGGATGGTTTTCCAAAAGAAACCGTATCATCACATGGCTGGAGATCATCATCTGCTCTTTGGAGATAGCAATGCCCATATTGGAAAGCTTTTCAATATAGGCCTGCTGGCTCTTGGAAGAGTTATTTGTGAAGAAGTAAAATTTTCTGCCTGTCTCCTCCACTCTGGAAAGAAAGTCCTTCGTAAACGGAAACAGTTCATTTCCAAGATAAATCGTTCCGTCCATATCCAGGACAAAAGCTTTGATATTTTCTAACATAGCCCCTCACTTTCCGGCGTTTCCGTAGTAGGCATTGGGGCCGTGTTTCCGGAAAAAATGCTTATCCTGGATGGTCTTGGGCGCCTCACCCACTTCTATCTTCAGCTGCTCTGTCCTGGCAGCCATTTTTGCCACCTCTTCCATCACGACAGCATTGTGTACTGCCTCCTCTGCATCCTTTCCCCAGGCAAACGGTCCGTGGTTTGTGCAGAGAACTCCTGGAACATAGGCTGGATTCATTCCCTGAAATGTCTCGACAATGACTAGCCCTGTATTTTTCTCATATTCCGTTTCAATCTCTTCCGGTCTCAGACTTCTGGCACACGGGATCTCCCCATAAAAATAATCTGCATGTGTGGTTCCGTAACATGGGATTGGCCTTCCTGCCTGCGCCCAGGAGGCTGCCCAGGCAGAGTGGGTGTGGACAATGCCTCCCACCTGCGGAAATGCTTTATACAGTTCCAGATGGGTCGGTGTGTCGGAGGAAGGCTTATAATCTCCCTCCACACACTCTCCGTTTAAATTCATAAGAACCATATCAGATGGTTCCAGGTCTTCATAGGCAATGCCGCTTGGCTTGATGGCAAACAGCCCTTTTTCACGGTCGATGCCACTTACGTTTCCCCAAGTATAGGTAACCAGTCCCTTTGCGGGAAGTTCCATATTTGCCTCATAAACCTGCTGTTTTAATTCTTCCAGCATATCTTTCACCCTCCCTGATTCTTGATCACTTCTTCATAAAAACTATAGAACTTGAGAAGCCTCATAAACGTGATCCTGGCTCTCACATAAGGAGACAGCCTTGCGGTCTTTTCCTGGAAGCTCTCGTCAAATCCAAGATCCTCAAGGGATCTGACCCCGTCCACCTTTGCGAGCATCTCCGTAAGAGCCTCGGCAGAAGGAATCTCGTCAATGACAGCTGCGATCTCATTCTTTTTATCCAAAAGCTTTTGGGAATCAACCTTTTCCAGAAGATTCGGTGTATTTTCCTCCATAATGGACTCGTACATACCGAGCTTTGTAAAATTCACTCTGATCAGTTCTTCTTCCACCGGCATGGATTCTTTTACCGTAAATGCCCCGCTGCGCATTTTCTGGGCTGCCTTGTGATAGATCTTAGAAGCGAGGATCAGACCCACGCCCACTTTTTCTCCGTGGTAAAAATCAATGTAATCATTCAGCACTTCCATCTCCCACAGATGGGACATATGATGCTCCGCCCCTGAGGCCGGCCGGGAGTTTCCTGTCATCTGCATAGCCAGTCCTGAGAGCAGAAGCCCATACATAAGCTCCTCATAGGCTCCGGCATCTCCCCTGGCCAGCCCGGAAAGACTGTTTGTCAGCGCATCCAGCGCCTTGTACTCCATCTCACATATTTCTTCACAAATGTATTCCCCGGTCAGGATATGTGTGATCTTCCAGTCTGCCAGAGCCGTATATTTTCCAAGCAGATCTGCAACCCCGGAAGCTGTCAGACGCATCGGCGCCTTGCTGAAGATATCAGTGTCCGCGATCACCACAACCGGTGACACGGCAGTAAAGCTTTTTTTAAATCCATGCCATGTCATAGCTGCCACCGTGGACACATAGCCGTCCACACTGGCCGCTGTAGGTACAGAGAAGAACGGGATCTTTCTCTCATAGGCATGATATCTTGTGATATCGTGGATCGTTCCTGATCCGACGGCGATCATCAGATCCACGTCTCCGATCTGGTCAAGCTGGTTTTTGGCTGCCTCCACGCCGTGTTCATTGGCGTGAAGGTTGGCTGGGTCAAGAACTGCCTTTTTCAGACCCGGCACAAGGCGTTCCACCGTCTTTCCCGCTGCCTCATAAGTATTTTCATCACAGATCATGACAATATTCTGGAACTTCTTATATGCGTCCCTTGAAAGGATTTCCGGGAGCTTTGAGACTGCCCCGCTTTCTATGATTATATCGTCCACGACGATCTCATGTTTTCTGCCGCAGCTGCACGGTTTCAAAAATTCTTTTACATCCACTTTCATACTCTACACCCCTGCCTCTTCTGCTGATTCATTTTTATCTGCCTGACGGTCTAAGTAAGCTACGATTTCCTTGTTTTTTAATTTAAATACTGCAAACATTGCCGCATAAACTGCCACCGCGATGGCGATGAATACCGGATTTCCGGAAAGGAACGCGAGGAATACGAAACCAAGCATCGGTTTTCCAAGAATGTTAAAGCTGGTGATCATAGCTGCTCCTGCCGGAATGGCAAAGCCTGCAGCCATGGCTACCTGTGTGAACAGCGGCGCTGTGTAGGTACACATCAAAAGCCCTAAACTGAACCAGATGGTTCCTGCCACAAGAATCTTTGACATATTTCCTTTATACACGGCTACCAGACCCTGTACCATGTATGGAATTGCCAGCAGATCCACGACCGGCAGCACCTGGTTGCCCGGAAGAATGGTGGAAACCACGATCATGATCGGGATCAGGAGAAGTCCGCTTGTAAGAGTCGCAGGTTCTCCGTATCCTACCGCGTCATTGACTGCAATGTACCATTCTCTGTCTCCCGCTTTTCCCATAAATCTTCGTGCGGCCTCTGTGATCGGCGCAAACGCCTGGGCAAACATACTGGCGATCTTAGGGAAAATGGCCATGACTGCACTCGTTGCAATGGCAGCTTCTAAGATATCACCCCATCCAGCAATCGTTCCGAGCTTATTTACGCTTCCAAGTATTCCGATAAACATTCCAAGGAAAAATCCAAGTGTCATCGGCTCACCGAGGAAACCAATTTTCTTTTCTATGGATTTCGGGTTCAGCTTTAATTTATTGAATCCGAGTTTATTTAAGATCGGGTCAAACAAGATGGCAAAAATAGCCGGTTCCACGTTGTGCATGGCGATGATCGTACAATTCGGATAGTTATAATACTTGGACCACCGCTTTGCCACCAGCTCGGATATGAGCAGGCTGTACAGATTCAAGAGAATCATACATGCGATTCCGAGGAAAAAATTATGGGTCTTGAAAATAACCATGGCACCCCAGACAATATAGGAATAGTTATTCCAAAGGTCAGACGGCTGAAAAATATTTGTCCACTTCACAAGGAACAGGATCGTCTGCAGCAAAATACCCAGGCCTAAATAAATCATTCCCGCACTGGTGGCAAAGGCAACTACTGATGTTGCCTGCCAGCCCACATCGAATGTATTTAAGTTGACTCCCGTGATACCTGCCATAACCTGGGACATATTTTTAACCATCGGTGTGATGATTGGTGTAAATGCTCCGAGAATCAGCGTAAATCCCATCAGGGATACTCCTGCATAGAGCGCCGATAAAAATGCTTTTTGAACTTTTACTTTAAATATTAATGCAATGATAAAAATAATAAATGGTACGATGATAGCCGACCCGAAGTTGTCAATGATTGCTTTCAATGTTGTAAGAATTGCTTCCATATGTATTTCCTCCGTTTTACTCTCTTTTTACTTTCCGACAGACTTCAGTGCCTCCACAATCTGATCAAAAAATTCCTCCTCTCCCATACCGGTAATGCATGCGAAAGCATTGACTGTCGGGATGCCGTAATCCCCGTCCGGAAGCGGACTGGTATGGGCAAGGATATGAAATCTACCTGACTGTGCTAAATTTAAAGCCTCGGTAGGTCTTGCCTCCGTGGTGGATACAGAGTATCCTCTCTCTCCTAATTTTTCTTTCAGCTTTGCTGCTACCATGGATGAAGTTACGGTTCCTGATCCGCAAACGGATAAAATATTTACAACTGACATAATATATCTCCTTTCGGTTTTCCCTGTTTAGGAAAGTGACTGTTCTTTGTCTTTAATTATTTGGATCACGTCCTGTTTCGCCTTGCATTCAGTCAACCCTCTCAATGTCTCTGGATCCTGCAGTACCTGCAGTATTTTTTGTAAAAATACGAGATGTTCCTCTGGATCGTCCACGGCGAGCATAAAGATGAGCCTTGCCATGACAACTTCATCTGTGGTGCCCATCTGATAAAACTTCACAGGCTTTTTTAACACTCCGATAGCCACAGCGCCCTTATGCACATGGCTTTTGTCCGTATGCGGTATGGCGATCCCGATTCCTGCCATATTAACTCCTGTAGGAAAATCCTTTTCTCTTGCCTTCAGAGCGTCAATATAGGAATCCTTACAATAGCCTTCTTTTATCAATGTCTTACCCAGACGTTCAAAGACTTCCCCGGAGCTTTCGGCATCCAGGCCTGTGAGCACCAGTTCTTCTTTTAAATCTTCCCAAATCATGTTGAATTACCTCATTTCATATTCATATCGTTTGATCGCGTTATAGACTTCTTCCCCGCTCCCTGCATCCCGTATCTCATCTCTGAACTTCTGGTTATGGAACAGGTTCACCAGATGGAACATAGCCTTTAAGTGGGTTTCCTTGTTGATAGCACTTAAACAGCAGACCCATTCAACCGGGTCAAATTCAGGCTTGCCGAACACTACCGGCTCTGCCAGTCTGATCAGGCTCATACCCACCTTCTTAGCCCCCGCATTTAAGGCTTCATGGGGAAGGGCGAAGCCCGGCGCCACCAGAATATAAGGGCCGTTCTTTTCCACGTTCTCAATCATAGAGCTTATATACCGCTCCTCGATGCAGCCGTTTCTAAGAAGATACTGCGCAGACTGCCTGACAGCTTCCTGCCAGCTTTCACAGCTTACATTTAACCTGACTGCCTCGCTGGGAAGCATAGCTAAAAGCGGCATGCTCACTTCCTTGTGGCAAAACTCATTTACAACCTCTTCAATTTGAAATACCATCTGTTCCGGGGGCGTATCCGCGGCAAGGATCTCCTTGATCCGCTTCATGTGCACAGCCTCCGGCTTCTCTTTTACCTTTGGCCTGCTGATGGCTTTATGGCTTCCCTTCAGCCGTGAAAGCTTTTTTCCCACATTGATACAGTCCTCATCATTTAACAACGGGTCCACTTGGATGTATTCCATATCGGTATCCAGCGCTACTGTGGAAAGGATCACATCCGCCTCGTTTATGTCTGCGTTTTTCAGGTCATGTGCCGGTATGATGTCCGCCACGTCGAAATTAAAATACTTCTTCAGCCTGGCCAGCAGAAGCTGGGATGTTCCGATGCCGCCGTTGCACACAAGGATCACGGAATAACGCTCCGTAGAGTTTTTGTTCCGTTCCATGGCAGCACAGATATGCACTACAATGTACGAGATTTCCACCTCATTCAGCTTCCGTCCGATATATTCTTCCAAAACAGATACGTTATTCTGCACTGCTTCCTGAATCTTCGGATAACGCTCCAATACTTCTGTCACAACTGAATTTACCGTGTTATCCTGGATAGCCGATGAAAACATGGATTCCAGATGGTTGATCAGATTTTCATAGAAAATATAATCCCCCTGTAAATTCAGGTCGATGTCAATGGACACATGTTCAATGAAGGTTCTTGTGATCACCTGCATCTTTACGATTTCCTGGTTGCTGGTCGTTTTTTTGATATAACGCATCTCATTTAATATTCTGCCGAGAAACTTAATCTCCTCCTCCATAACCTCAATCCCTGCAAAATCACTGAGCTGTTTTAAGATGTAACCAGCCATCTCGTATTTGCTGTTCTTCTTGCTGTCCTGCTCCGCATACTTTTTTAGTCTCATGCGGTACAGGCTTAACACCAGGAAGTATTTCAGGTTTGTAAAAGAGGTATCTGTGAGAAACCTTCCTGAGAAATGTTCCGCCAGATTAATCACCTTTTCCATAGTCTTCAGATCTTCCATGTCCACCCGGCACTCTTCTTTCAGAGAACGGATGAGCCTCTCAAAGACCGGTGCCTCCCGGTAGACAGATTCGTTGCTCTTTATCATGGATAACAACAGCAGCCTTTTATTTTTTTCCTCACCTTCCAGTATCAATCCTTTGTTGGAATGGGAAACAACATACAGCTTATGTTTCTTAAAAAATGCCTTCAGTCCGTCCAGGTCCTGGACCACTGTGGACCGGCTCACATACATGCAGTCCGCCAGATTCGAAAGGGTCCGATAGTCCCTTTCACAGATTAATAAAGTTGCCATAAACATCTTTCTTTCATGTTTCTCCAGCTTATAGGAGTAAAAGTCATCTTGGAAAAGGTACTGCCTGGCTCTTTCCATGTCTTTTCCTGTCTCAATGACTCCCTGTTTTCCGAGACTTACGCCGGATAGTTTGTTCTTATTTAGAAATTCATTAATCTGCTCCAAATCATTCCTGATGGTCCTTGTGGATACTTTGAACTGCTCCGCAAGCTCTTTCATATATGCCGCCTGCCCATATTCTTTTTTCTGAATCAGAGTAGATAAGATTACCCGAGATCTCTTGTTCATATTCATCACCTCATCTATGTTTTGAGTATATCATTCCAACCCTTTTAAAAACAGTTTGAGGTATTTCATCTTTTGTGAAAAGAAATGTCACCCGTACATTTTCTTTCACAAAAAATGAAACAAAAAGAGCAGGGTATATGGTTTTATACATACCTTGCTCTTTTCGCAGTCTCTAAATTATAAACCTGCTTTAGCGGTATTGCCGCAATACAGGACCTTTTATTTGTTGAGTGGTTTTCTTGTGACGGACATAATCAGCATACCGATCACGGCCCCGATGGCTACTGCGGCCAGATACATCCAGCGATTTGTTACAACGCCTAAAACAAACAGTCCGCCGTGAGGTGCCGGAAGCCCACACTTAAATGCCATAGACAATGCTCCTGCTGCCGCAGATCCTATGATACACGGAGGCAGGATATGGATCGGATCCCCAGCCGCAAATGGAATCGCTCCCTCTGTGATGAAGGACAACCCCATGACGTAGTTGACAATACCTGATTTGCGCTCACTCTCTGTAAAGCGGTTTTTAAAGAATGTGGTGCACAGTGCGATGGCCAATGGAGGAACCATACCTCCGGCCATGACTGCTGCCATGATCGCATACTGTTCCGGTCCCGCATTTGCAACCGTAAGCTGTGCTGTTCCGAACACATAGGCCGCTTTGTTAAACGGTCCGCCCATATCCACAGACATCATTCCGCCCAGCACTGCCCCTAATAAAATAGAACTTGTGCCGCTCATGGAGGATAAGAAGTTGTTAAGGCCCGTATTGATGGCTCCCATGATCGGGTTGATAGCGATCATCACAACACCCATCACTAAAATCCCGCACACAGGATAGAGGAGGATCGGCTTAAGCCCTTCCAGAGCGTTTGGAAGCTTATTAAAGATCTTCTTTAACAGGACAACAATATATCCGGCCAGGAAACCTGCCAGCAGTGCACCGAGGAAACCTGAGCTTACCGGTTTTGCCTCTGCAAAATTCATTACATTGCCAAAGGTATAGCCGGCATTGGCCAGTGCGCCGCCCACAAAACCTACCGCTAATCCCGGGCGGTCCGCAATGCTCATGGCGATGAAGCCGGCCAGTACAGGCAGCATGAATCCGAATGCCTGCTCACCGATGGTCTTTAAGACCGCCGCGAGCTCCGTGTTCTTTCCGAAGTTGTTTGGATCAATGGCCTGGTTATCAAATAGGAATGCCAGTGCGATCAGGATACCTCCGCCGATAACAAAGGGAAGCATATGGGACACACCGTTCATCAGATGCTTATAAATGGTTCTTCCGATGCCTTCTCCCTCTTCGTTGGCTGTATCACCCTCAGCGGCTCCGCTGTGGTGGTAGACAGGGGCTTTTTCATCGAGGATGGTCTGGATCAGTTCTTCCGGCTTATGGATGCCGTCAGCGACCTTTGTCTGAAGCACCTGTTTTCCGTCAAAACGTGCCATCTCTACATTTTTATCCGCCGCAACGATGATACCGTCGCAGTGCTCGATCTCTTCCTTTGTGAGAACATTCTTTGCCCCGCCGGAGCCGTTTGTCTCGGCCTTTAAGGCAATGCCCATTTCCTTGGCCTTGTTTTCCAATGCTTCTGCGGCCATAAATGTATGTGCGATACCTGTCGGGCAGGCAGTGACCGCCAATACCCTGAACCCGTCCTTTTTCTCTTCCCGGACATCAGGCTCCGCCTTATCTTCTTTTGCCTCTTCAGGAAACTTTGCCGTCTCCTTCTCGTCGATATACTTTAAAAACTCTTCCTTTGTGCTGGCATTAATCAATTTGTCCAGAAATGCCGGATCCATTAAAATCGTTGAAAGTCTTGCAAGAGCCTCCAAGTGTACATCACTTCCCTCTGCCGGGGCGGCGATCATAAAAAATACCTTGGTAGGTTCCCCGTCCATAGAGTCGTAGTCAACTCCGTCCGGCACTGTCATAGCCGCAAGACCTGCTTTTTTTACTGCTGCGTTCTTTGAATGGGGAATGGCGATTCCTCCTCCGATCCCGGTGGTGCTCATTTCCTCTCTTGCGAGGATCCCTTTTTTATACTCTTCCCTGTCAGATAGATTGCCTGTCTTATCCATAAGTCCGGTCAGACGGTCTATGGCATCCTCTTTTGAGTCGACCGAAACCCCAAGTTCGATCCCTTCTGTCTTCAATAATTCTGTAATACGCATGTAATCACTCCTTTTCATCAATATCCCTCACACATTAAGTCATATATCAGTCAGCAGAAAGTCAATTATAATTGCTCATATAATTCCATGATCTTTTCTTTTGTTGCAAGATCCTCAGAAAATGCGCTGGCGCTTCCTGTTGCGATCCCCATCTTTAAGGCCTCTTCATAATCTCCGTTTTTCAGATAACCGGTCAGGAAGCCTGCAACCATGGAATCCCCTGCTCCCACTGAGTTCTTCACTTCTCCTTTTGGACAAGGTGAGATGTGCACATCACCCTTTTCCGTGATCAGGATCGCTCCGTCTCCCGCCATGGAGATCAGTACATTTCTCGCACCCTTCTCCTGAAGCTTCTTTCCATACTCAATGATCTCTTCATTATTCTTCAGTTCTACCCCGAACATTTCTCCCAGTTCATGATTATTCGGTTTGATCAGGAACGGATGGTATTTCAGAACGTTTAATAACAGATCTTTTGTAGCATCCACGACAATTTGGATCTTTCTGCCCTGAAGCCTTTCCATAATCTTTTCATATACATCTTCAGGAAGAGTGTTCGGAATACTTCCGGCCAAGACCAGAAT
>OBXZ01001349.1_pt1 | contig 10859 bp, 6 predicted proteins | sample 1538171 | NCBI WGS metagenome assembly OBXZ01 (sample SAMEA2580161, study PRJEB22360) | human gut metagenome | biome: human gut; feature: human-associated habitat; material: faeces | place: Denmark | collected 2008/2010
GGTTGCCCGCACCACGCTTGCCGCCACGCGAGCCACGACCCTCGTCCTCGCGCTCGACACGGCGACGACCGCCGCGGTCCTCGTCCTCGCGGCGACGGCGATGTGCCTCGCCCTGGAACTGCTTGGCGCGGCGCTCGGCACGGTTGCCGCGCGGGACCTGCTCAATGGCACCAGCACCACCGCGCTCCTCGGCAGCCACCTCGCGGGCCACGCTCTCCACGGCCTCGTCCACGCGAGCCTGAACGCCCTCGCGCACGCGGGTCTTGCCGCCACGCTTGGGACGGCTCGGGCGCTCGCCGTCGCCGCGACGCTCGTCGCGACCGCGGTTGGAACGACCGGCCACATCGCCGTAGTCATCGCCGTTGCGTTTGCCGTCACGACGTGCCTGCTCAAGCTTCTTCTTGCTCTTGGACTTGCCGCGCTTGGTCTTCTTCTTCACCTTAAAGGCCGCAGGGTCGCGCTCGGGATCAACCGCGGGCGGATTGGGACCCACGTGCAGGTCGCCGGCCTCGTAGATGTCGGCAGTCTTGTCCATGAGCTTCTCGATCTCGTAGAACTCGTCCACGTCCTGCTCGGTAACAAATGTAATGGCCCAGCCCAGCTCGCCGGCGCGGCCCGTGCGGCCAATACGGTGGATGTAGTCGGTCGGCTCGGCCGGCACGTCAAAGTTCACGACGTAGCGCACGTCGCTAATGTCGATGCCGCGGGCGAGCACGTCGGTTGCCACCAGCACGTCGACGGTACCGTCGCGGAAGGCCGAAAGCGCACGCTCGCGCTGGGCCTGGCTGCGGTTACCGTGAATCGCGGCGGCCTTGATGCCCTTGCGCTCCAGACGGCGGCAGCAGCTGTCGGCGCGATGCTTGGTGCGCATAAAGACAATAGTGCGCTCCGGTCCCTCCTTTTTGAGGAACTCGGACAGCAGGTTGTTCTTGGCCTCGATGGACACCGGGAACACAAACTGATCGACGGTATCGGCGGTCGACGTGGCGGGCGCGATCTCCACGCGGGCCGGGTCGCTCACCAGGTCGGTGATTTCACCCACGGCCTCCTCGTCGAGGGTCGCCGAGAACAGCAGCGTCTGACGCTCGGCCGGCGTCTCGCGCACAATGCGGCGGACGGCGGGCAAAAAGCCCATGTCGAGCATGCGGTCGGCCTCGTCGAGCACCAGGACCTTAACCTCGTCCAGGTGGCAGGCACCCTGCTCGATCAGATCGACCAGACGGCCCGGCGTGGCGACCAGGATATCGCAGCCGTACTTGAGAGCAGCGGTCTGCGGCTTGTAGCTCACGCCGCCCACGACGGTCACGGCGACATGGCCGGTGACGTCGGCGATTTTGCTTGCGACCTCGTCGATTTGCTGGGCAAGCTCGCGCGTAGGAGTGATGACGAGCATCACGGGGCCACGGCCGTTGCCCTCGGGCTTTTTAGCACCGCGACGACGGTTGCGGCCGCCGCGCTCGCGCACGGGCTTGGGAGGAGCGATGTGCTCCAGATTGTTCATAGTCGGCAGCAAGAAGGCGGCCGTCTTGCCGGTGCCGGTTTGAGCGGCGGCAAGCAAGTCGCGGCCTTCGAGCACCACAGGGATCGAACCGGCCTGCACGGGCGTCGGCGCCGTGTAGCCCAGGCTCTCGATAGCACGAAGCATCTCGTCCGAAAGGCCCAGCTCGTCAAAGGCGGGCAGGCTCTCGGTAGCGGACTCAACGGCCCGGGCAGCATTTGCCTCATCGGCGGCATCAAAGGCAGCCTGGGTCATGGCCTCGCGGGTCTCGTCCAGGATCTCGGCGTCGGTGACGTCGGATACAGAATTACGCATATGTTGTTGTTCCTTATCTGCACGCGCAATGGGCACGGCATGCGGCCGCGCGGGCGTGCTTGGTAGTGCGCTAATACATACAAAAACAGGTGCGCACAGAGAGGACGTTGCTCAGCACGCTGGCGATCGCTTTGGCAGCCCTATCACGCGCCGTCCAGACGCAGCAGCTCTAAGCGATGGAGCAGATTCGCCGCGGGTTAGTATACCCGTACTCCGTATGCCCCCACGTAAACCACAGATGACGAGGCGGACGCAGCGGGTCTGGGCTGTTCGTCTCAATCTGTAACAGTTACGGAGCAAAACCGGGTCTACACGTTACAGATCGAGACATTCAGTCAGCCCCTTGGCTAACATCTCGATCTGTAACAGTTACCGAGTAAATCGACCCGTAACTGTTACAGATCAAGACAAACCAATCCGTCTGAAGACAACATCTCGATCTGTAACAGTTGCGGAGCAAAACCAGCCCCAGATGTTACAGATTGAGACAGTTGAGTTATCTGCCGAGGAACAATCTCAATCTGTAACAACTAGACCCCGTATCCCCCGCCAGATGTTACAGATCGAGACAAACGAGCCGATCACCAACCCCGACAGGCAACAAAAAGGACCGGACGTCCAGCCATCACAACTGGAACGTCCGGCCCCACCAAACACTAACTAGGGAAGCTGAACCAACAGATCGCAGCCTCTACTCTGCGTCCGGGTCCTTAAAGTTCTTGGGATCCAAGACCATGCAGGTGTAGGTGATGTCGTGCTCATCATCGGGGATGGGCTCAAACCCGTTCTTACCAAAGAAGTCGATGAGCAGATGCGCGAGCTTAATCGGATCCGCATCAGGATCGTCAAAGAGATATTCGCTCAGATCCAGGAATGCAGGCTGCTGGTGGCCCTCGCTCTCCCAGTATCTCAACAGGGCGTCGTGCACCAGGCGCGCGCCATAGCCGTTACCGCGGTAGTCGGGGTCAACATACACATGGCTCAAAAACGTCCCCAGGTACTTGTTGAGCGGGTGCTCCGTAACGGCATCCGGCAGGCGGGGGTCATCTGAACCGCCCGTTACGCAAAAACCGACCAGCTCATCATCGGCAAAGACGCCCCAGAGGGAAGAGTTCTCCTCGTCCTCGTCCTCAACCCAGTCCGCGTACTCGTCATAGACCTCGTAGCCCGACTGCTCGTCCAGATCGACCATCGCATCGACGTCGTCGGGACCTAAAGCCCTTACTTCAACTTCAGCCATTGTCCTGTCCTTTCTCTCGCTTTCAGGACAACCCAAGCATACGGCGCTGTCCAGATAACCTGTTGCGCAACATCGGAAACTGCGTCAATACCGCCGTTAACGGCGACGACGCCTCAGGGCAATGCATGCAACGACAATCGCCAGCAGCACCAAGCCCTGGAAATTGATGCGACTAATAGCGAAGCCCGAAGGAACAATAAAACTGTCGTAGAACATGTCGAGCAGGCCGATAAACACCAAAAACGCGATGAAGATCCAGAACACGCGACTCCTTAAAATGGGAGTAAACATGTCGAGTACCGAGCCACCCGAAGAAGAACCCTGATAGCCTATTAAATCAAACGGCTCATCCTTTTCCACCTCGTCGACATCGCTCGAAGCGCCTGAAGACTCGGACTCCAAATCTCGACGATCCGTCCAATACCCTGGCACATGGTCGCGCTCACCAAGGTACTCACCGTTTTTGACCACCGGCTCAAACAACATGGCACTCGAAAGATCCTCGAGCTCCTCGCGAATCAACTGGTCGGTGCAAGCGTCATGAGGCTCCTCGAGCTCGCACTCAAGCTCGTACATATGCTCCATGACCCGCTCGTAATCTTCTTCGGACATATCGTCATCGTAATAGGAGTTCCTGCTCATCGTTCATCCCTCGTTCAAGAACCGAATCCCTTTTCTCGTTCAAGAACCGAATCCCTTTTGGACAACTCAAGTGTAGAAATCCATGCCAAGCAGACGTTGCGCAACATTGCCGGGAACGAGACGGATCCGCTCTCAAAACGCCTCGGGACAAACCGTTCCGCATTGCAATTTGCGCACTCGCGGATGTTGCGCAACGTTCTCGCCCATCGGGGCGGTAGCGTTCGAGTTAGCAAAGCCACGAGCCCTAAACCCGGGATCGTGGGCTTCCACCGCATACGAAAGAAGGAACGATGGACGAGATTTTTGAGCATCTGCTTCAAGATGCCGACCGAGGGATCTCGATCAACCAGATTGTCAATCGTATCGTGTTTCCCAACCACGATATCTGCATGCAGGCCAAAGCTGCCCTGGAGCGAGACTATGGCGAGTTCTGCTTTGCTGCCGTGATCCCCGATTACGAGGACTTCCAGCACATGGATCCGACCGACGCCATCAATGCCGCCCTGGAAACCTGCGGGTCCGACGGCGAAGAGGTCACCAACGTCGTCTGGGGCTACAACTCGCTCCAGTACGAATACAACGGCATCCCTTCGCTGGAGGTTGCCAAGACTATCTCCAAGATGATCGGCGTTCCCGTCTACTACGAGTACACCGATGCCGATGAGATCGCCGCCGGCGCCGTGATCGCCGATGCGCAAGGCGATAGCGTCTCGTTTGCAAACGTGGTCGACAAGAGCTGCTGGGTGTATTTCCCGGAGGGGTTCGACGGTGCCACCGACACCCTGTTCCGCTGCGGCATGGGAACCATGTCCATGCCCGACGGAAGCCAAAAGTACTTTGAGGACACCACCGACCCCATCATGCGTTCGTATGCGCAACGCGGAAACGTGTCCCTGTACTTCGACTTTCTCAAGGACCAGTTTGGCGCCCAAGAGGAGCCCCAGGCAGAGTCCGATGCCCAGGCAGAGTCCGATGCCCAGGCAGAGTCCAATGCCCAGGCAGAGTCCGATGCCCAGGCATCGGGCAACGTCTACATGTCCCAGGCCATGGGCGCGATGACGTTTCGCATCGTCTTTCCCAATCATGACTGCTGCGAGTATATCCGCAATGATCTCGAAAAGTGCTTTGGCGGGTTCTCGCTCCAGGCGATTTGCGGCACACCCGACGGTACGTTTGACTCACCCGATGAAGTCCTGTCCACCATGGCAGGCCACGGAATCCCCGATGATGCAACCGATGTCGAATGGGGCTATAACTCCGTGCGCTATCGCGTGGCGCACTCCGTGCCCAACGCCATCGTTCTCGAGACGTTGGTCCAGCACTACAACATTCCGCTGTACGTCGAGTATTTCGATGAGCTTAAACGCGCGACCGGCGCTGCCATTACGATCCCCGACATGGCAAACCCGACCGCATTCATCCCCGGCACACTCGGATGCAAAGAGCAGATGTACTTTGACCGCGGCAGCGACAACGAAGGCTACGTTGCACTTCGATGCGGCTATTGCCAGGCAGTCTCCGATGATGGCAAAACGCGCATTTCCTTTGTCGATGACCCTTCGCAGTCGGTCATGGCGGAAATGGCAGAAGAAGCATCGGTCGGAGTCTACGTTAGGCTGCTTAAAAAATTCGATCTTGAGCAAGTTCTCCCCGCTGGATATCAGAAACCGGCTTCTCGTCCCGCCGCAAGCCCCAAAAAGAGCACCTCGACCTCCTCGGCAGAAAAATCAAAAATCAGCCTGTGGATGAACCCCATTGCAGAGAAGCATGTCTGGAACTCCCTCGATGCCTACGGTCAAAAGCGGGGCAAGCAAAATGACATGAACATGTTCTTTTTGGAGCCGCTCTATCGCGGCGGCGACCAGATCCGCGACCCATTTGGATTTGCCACAGGTCGCAAACCTATGCCGGCTTATGCAAGCCACCAGGCGCACCGCAAGGTTATCGACGCCGCCCTTACTACCGACATAGAAGTCGGCGCGCTTGTCGCGGGGCTTCTCGGCCAAGACCTGTTGACATCCGAAGAGCTCAACGCGCTGCACCGCGACATCGAGCTCAAAGCCCAAGGCGTAAGTGCCATCGCCACCGGAAGAGGCGCCGCACTCGAGAGCCGCTGCGACTCGGTTTGCTACCTTATTGCAAAGCTCCGGAGCCATGACGGCGACAATAGCCATCGCTTTATGATGTGGATGGCGGACACCGACCAAGCCGTACGCGTAAAGTTCTACGGCGAGGCACCGGCAATCGGCGCGCCCTTTACGTGCCGTTTTAGCGTAGTGGAAAATGACGTCATTACGTACTGGATGCCCGTCGAGGGCGAGAAGGGCTTCTCCCGCTATAAGCAGATTCCCGAGGGAGGACGCATCGACGTCTCTGCGGCAAAGAGCGACTCTGCCGCTATGAGCGCCCTGCGCAAGGCCAACGCGATGTTCCTTAAGACGTGCGGACTCAAACAGACCGCGCCGTCCAAGACGCGCATGACCCCGGAGCAGTCACAGCGCTTTAACGAGCTACGAGAAAAACTGGGTCGTAAGACGGGCTATGCCCTCACGGTGCTCTTCTCGCGCTGCGTACTCTGCAGCGCCGAAGCCGACCGATTCCTCGAGATCATGGAGCACGCCGCTGCCGCGCACGATCGCGGAGAGGTGATCGACGTCGACGATACCGAGGTCGTAGAGCACAAGGCCATTTACATGGTTGGCCCGATCTCTACCGAGGATGGTACTTGTCAGCTCTACAACCCCAACACCGTCAACTTTGAGGACTTTAGGTTCCAGCCCAACCTGCTCGAAGACTTCCATACCGACCTGCCCCGCGCCGGCAGCTTTATCAACATTGCAACGAGCGTCGTTGAGTCGGACGTCATCGCCGCCTGGGCGGGCTACAACCCGGGCAACGCCCAGCGCTCGGCGCGCTACTAGAGAGCGATTGGCACGGCCAAGCCATGTATCTGTTGCGCGGCATCGGCCCCGGACGTCGAACCGCGCCGTCCACGATGTTGCGCAACAGAATGCAGCGCAGGCGGCCTAGTATGCGAAGTAACAGGCGCGCGCAGGTCAGACGCATCGAATCTGACCTGCGCGCGCAACACAAATCATCGCAGGGAGCACACCATGGCGCGTGACACATCAAACGATCCGGTTGTTAACTTGCCGCTCGATTACAAGTTCGACGGCAACGGCAACATCATCCAAAAGGTCTTTTTTGGCGTAAATGCGGTATTCTGCCCCGTCTGGTACTGGTGGTACTTCAAAAGCAATCGTGATCCCAACTTTTGGGTCGGTGACAGCGACATGGACGGCTATGATCCCGAGGAATGCGCTACCGAGTTCCTGCACCGCATGGATAACTTTACGCCCGAGGAGAGCTGCAACCTCTTTGAAGTCGCAAAGTATTGCGACCGCATGACGGGCGTCACCGTCTTTGACGTCGTAAACGGGCGAAATGTAAACGAGCGACACCTGGATGACTACTACACCGGCTACGACCTTGGCATCGAAGATGATGACGAGGACGAAGAAGACGACACAGACATCGAGATGGAGTTTGAAGGGCAACCTGTTAGCCCCCAGCCGATGCGCGTATGCGACGAGGGCCCCTGCCAGTTTATGCTGCCGCCCGTTTTAAACTGCGGAACGGACGACGGTTCTGGCTACGAGGTCGAGATTCCCCTGCGCGGCAAAACGACCAAGAGCGGTACTCCGCAGGAGCGACTATCGTTCTATATCCCCGCCGACGTCGCCGTACAGTGGTTCCGCGAGGTCACGGGCGAGCCGCAGGCCGACTACCAGCAGTTCCAAACCGTTTGGATGGGTCAGGCCAATCGGCTTGAGAATCCGCACTTTGTCGACCACCTGTTTTCCTATGCGTTTTGGCAGGAGCGACTGCTGCGTATCCTGCACTACACGTACAAGCGGGGCAAAGTGCAGAGTGTGCGCATCGTTGCCGACTACGAAGGCGACGCCGCCGAGTTTATTGACAAGTACTACCCGGAGGCCGAGGTCATCGGTCATCAGGGCAATGAGAACGCCTTTGAAACGGGAGCCGCCTATCTGGTGGACCTCACGCTGGACTACAAATACAAGGACGACAAGATTGTCGAGAAAAAGACGTTCTCGGTCCTTGGCAGCTTTGGGCGCGAATGGTATCGACTCTTTAGCGGCAATCCCAACGCCACCGTTGATGATTTCTACGCATGGTGCGAACAAACCGACACCTACGAGCCCCTACGTCAGGCAGCCGAAACCGCCGGCGCAATCGTTCAGTACACCACCTACGGACTAAAGGACGGCAAACTCACCAGCAAGCGCACCGAAGACCACCAAGGCCGTACCAACATCGAGATTAACGAGGCAGCCGAGCTGAGAGACCGCATGTTTACGTAGGCGGTAGGTAGACTGCCACAACTCAGAAATAAATAAAGAAGTGGGGCTCGGAAATAACCGAGCCCCACTTCTTTTTGTTCGTTTATGGCCTTGCAGCAAAAGCACTCTGCCGCTCCAAGGGACCCTACCGTTCCTCCAGCGTCCAGCCCTTCTGGGCGCAAAGGTCACGCAGGGTAGCCACCAGGTCGGCATTGGTGTTGCTGTCGACCACGATCTTGTCGATGTGATCAGCGGCAATGTTGAGCTTGGGGAACGAGTGGCTGCAACCCGACAGGTTGAGCTCACCGACGTTGCAGGTAATCTCGAGTGCGCCAAGAATGTCATCGTTCGAAAGATCAATCTTCTCGACGTCACCCTGAAGGCCCTGGTCAACGGTAAAGAACATCAGGTTCTTAAGACCCGAGGCGTTGATGGAATTGACAGCACCCTTAAGGCCCTCGATCTTAAAGGCATTAAGCTTGGGACAGACGCTCAGGTCGAGGTCCTGGGTCGTCATGTCACCAAACTTGAACACCTCGAGTGCCTCGAGCTCGCTAAAGTCTGCACTCTTGGCGCTTAGGGTATTGATGCCGAGCGTATCGAGCTTGTCCAGCTTGCTAATGGGCGTGAAGTCCGTCACCTCGTCACTCACGACCAGCTCCGTGATGCGCTGGGTCTCCTTGGCGGTCAGCTGGCCATCGTCATCGTTATCGTAGTCGGCAAGCAGCCCGTGCAGCGTATCATCCATGATCGCATCAACATCGACGAGACCTTTTTCTTTCTTGGTCTCGGAGCCAGAGGTGTCAGTTGAGCTCGCCTCTTTAGAGGCGCTCGACGAGGCTCCCCCGCCGCCCTGCACATCACCGACGCCGCCAATCACGGCAAAGGCAGCAACCGCGCCTATGACCACAACCGCCGCAAGCACTACCAGGGCGCGAACGCCGCCCAAGCGAGAGACGGCTTCATTTGCACGTTCAGCCGCCTGTCCATTCGGCTGCCCGGCAGGGCGAGGGATCCGACTTGTCGAACGCCCCGGCATCCGCTGCGCCTGCCCAGCAGACTTTTCGGTTGCCTGCCCGTTCGGACGCATATTCACCCGCACATCCGGCGTCTCGGCAGCCGGCTCATTAGCCCCGCCCGAAGGCTGCTCGGTCACACGCTGAACCCGTTCGTTATCCCGCCAAGACATGTCGGGCTTAAAATTCGCCATATCGCTTCTCCTCACTTGAGCGCATCGCTACTGCTGCTCCATGGTGTAACCGTAGTCACTGCTCATTTTTTGCAAATACTCGACCAGGCTGCTGCTCGTGTCGCTGTCGTACAAGATCTTGCCAACACAATTGGGTGTAAAAGTGAAATGGAAGGCATCTTCCCTGCCTGCCCCGCACAGATTGAGCGTTTCGACTCTGCTACTGATCTTCAGAACCTCGAGGTTCACATCACCCGACAGGTCAAGTGTCCCAATACTGCCATCAAGGCCTTCGATCTGGACGTTCGTCAACGAGGACATGTTTTTGGCATTCAAGGTATCGACGGGGCTCTCGAGCCTGTTTATGGTAACTCGCTGTAGCTGAGGAAAACGTGTGAGATCAACCTGAGGCACCGAGCAGTCGCCAATGGACAGATGAGTGATATTGCTAATGGAGCTTATGTCGTAGCTTTCGCTGTCGTAGTCGCCGATGCCAAACGTCGTGATGTTGTGGAAGTTGGCCAACAACGGAAGCGAATCAAATGACTCGACGTCGATTGATCTAGCTTCATCCGCAGTCTCTTGCGAAATATTCCCGTCCTCATCTGCATCGAGCGCTAAGTCCGAGCGCAGCGTCTCGTCCGTAATTTCATCGAGCGTGAGCACTGTGGCCTTTTTCGCTTCTTCCTGGTGGCGCTCTTCTTTTTCTTTTTTACGCTGAGCGCGCGCCGCCTCCTCTTCTTGCTGTTGTTTGACCTCGGCACGCTGCTCGGTCTGCCGATTTGTGTCGGAAATGCCGCTTGTGATGGACGTGACCGCCACAATGGCAATGATTACCACCACGGCAAGGACAACCACTACGCGCGGACCGCCCAAGCGGTTCACGATTTCGTTAATATCCGATCCGTTGGATCCGGCGCCCCCGCGGCCAGACTCGTTCTGATTAATTGCCATCCGTGTTTCCCCTTCCGGCGCCTACAGGCGGTCCTTGTCGAAGTAGTCAGCGTCGCGCCAGTCGCCGCGCCAGCGGTAGGCGTGGGCGTTCTCGCGCGACCAGTCGCTCAGGTGGCGCAGGATGAAGCGGCTCATGTCGTCCGCGAGCGGCTCGATCGGCCCCACGCGCCGCGCCTCGGCCTCCCGCTCCCAGAACGAGTACGCCATGAGGTAGAACGTGCCGGCATCGACGTAGTCGCCCGGGTAGGCGGGGTCGTCGAACCAGCCGTGCGTGTCAGGCGTGCCGTTTTGCTCGCACCACTCCGCCACGTTGAGGGCGAGGCTCATCAGGGTCGTGTAATCCTGTGGGTCGCCCGAGGCGAGCGCCTCGTGCAGGTTGGACATGGGGCCCTCGGCGCCGTAGGCCGGGTAGTACAGGTCCCAGATCCTCGACGCCGCGTCGTCGGTGAGCTCCATCTGCGAGGGGCGGTCGCCCAGGCCGTCATCGTAGACGGGCGCGTTGGGATCCTCCCCCGTGAAGGCCCCGACGCCGTAATCGAGCGTGGAGGCGCTGTTGCGGGCGCCACGGGTCGCACGGGCCATGGAGCCGAAGACGGAGTAGCCGCTGTGGTAGCCGCGGGCCCGCCCCGGGGCGGGCCGGGGCCCGGGGCTCTGCTC
>OBXZ01001350.1_pt1 | contig 10859 bp, 9 predicted proteins | sample 1538171 | NCBI WGS metagenome assembly OBXZ01 (sample SAMEA2580161, study PRJEB22360) | human gut metagenome | biome: human gut; feature: human-associated habitat; material: faeces | place: Denmark | collected 2008/2010
CCAGTCTGTCGAGATTGGGGGAAACCAAAAGCGGCTGTCCATAACACCCTAGCGTATCCCAGCGCTGCTGATCCGAAAAATATACAATAATATTGGGTCTTTTCATCCCTGTACTCCTCTCTGCTGCTACTTAATTCCGGTCGAAACAACTCCCTGTACAAAATACTTCTGTGCACACAGGAATAACAGAATCATCGGAAGCGAGATTAACGTTGCCGCCGCCATCATAGGGCCCCAGCGCACCGTGCTCTCATCCCGGAACATGGTAAGCGCCAGCTGTACGGTTCTCATATTGACTGAATTTGTCATGACCAAAGGCCATAAGTAATCGTTCCAGACTGACGATCCCTTTAACAGCGCCAGGGTTGCAAGAATAACCTTTGAATTGGGAAGGTAGATATAGAAATACGTTTTCCATTTACCGGCCCCGTCAAGCATGGCGGCTTCATCGAGGGATCTGGGAAAATTCTCGTAAAACTGCTTCGACAGGAAGACGCCGAAGGACCCCGATCCCAATGGAATAATCACGCCGGGAAACGTATTCATTAATCCCGAACCGCCAAATCCCAGAATATCATTTCCACCGATCAGCGGAAATCTCGCCATAATCAGGAACGTAGGCAGCATCGTTACCTGCGGCGGCATCATGAGGCCGACCAGCAGCAGTGTAAACAGTACCTTCGATCCTTTAAAATGCAGCCGGGCAAACGCATACCCAGCGACGGAATTAAACAACAGCGAGAATACAATGCTGACCAGGGTGATGACCAGGGAATTTCTAAAATAGATCAGCCAGCTTCCGGTGGACATCGCCGCCTTATAATTATCAAGATTCATCGACTCCGGCAGGAAATGAAATACCGCCGAGTTAATCTCCCCTGTTGTTTTAAATGAAGTTAAAATCATTACAAGAATCGGAAGCAGGATAGTCAAAGAAACCACTGCCATACAGACTATCCAGATCATATGTAACCTTTTTTTCCTTTTCATCTTCGCTCCTCCTATGAAACATCCACATCCTGACCTTTATTGCCAAACTTAAATACCATCATGGTAACGATTAAAGAAAACACCAGGAGCAGAACCGCCATGGCACTCGCATATCCCATTTTAAACTCCAGAAAACCTCTCCTGTATATTTGATGGACGATCGTCGTTGTTCTGTTTAAAGGCCCGCCGTTCGTCATGATATTTACCTGTTCAAACACTGCAAAGCTGTTTACGATTCCTGTTACGAGCAAGAAAAAGGTCGTAGGATACAGCATCGGCCACGTAATGTAGAGAAACTTATGGAAAACGCCTGCGCCATCGAGCTCTGCTGCCTCATATAGGGATTGGGGAATGCCGGTAAGCCCTCCCAGGAAGATGACCATGGAATATCCGCAGTTCTTCCAGATTCCAATTATAATTATGCAGAGCATTGCCTGATTCGGATTAATGAGCCACTGCTGGGCCGGTATGCCGATAAGCTTTAAAAAGCTGTTGAGAAGGCCGAAGTTGGGATTATACAGCCACAGCCATACCATGGATACGCACACCATGGACATGATATTAGGCATGTAAAGAGCTGTCCGGAAAAAAGGAACTGCCCTGGATTCCCGATAAAGCAGTACCGCCAGCAAGAGCCCCAATACCAGCTGAATGGTCAGCGTTACAACCGTATACAGCAGTGTATTTCCAACCGATGCGAGAAACTCCGAATCATGAAACAGCTTACTATAATTCTTCAAACCTAAAAAAGCGGGAATCTGGTACATATTGAAATCGGTCAGGCTGTAAAACAGTACCATGCCGATCGGAACCAGAATGAAAATAGTAAAAATCAGATAAGCGGGCAATATCATGATATACGCCTCTTTATCGCTGCGTGTGTTTTTTCTTACTTTTTTTCCAGCCATCTTTCCTCTCTCCTCATTTCTTCCTGATAAAAGGTCCGGCCATCCGGACATCTGACTTGCTGCCTGCGGGAATAAGTAATGCGGCCTATTCTTATCAAACAGACCGCATTGCCGCAGTTATTGATTATCAATTTCCTCCTGCACCTTTTCCGCAGCTGCATTAAGCGCATCCTGAGGCGATAATTGTCCATAGAATACCTGTTCCATGGCATCGTCCACATAAGTAAATACACTGTTAAAGTACGGAACCTTGGGCGATCCTTTTCCAATTTCTATTGCTTCCATAATCATCGGTCCATTTACCGGATTCTTTTTCAGATACGCCTCTTCCAAAGAGGACCTTACGGGAGCCGTCTTTGCCGTATCCATCCAGATCTGCATCGACTCCTTGCTGCTCATGTACTCAATCAATTTCCAGGCAGCCTCTTTATTCTTGGAGTTCGCATTCATAAACATAAAATGCATCCCGCAGAAGGTACCGCTGTTTGCCTTGGAAAACATGGGAACGAGCTTGATCTTTCCTTCCAGATCTCCTGTGTTGATATTATTAAACTCATTTTCAGAAATAACCGTCATGGCCGCCGTTCCATTGTAGAAAGGATTCTGATCCTTCTGCGTGTTATTCCAGTCCACCAGACCGGCATCCTTTAACTGCTTCATGAAATCCATCGCCTCGACTGCTTCCGGTTTGTTAAACAGAATTTCATTGCTCGCTTCATCCACAAGATTATTCAGGCCGTTCTGAACAATAAATATTTCCAGGTATTGATTGATATTTCTTCCGCTGGTGGGAATTCCATAGCCGCACTGGATTACATTGCCGGAGGAATCCTTTACCATAAGTTTTTTATGGGCCTCCAACAGCTCATCCCAGTTGGAAGGCGGTGAATCCGGATCGAGCCCGGCCTTTTCAAATAACTCTGTATTGATCGCAAACATTCGTGCATCCGGCGTGTACGGGACACCGTAAAGCTTTCCGCCGATACTTCCGGCTTCTTTTACGCTGTCATACATATCTTCCATGCCCTCCCAGCCTTCGGCATACGAGTCGAGGCACTCATACTGCCCCATGGGTACTCTCGCACCAATCGATGCCAGGGAGTAGTGAATGACGTCCGGTGCCGTGCCGGAAGCAAATCCGGTGTTCAGTTTTGTCTCAAAATCATCTCCCCAGGGAGCTTCCTGATACTCTACCGTATAATTCGGATACTTCGCTTCAAACCCTTCTATCATCTGAGTAAAGGCATCCTTCTTATAATCTTCGGTTCCTGCCCTGAGAAAGACCAGCTTTACATTTTCATCACTGGTATCCTTCCCTGCATCGGAAACCAGGTCTTCATTACCGCCTCCACAGGCGGCCAAAGACAACACCATACAGCTGACTGCTGCTGCGCTTAAGATAACTTTCCAATTTCTTCTCATAACTTCCCTCTCCTTTTGTTTATGGTTGTTGTACTCCAGGAACTTGATAACTATATTATACTGATTTTGCGCTATTTTTCTATGTACTATGTATATCTGTTTCTGTCCTATGTTTGTTTTTTTGTATCTTTTTCACTATTTTCCATCTTGTTTTCGCAGTATCTCTTACATATTTTAAATTTATTTTGATCTTTTTGTAATTTATTTGGCACTTTTATACAGTTTATACTTTGTTGTTTTTTGAAATAAAAAGACGCATCAGTTTTCATTGCTGATGCGTCTGAACTCGATCGGTGTCATACCGGCATACTTTTTAAATACCTTACTAAAGTAGGCCGAATCCGGGATCCCGATCTGACAGCAGATATCCTGAATATTATGGTTACTGTTCTTTAAAAGAATTTTCGCTTTTTCCATTCGAAGCTCTAACAGATAGGTATTAATATTCCTGCCAGTCTCTTTTTTGAAGAGATGGGAGATATAGCTGCGGTTCATATGAACATGGTTTGCAAGCTCATCGAGTGTAATGGAGTCTGCATACCGTTCTTCCATATACTGCATGATCAGAAATACAGCCTCACTGTATTTCTTCTGTTTGCCGATCAAAACCCGGAGGATTTCTTCCGCCTGCGTCAAAACCTTTGTTTCAAGCTGGCCAATATCGGTACAGTGTGTCACTTCAATGATCTTATCGATTGAAAACACTCTTCTGTCCCCATCCTCCAGATGACTCCAGTACAGATTCAGTAAGGTATTTAGAAACAGCCTTCTGATACAGGATACATCCGGCTCCGTTTTCCCCGCATAATCGAATATCGCTTCCATTTCCTCGACTATGCTGCTCCAGGACCGGCTGTTGATCAGCAGCTCCAGTTTTTCAAACTTCGCTTCCAGTCCAGCCTCTATATGGTTGATCCGGTTCTTCATCGTTTCATAATTCAGTCCGCCCATGTGCCTGTAAAACAGCTGATAGGTCAGAACCTCCTGTGAATGCTGATATAATGCCTCCAGTTCTTCCACCGTTTTACCGGTGTCTGAGCTGCTGACATACATATTGCTGCCGCCGAAGGAGGCGATCGTCTCATATATTTTTTCCGTAAGCTTCTGAGGGTTGTCATGATTCATTTCCGTAAGTACAAGGATCTCCCGCTCATTCTTTGGCAGCCAGTAGATCACCCTCTTCTCCTCCTGAAAGGCAAATGGCAGAATCTCCTTAAGCTGTTCCTGATTCGATATCCGATCGGTATCGCGGAAGATGATCACTGCATACCTCCCTTTTATCTCACAGCAGGTATTCCAGACCTGTTTTAAGATATCCCTGGAAATATAGTCCGGTTCTTTAAAGCACTGCAGCAGAACCTTTTCCATCTCCCGGGCGGGAGATGATTGTTTGGTCTCCGCCGCCCCCTGATTCCTGATCCGTTCCTTCGCGGTCTGCAGGCAGGCTTCCAGTTCATCCTTCGTAATCTCAGACTTTAAGAGAAACTCACTCACCCCCAGCTTCAGGCAGTCCCTTGCATAAGAAAAGTCATCATACGCGCTCAGGACAACCGTATAAGGCAGGACATGATTCTGATTCAGCTTCTTCAGCAGCTCCATCCCGTCCATGATCGGCATACGTATATCGGTAAACAACACATCGACCTGATGGTTCAGGCAGCAATTCAGTACCTGCATTCCATTGATACAGGCTTCGATCACATGATGTTCCGGCGACAGCGCTTCGATATTCTTTTTCATCCATTTTAAGATGATCTCTTCGTCATCTGCAATTACGATATTCAACTGTTTGCCCCCTCCATATTAATGACAGGTATCTTCATCCGGAAGGTAACGCCGCCCGATGAATTCACCTCTACACTCAGTCCATATTGATTGCCGAAATTCCGTAAAATTCTCATTTGAATATTGGAAAGCCCGATTCCGTTCAGCTGATCTCTGGCCTTCACGGTCTGCTGATTATGTATGCTGTTATTTATCTTTTCCAGGTCTACCCCCACACCGTCGTCTTCCACCTCGATTACGACATTTTCCTTTATCCGGTATGCGCATATGACGATATGGCCCATGCCGTCTTTCATGTTAAAGCCGTGAGAGATGCTGTTTTCGACCAACGGCTGGATGACGTTCTTCAGAATCCCCAATTCCACTACGTCTTCCGCCGCGAGTATTTTCCATTGAAATTTATCGCGATAGCGGAGCTTCATTAATTCCAGATAATCCTCCGCCATGGCCAGTTCTTCCTTGATCGGAATGATCTTCTGGGAATTCACAAAGGATTTTCTCAGCAATTTAGAAAAGGCAAGCAGTGCTCTGTCTGCCTCATTATATTCCTCCATCTGAATCATAAACCGGATGGTCACCAGCGTATTATAAAAGAAATGCGGGTTAATCTGTGCCTGCAAAGCCTGGATCTCCAGGGCATGCTTTTCTTCCTCTTCTACCTCCAGCTGCTTCATCAGATTTTCAATGTGATCCAGCATATAATTAAAATTGTGACAGATTTCATGAAACTCTATTTCATAGTCATCCTGGATTCTTGTCTTTAAATCCCCATTCGTCACCTCCAGGATGTTTTTATTTAATTTCTCCATTCTCCGGGAGATAAAACTGCAGTTATAAAAGACTATGACGATGAGCACAAGAAACATCGCGGTTCCCAGGACGAGGAACAGGATTACATAGAAGGAAGTCCAGCCATGGCGGTATGGTTCATAGGAAATCAGCTTCCAGCCCAAACCATCAATACTGGCAAACCGTATATGGCTGTATTGGTTCATCACATTTCCCAGAAAAAAGCCCTTCGTATAATTTGCTATCTGATTATAGTACGAATTGTCCTCCACCTCATATCCATACATTCTGGGATCGGAAGAAAATATTATTTTTCTGTACTGATCGATGACGATGGTATTCTCATCGGAATCCTCCTCGCCCAGTATGACATTCCCCCAGATATCCTGGGATATAGCCACTATCATAATGCCGACATCTCTTCCGCTGTTTAAATTCCGCAGTTTCTGAACCGCAAACAGCTTGTCCTCCTGAAACAGCTTCTGCAGGACAGGGCTCCTGTACTTTGGAAGGAAATAGATGGAATCATCCTTTTCCATCGCCTCCTGATACCAGCTTTCCTCGTCCAGCATATCCAGTGTGACTGCATCCTGCATCAAGTTTAAAGAGGACTGATAAAAATTCATATCGTTTTTACAGAGCAGCATCACCTGATACTGCCTGTCCGGAAATAATTCCGTCAGCTCCAGCATTTTACTCTGTATGCTGTCCTGTGCACTGATATATTCATAGCCCGTCAGCCTGTTCCTCTTCGAGATCAGGCGGTTAATCTCAGGATCCAGATACATGCCTACCGATATTTTTATGATCTCTGTATTCCTGTTCGCAATATTGCTGCATTTTTCTTCCAGAAGGTCCAGCTTGCTGTAGTTCAGTTTGTAATTGCCGTCTTCAAATATATAGCTCATTAAAATACAGAATAAGATGAACAGCGGAAAAACAACGATCAAGTCTAAAAAAATGACCTTTTTTCTTATACTGTCAAAGTGCAGTAATTGTTTCATAATTTTTAGACCCCTTCTTCCGAAATATATGATATGATAGAAACAGAAAAAATACGAATCCCCTTCTGTGTCCCTGTGTAAAACAATATAATTATACAGGATTTCATGGGGAAATGGTAGTATGTGTTAAGTCTTTGCCGGAAAAAGGAGGGTCCCAATGGCAGAAAAACAGGATGTTTCCGATTTATACAAAAAGAATGCGGAAAAGGCAGAAAAGGATAAGCGGCTCCGCGACGCTGTCTCCATCTTTTTTATCCTTTTCGGAAGTGTCATCGTAGCGGTGAATTTAAACACCTTCGTCGAACAGGGGAAGCTGGTCCCGGGCGGTTTCTCCGGACTCGCCAAGCTGATTCAGAGGGTGGGGCTGGCCTTTTTTGACGTGAAGATCTCCTTCACCTTCTTAAACGTGGTTTTCAACGCCATCCCGGCTGTATTTGCCTACCGCATTGTCGGGAAAAAGTTTACGATTCTGTCCTGTGTGAGCCTCTTGACCGTGTCGATCCTGGTCGACCAGCTGCCTGTCATCCCCATCACCGGAGACCTTCTTCTCATCTCCGTATTCGGCGGAATCATCAACGGCCTGGGCATGAGCCTCATCCTGAACAACCGGGCCAGCGGAGGCGGAACGGATTTTATCGCCATGTCCCTCTCCACCAAATATAAGATATCCACCTTCAACTATATGCTGCTGTTCAGCGCTGTTATCATCCTCATTTCCGGAGCCATCTTCGGCATGGATATCGCACTGTACTCCATCATCTACCAGTTCTGCAACACGCAGGTGATCAACACGCTTTATAAGAAATACAAGAAAAAGACGCTGCTCATCGTCACAGACAATCCGGCCGCCGTGTCTGCGGATTTGATGGAGCTGACCAACCACAGCAGCACCATCTTAAAGGGCTTCGGTTCCTACTCGGCCAACAAAAAGTATCTTCTCTACACCGTCCTCTCCGACGGCGACGTGAAAAAGATGAAGAAACGCATCCGTGAGCAGTACCCCGATACCTTTGTCAATGTCATAAACTCCAGCGACGTTGTGGGAAATTTCTACATACAGCCGCTGGAATAAAGAACAAAACAGTTGACAATGCATTTTTGTTTTGTTATAATCGCGCTATAAAGAAACAAGGAATGTTACTGTGAAAACAGGCTTAACCAAGATCTTTAGAAGCACACGTATGTGCTTTTAAGATTTTGGTTAAGCCTGTTTTTGTTTTCAGAAAAGGAGGAAAGCATGGGATTATTTAAAAGCTGGAAGAAACAGGAGGTACAGGAGAAGGCGGCGTTCAGCCCGGTAAGCGGTGAACTCGTACCATTGGAGACAGTCAGCGATGCGGTGTTTGCGGAAAAATCGCTGGGGGATGGAGTGGCGGTCATTCCGACAGACGGCAGTCTGTATGCACCGGCAGACGGAACAATCGTGGCACTCTTTCCAACCGGCCACGCGCTGGGGATTAAGACGAAGGACGGGGTCGAGCTGCTGATCCATATCGGAATCGACACGGTAGCCTTAAACGGAAAGGGATTTACAGTTCATGTGAAGCAGGATGATACGGTTAAGAAGGGGCAGCTGCTGGTAAACTTTGATATTGAAGTACTGAAAGGGGCAGGCTATGATACGGTAACAATGATGCTGGTATCAAACGGCGAACAGTTTGGAGAGGTTCATAAGGCGCCGCCGGGAACCGTGACGGCGGGAGAGAAAATTCTGTGGCTGTAACCGTGTCTTTTTGTTGGAGAGGGAGAGTGAGACGTCATGGAAATCAAGAGAATTTATAACAATAATGTTGTGGTGGCAGTGAACGGGGCCGACGGGCCTGAGATGATTGCCATAGGAAAAGGGCTGGCCTTTCAGAAGAAGCCCGGGGATTCCATTGAACAGGAAAAGGTGGAAAAGATCTTTACCCTGGAGGACTCCGGAGTGATGACAAGGCTGGAAAAGCTGGTCAAGGACATCCCTTCCGTCTATTTATCCATATCGGAGGAAGTGATTGAGATGATCCGCCGCGACTCCGATTTGAAAATCAGCGAGGATCTGTATATTACGCTGACCGATCATATCAGCATGTCGCTGGAACGGGAAAAGAATCACGTGATCTGCGAAAATCCGCTGCTTCTGGAGATACGGCAGTTCTATAAAGAGGAGTTCATGCTGGCCAGGAAGGCCGGAGAGATCATCTGGAAGAAGATGGGGATTCGGATCTCGGAGGAGGAGATGGGCTTTATTGCCCTTCACATCGTCAACGCCTCCATGGATCAGAGGGCCAGCTGCACGATTCAGAGTATCCAAATGGTGCGCGATATCCTTCAAATCGTATCGGAATATTTCGATGTGAATCTGGACGAAACCTCCATTCCGTACGACCGTTTTGTCCGCCATCTGCAGTTTTTCGCCAGGCGGGTGCTGGGAGAAGGCAGCGTCCAGTCTGCGGATGAATTTCTCTTCACACTCGGCAGAAGCCAGTATCCGGTGGCGTATGGCTGTGCGGAGAAAATCGGTGACTACGTGAAAAAGACGTACCACAAGGATATGACAAATGCGGAAAAGGGATTCCTCGTTTATCACATTATCAACACACTATCAGTCCATTAGAAAGGGGTTGCGCGCTCTGCGCGCAGAAAATGAATATGAAAGAAAAAATGAAAAGTGCGCTGGAACGGTTTTCCAAGGCCATTGTCCAGCCACTCATGTATTTATCGGTTGCCGGTACGGTGCTGATTCTCGGAATTCTCCTGACAAACGGTTCAATCACAGCGAAGATTCCTTTTTTACAGGCAGCGCCGTTTCAGCTGGTGGGAAAGCTGATTTATAATTGTCTGATGTTTTTGATCAACAATTTGAGCGTAATATTCTGTGTCGGTATCGCGGGAGCACTGGCGAAAAAGAACAAGGGCCACGCGTCGCTGATCGCCCTGATGTCCTATTTTCTGTTCTTAAATGCCAATAACATCACGCTGTCTTTTATCGGCAGGCTGGCAGAGATGGGGCCGCTGGGATTATACGGTACGGGGCAGTCTACCGTTCTGGGCATCCAGGTGCTGGATATGGGTGTGTTCAGCGGCATCACATTGGGCTGCCTGACAGGATATGTATTTAATAAGTACGGAGAGAAACAGTTTAAGGGGTATTTCTCCATGTTCTCCGGGGTAAGATTTCCATTTTTCCTTCTGATCCTTCTTTCCCTGTTTCTGGGCTTCGGCGCGTCCTACGTATGGCCGGTGGTTCAGCGGGGGGTCTCGGCTCTGACCGATTTAATCAAGAGCAGCGGCAATGTGGGACTTTACATATACGGCCTGCTTAACAAGCTTCTGGTGCCTACAGGACTTCACCATCTTGTGTACGCACCGTTCCAGTTTACCGATGTGGGCGGAACCCTGGTGCTTGGAGACCAGATCATCTCCGGCGCTTATCCGATCCGTGTGGCGGAGATGAACATGCCGGGAGTACCATTTTCACCGTCCACCTATTATAACAGCTACACATTTAATAATCTATTCCCGTATATCGGAATCGGCCTGGCCTTTATCACGACCGCGAGAAAGGAAAACCGGGAGAATACAAAAGCAGTCATGTTCCCGCTTATGCTGGCGGCCATTTTATCGGCAATTACAGAACCGATGGATTTCCTGTTCGTCTTTGCAGCGCCCCTGCTCTTTGTCGTTCACTCCCTGATCAGCGGCGGCATGCTGGTGCTGTTAAAGGTCCTCAGCATTCCGGCCTCCACCAGCGGCGGCATCGTCAACATTATGATCTCCAATCTGGCCCTGGGTGTGGAGAAGACCAACTGGCCGCTGCTGCTGCTTCTGGGAGCGGTGACCGCAGTCGGATACTATTTCCTTTTCGTTTTTCTGATTAAGAAACTGAACCTTAAGACGCCGGGAAGAGAGCTTATAGCAGAGGACGCGGGCAGCGGCGAGACGGCGGGCAGCGGCGATTCGGCGGCCAGCCAGTCAAAGG
>OBXZ01001355.1_pt1 | contig 10784 bp, 9 predicted proteins | sample 1538171 | NCBI WGS metagenome assembly OBXZ01 (sample SAMEA2580161, study PRJEB22360) | human gut metagenome | biome: human gut; feature: human-associated habitat; material: faeces | place: Denmark | collected 2008/2010
TATAACTTACAGTTATTTTATTTTCGTAAGTCAAGTCTTTTCCGGTTTCGATCCGGAAGCGCCCGTTTTCCACTGTGATCTTACAATCCTTTGTGATATCTGTATCCTGAAATTTCACGGTAAGACTTTCAGCATCCGTAATAAATCCTTCTGACTGTGCAAAGACATCCTCGATGATGATCTTTTTTGCATCCGCAAACTGATTTTTCTGACCAATCTCTAACGTATAAATTCCGATATCTCCAACTTTATAAATCTTCTTATCGGAACTCTTTTTTATTGTGAGCTTTGGTTCAGCCGCTTTTACCTCTACTTCGTTTTGATCCCGATCCTCTTTCGTATTATCTGAAGATGCTACTGCAGTGTTGGTATACGTTCCAATTTTAGAGAAATACACCTGATAAGATACTTCGATCTCATCTTCATCGGTCATATTTTTTAATGTCTCGATCTTAAAGTTATGGTTTTCTGTTGTGATCTTACAATCTTTTGTGATGTCTTCGTCATTAAAATGAACTGCAATACTTTCAGTATTCAGTTCTGCCCCATCTTCTTGATCAAAAGCATCTTGGATGACTACGTTTTTTGCTGTTGTCTCTTCCTTTGTTTGTTTGACGGTCAACGTATATTTTCCAAATTCTCCAACCTTGTATTCCTGTTTGTTTGATTTTTTTGTGATATCCAGGGTTGGAGCTTTCATGGTGACATCCTCCGCACTTTCCCCGCCTCCGGATGGGATGTCTGGATCATCCTTGATCTTATCTCCGTTTGTATTGTCAGTTGCAGGTGACTTGAAAACATTCTCCAGATCATTTTCTACCGCTGCAGCGTTTGTGATTGTCGCATCATATGTCACTGTGATCTTATCGATCCAGTTTGTAATTCCGTTGTATGGAGCAATCCCGATACATGGAATCGTTCCGTTCTTAAGATTATATGATGTCTTGATTTCAAAACCTTTGCCGTCATTCTGATAGGTAATATCCAGGGAATGGGTGACGTTTTTTCCGCCGACCAGAACAGCCACGGATCCTTCTTTGATCTCAAGACCCTCTGTATTAACCAAATCACTTAATTCAATGTTTCTCATGAAAGTGCCAAGATTACGGTTCGTAATCGTGACTTTATAGCCTACCGTATCCCCAACTTTATATTTCCTATCTGGCGCAGTCTTTTCCACATCTACCTTTGGACTGTTGATATAAACCTGCTCTTTGTCTTCCTTTGATGGGATCCCGGCTGCGATCGCAGATGCGGTGTTATCGACACAGGTTCCATTGCTTGCTTTTAGAGCCGTTGCCTCATATGTAATCGTAATCGTAGACCCATAAGGAAGGGCATAGTCTCCTTTGCTTTTTAACAGCCAACCGTTCCCGGACTGGCTAAGTGTATAATTTGCTGCATCAATCCCGGATACTTTTACAGAAGTAAAGTCAAGCTTCATGGAATCCGGCAGCGTTGTATCAGAGATGGTAAAATATGCCGTGTCTGCTTTGGAGTTCGTGTTCTTTACTTTTACTGTGTACTTTACTTTATCTCCGACCTGGTGCTCATAACGGTTTACATCCTTCGTAATGTCCAGCCCCGGTTCATCTTTATCGTTGGTAGATAAATGGATATCCGTGCTAACTTCGTTTGTTGGCAGCGTATATTCATCGACCAGAGTTTCTGCTTTGTTCTTTTCGGTAAGGATTTTCTTTTCCGAATTATAATGACCATGCTGGGTCCACTTACTCCTCAGAGCTTCTATTTGGGCAACAGTCGCACTGTCCGGAACATCCATTTTTACCTTGATTTTTAAGGTATACACCGCATTTTTATAGAATGCAGAATTTGTTGTTGGATTCTTGAGTGTTGCGGTAACTACGTTGTTACTTTGATTGATATTGAACATATCGGTTGCATCTATTGTCTCTGCATCTTTATTCTGGGCCTCTATCTTTACATCTAAGATCTTCATACATTCTTCTATCGTGTCTTTCATGATGAATTTATCATAATAGAAGTTTTCCGGGATATTGGATGCGATCGGTTGTTCCACAGAATAGTACCAGCTCTGACCCAGATCTCTAATCGTATTCTTTGTGCTATCTACCTTTTCTTCTGTATTTGATACGGTCTTGTTTGGAGAAGCCGGCTTAAAGTTTACCATGTTCTGTCCCGTTCCTATATACTGTTCTTGATGGGTTGGCCCTTCTGCACGGATCCGACCGAATGTGTAATCAAATCCTGTATCTTCAAAGATAAATCCAGCCGCTGTAAATGCTTCACTGTCATAATTTGTATCATTATCTGCATAATACACGTTGGTAGTTCCATCTTTTTTATAGCTTAACTTTGTATTTGAGGAAACATACTGTCCATCAATCTGTTTTGCTGAAATCCCAACATACTGTCTGGTATCGATGTCGGTCAACGTCACGTTTGATTTTAAGGTCACCTTGGTGCTGGTCCCAGCCTTATAGAAGTCACTGGACACCTTCATCTCCTCGATTCCAACGTAACATGCGTTTGTAAGCCCTGTCCCAAGTGCTACATATCCATCTTCCCCACTATGTTTTTCAATACCTGTAATGGTACGGACAAGATCAATTTCTTCCCAATGTCCGTTGCTTCCATCCGAATTACACTGATAAATGTGTAGGTTGCTGATCTTGATCTGGATGTTCCCAGCACTGTTATTTTCGGTCTTAAACCAGGTATATTTCTTTTGTAGGAAATCTGGCAGCTTCAGATCATATCCTTGATAGGTACTTGGTGCGGAACATGTGGTTCCCTTTTGCACACTTACCTTTGTCTTTTTCGTTTTTACCAATTCAAAGCCATAAGAAGCATCTACTTTTAGAGCCTTGTTTTTGCTGGATTCATAACTGGAATAACGATGCGTGTTTCCCACTCCAGGTAAAGTATCTAATCCCTCCCATGTATCTCCACCATTGGTACCTTGTGCAATTGTATAGGAATCCTCATCAGCTTTGATCTGGGCATGGACTGGAGTGGCTGAACCTTGCGGAAAAAAACTGCCTAAAGCAATCGCCAGAGAAGAACTAACCCATAAAATCTTTTTTAAAGCTTTAGATCTCCATTTATTAAAATTTGTCATAAAAATCTCCTTTTTCTTCATTTTCATGTTTTTTTTATGCATAAAAAAAACACCGGATTTCCGATGCTGTAAATCTATCATTATTAAATATTATTTAAGAGTATGATGTGATGGATCTTTATTTCGATACATGACTTACTTCTCCTTTCAAAAAAAGCGAATACACATTTAGTATCCGCTTTTTATCTTATATAATTATTCTCCGGCTATATGCCCAGCTCCTAATTGTAATGACTGATAATAAGCCATGACTGGTTTACCTCCTTTATATCCAACGATTTTAATGGCCAGGTAAGCTATATGTCTGTCTGGATCTCTAAATGTCGGATCAAATCTCTTTGTCTGACCAGCTTCTATCTTCCCCTGGTAGTTAGACGGCCCTGGGGTTGGAGTATTTCTTAAGTCTCCAGAATTAAATGTCATATAATAAAGGGTCACCCCGTTTTTTGCAGTATACCACTGCCATTCTCCATCACTATTATCACTCATATAATATGAAATATAGCCTATCTTCCCCCAGCCGCTACCATTTACCAAATCAGAATAGTTTTTTGTTACATCTGATTTATGGTAAATAGAATTGTTCTTGAAAGAAGAAGCACTATTGACTTTTTTATTAAAGCTATTGATATCAATAGGATCAGTCAACCCTGGCACTTTTCTGGTGTAAGGTTTTCCATTCTGAGTATACTCAGACTTTGTAGTATTGCTGGATCCGGAAGAAGCATTATAAGCTTTCTTCTTAGTAGATTTAACATACTTTCCCTTTGTATTGTACAACTTAATCGTGGCCGTTGCATTTCCGGCCGCTTTCTTCATCTTGATGGAGAAAGCTCCTTTCTTGCTGCTGGCCTTTTTGGTATAGGTCTTTCGATTCATCGTGACTTTGATCTTGTACTTCGGCCTTGCATAGCCCTTAATTGTCTTGGAAGTCTTTGAAAATTTGCTGACTGTGATCGTCTTGGCCAAAACATAGGTCTTTTTCTTTGTATAGTATTTCCACTTCTTTCCCTTCTTTCGGTAGGCTTTCACCGTCAAGGCCTTTCCTGCCGCCTGTTTCGGGATCTTTACACTGTAATTTCCCTTTTTGCTTGCCGTGGCCTTATACGTCTTCTTTCCGATCTTAATCCGCACCTGATACTTTTTCTTCGTCTTTCCTTTTACCCTGGTGGTCGTATTATAGACTTTGTTTACACTCAGTTTCTTCTTGGCTGCCTGAGCTGGAACTGCAGGCAACAGAGAAAATGTCAACGCTGCACTCATGGCCAAGAAAGTTATTTTTTTTAATAGCTCTTTCATAAACTTCTCCTCCTATTTTCTTCTTATACTTATACTTTTATTATACTCTAATTTCTTCTAATTTCCATATATTTCTCTGATTTTTTCCCCATTTATATTTACAGCCCGGACAAAAGGATGGAGTTTTAAGTATTATCCGGGCTGTTTAGGGGTAGTATGTAAAAAGATCCCTCATCTTTTTACATCTTATATAATAGCATATCTTTTGTCCCATTTAGTCCCAACTTATATATGATTTTAGTTTAAAATATTACGAGCTAGTTCCCTTAGCTTTTTATTTCTTTCACTGTCTTTCCAGTTGAATTTCAATTTGTTTAAATAGTCTTCTTCTACTTCGATTTCTTTTTCATATACTACTTCCTTTCCTTCCACAATTACGATCTTGTAAGTCTCCGTCAAATGCTCTCCGTTCTGGGTATATCTATGATTACTCAGATAGAATGTTGCATCTAAAAACGCTCCATCTTTTTGAACGATTTTCACGTAATGATCTCCATTTTCCTCAAATGCAAAATTCCTGCCACAATGAAGTAGTTTTGGATAGATCTCTCCATCCTTTGGAAGTATCCTTCCAAACATAGAATGGGCAGGTTCCGCATACAAAAGCATATACGGGAGATTTGCATAAGTAGAATGATAATACCGCCACCCTTCGTTTGCTTTCCATCTCAAAAGGAGCTTTTTAGCAAATCCGATACTGATATGAAACCCGATTGTCTTACCGAGAATATAAATAATCTTGTCAAAATCCTCCCTCATAATCCTATAGAGAGCCTGTGCAGTTGGATCTTTCGGTTTACGTTTCGTATTCGCTTTGGCATGGTCAGGATTAGAATATGGACAATTCTCATAACTTGTCTGATCGTATCTTGCAAGCCCTTTCACATCCCCCTTATGATGTCTGCCATAAGGTTTTATGGTAGATTCCTCTTCCTTTTTATAAAGTCCAATGATCTGGATTGGATTATCACATAATGGACAAACGGCTCGGCAACTGATTTTTCCATTCCCTTTTGTTATATAATAAGGTTCCTGTTTCTTTGTCTTTTCCGTAAAATTTTCCTCATTGATCGGAATACTCTCAGAAATTCCTGGCTTTGTTTTGAATACATCCATATTTCACTCCTCACAATCAATTATATCTGTTGTTGATTAGATGCCACCACTCATGTGGAAGCGACGGTACAGCCCCTTTCTCCTCTGCAAATGCAAGGCACGCAAGTACCGTCTTTAAGCCGATAGAAAACTCATGTTCCTGATCTTTCATAAAAAATAGATAATCTTCCGTGCATTGCTCACATCCAGTATGATCTTTTATTCTATTATCCTCCAAATATGCTCTATTTTCAATAATCTTTTCCATTTCCACCACTTTTCCTCCTAATCTGCATCATAATCGACATTAAAATTTGATTTCTCTGTTGCTGGCTTTGATGGTTCCCCAGGTTTACTTGGCTTCGCTGGCTTTGGTTTTGTAGTTTTTCTCCTTTCCGTCGTAGATTTTTGTTTTTCTGTTGTTATCCTTTTTCTTTTTTCTGCTTCTGTCTGCCTTGGAGCAGTTGCAGATCTGGTCTGCGTTGACTCCGATCTCTGTGTTACAGAAGAATTTGACCTTCTGGCAGTTGTTGAACTGTCAGAAGGTCTGCTTTCCGTCTTTTTTTCTTTTTTGGTTGTCGATACAGTTTTTTCTGTTGTCATTATCTCTGTGGATGACTTAGAAGTTTTCTTACTTTCTTTTTTTGTGATCTCTGTTGAAATTTCAGATTTTTTGATATTTGATAGTTCTTTATTTTTTACAAAGTGAAATGCAAACATTCCCGCTGCACAAAGAAACATCGTCACAACAATTGCTCCAAAAGCTATTTTTGCTCTCTTTTTATACTTAGTGATTGCAAGATTCCAAGAATCCTGTGTGTCTTTTGTGTCTTTTGCGGCAGATTGCACCTGTTCTTCCTCTTCCATTAACATGATAATGTTTTCTGGATTTTCTTCACTTTCATAGTGAAGTTTCTTCATATTTTTTAGTGCTTTTGATTTTGCAAAGTATTCCTTTGCGTCCATTCCATTTTTCTTATAAAATCCAAGAAATAAAATAAAACCTGTAGGAACCATCCCGATATATCCGGCAATAAAAACGTCGATATGTAATAGAAGGCAAAGTGGAAGAACTGTTGCTCCGCAACAGAGTGTTGCAAACATAATACATAACGTTTCCGTTAGAGTAAATCCCAGAAAAAAATTGTTTTTAAAACCTCCAAAATCTTTATTTATTTCAATGCTTATATGTTCCATTGACTTCTATTGACCTCTCCTTTCTCATTAGAAGCCTAAGTTCTTGCGAACCAATACTTCTCCTCCTTTTACAAGTCCAACAGTGAGTGCAACCGAAAATGTTTTTTCTGTTAGGATTACAAGGCCTTTTAGCATATCGGAATCACCAACTTTAAGGCCCAGATCAATACCCGATCCGACAAATTTCCCGCAGACGATCAACGCAATCGCAATCGCCACACCTTCCAGAGCATATGTTGCCATATTTTGTAGATTTGACCTTGCCATATATCCAAGGCCTCCTCCCGCAACTCCTGTTACAGCAATGGCAGAAAACGGTGCCGAAATATAAACTTTAAAGAATCTTGAATACACCGTATAAATCATGACTCCTGACATGACAATAACAGCAATAAAACAGATCAATCCAAAGAAAAAGAATACCACTGCATCCAGTGGATCTACCTCTTTAAAAAATTTCAATTCAGCTTTTGATAAAGCCAACTTAGTGACTCCTTTGGTAATAATCTTACCAATCAGCCAAGTGGCCACACCGAAAACGGCATCAATAATATAAAATGTGTTCGCAAGCAGCCATTCGGCAATGCTTAATCTTGCAAACAATTTGATTGCCATCTCCGGATTTATTTCTCTTCTTAGGTCCGTCTGCTCTTTAAATAGACCAATCATGAAAAATAACACGACCAAAACAGTTCCGATTGTTACAAAATATGGATTAACCTCCTTAACTGCTTTCCATATCTCCCCGCCTTTAAACTCGCTAGGAGATTCTGTCAGTATTGCATAGACACTTTTCATCAAGGTATTCCAAACTTTGAAACAAAATTTGATAGAGCCGGACATATCAATGTCCGGCAAAATGCTTGCAATCATTAAATCACTCCTTACTTAAGTCCAAGATAGGTAAGTACAGCACCTGCAAGAAACATGATAGCTCCTCCACCTGCTTTCCATAAGCCATTTGTAAGTGACGTGGTATCATGCTGTCCCATACTTTTTCCCACTTCGGCAATGCCAAGCGCGCATTGCACACCGCCATAAATAGTTACTAAGCTAGTTACAAATGTAGACAATTTTTTTATCGGTGCTAAAGGATCTGCGGCTGCATATACAAAGTGGGTAGATACTGCATACGACAATGTAAACATTAATGCCGGTTTGCTTTTTATCATTTGAATCATTCTTTCTTCTATTTTTTCTCTAATTTTACTTATCTTTTTCATTTTTTCTCCCTTTCTGGGGTCCATCTGAACCCCTACACTATAAATAAGTTTCTTCATAATCTTCTTCATCCACATCAAGCTTTGTTTGATCTAAGCCCTGATCTTCCATATGAGAAGATTCCTCTGGATTATATAAATTTGCTTTTTCTTGAAATGGATCTGGTTGTTTTTCCTTCTCATTTTTTAAATACCAGTTTTTCCGGGCCACACAAACCATCCGGTAGATTCCGTTTTTATCTGGTCTGGTTGTTAAGAATCCTTGGACCGAAACTAACGTACCTGTTTTGAAATAACTGCTTGCAATGTTTGCCTCCTTTTTGTAAGCCACACACGCAATATAATCCGGCTTATCCTTATAGCCATTGTTGGCAATCGTGTAATAACAGCTTTGGATCTCACCATCTTTTTCATAAACTTTTGGTTCGGCAGTTAAATACCCCTCACACGCGACTAAATTCAACATATTCCTTCATCTCCTTAAGCTCCTTAAAAAAGGGCACAAAAAAAACACCATTACGGTGTACCAGCTGATTGATCATAGTTTTCATTTTTAATTCGCCGCTTTCTGTGCTTTTAAGATACGCTGGATTTTAATCTTTCTTTGAATCTCCTCCGCATCCAGGCCCTGTCTCAGATACTCTTTTACATCCTTCTCGTTGATTCCCTCCTCGATTGCATTAACCAACTGATCCACATAATCAGGATTCAGCTCTGATGTTTGTGCAATCACTTCAACTAAAGATAACTGATCAAAATTCACAGGAAGTTTTGCTTCCCACTCTTTTCTTTGCTCCTCCTCGATCTCTTTCTGTCGCTCCTCCGAAAACTCTTCTGCTTTCTCCATCCACTCTTGGCCAGGAAATGTTTCTTTTCCTGTTTCTAAAAGCTCCATAATCAATTCCGGAGTTAGGATTATATCATTTTCCCCAATCTCATCCATCCTTTTCAATTGGATATCTGCAGGTTTCCGATGAACATACTTATTGCCTTTTAAACCGGAGATGTTTGCTCGTTTATGTTTCATGGCATTTAATTTACGATCCCTGATCGGATATTCTCCACGGACAAGAACAAGACAATCCTGGTTACTCATTCGTCCTACTTCATCCGGTTTCATCAACTCCCGTCCCATCTTGTCTTCTGACTGCGATGTAGAACCGCTCCGGCCACGGCTGACACTGCTACTCTTCTTCCAAATAGTCTGATTCCCTAACGACTCAGAAATAAATTTTCTTACATCAGGATCTGTTCCTCCAAGGAAAAGCAGGGTATCACAGTTGGCAATTAACGTCCCTGCAGCTTCCTTATATAAAGTCTGCATTTGCGATTTATCCTGAAAAATTGGAACAACTCCTATATTTCTTGACCGACATGTCGCTTCAATATCAAGATAATTTTCTGGCATAGAAATATTCTTGAACAGGGGTTGGTAATAATCCACGGCCATATTTTCGAGCCGCTGCATAAAGTGCTTGAAACATCTGCGTATAAAGCATTCCTGGAACAAAGTTAAAACTTTTGTCATCGTCTGGTATTACTACGAATAATGCTGTTTTGGTTTTACAATCTCTAATTCCGTTTACAAGACTTCCTTCTCCTAAAGCTTCCAGATCCATTTCGTCCTTTTCAAATATTTTTAAAATACCCTCTGATTCAAAAGGAAAGAGTCTGGCATGAGCGGAGATAATGACACTTCGCAAAGTATCTCCTGCTCCACTTAAAAACTTGTGATATGTCTGTTTTGCAATGTGTCCATCTGGTAATGCCTCAAATCGGGCATCTAATGGAGATTGTACATCCTCATCCTCCATAACTTTTGCTTCATTGATGAGCATTAAAAAAGTCCGAAAGTTTTTCGGAAGATGCTGATTTTCTGCTTCATACAGCACATAAAAAAAGTTTGCTTGCAGAAACAAGGATTCTGCTTTTTCCCAAAACGGGTCCCCCTTTGTTATATTTTTGGGGGTTGTATTATCCATAATATTTGAGATCAGCTTTACCACATCATCGTCTTTTTTCACATACACAAACGGATTATATCCGTCTGATTTATCAGGATCAATAACATTTAAAACTCTGACCCGGTAGTTTTCAGAAATTAATACAGATGCATAATCCTTTACAGTTTGTCCCTTAGGATCTGTGACAACAAAACTCATATTGGCCTGCATTAAGTTTGGACCAACAAATTTAAAAGTCTTTCCGGAACCAGATCCCCCGATCACCAGGATGTTTCGATTCAAACCACACTTCTTATCCAGCATCAGTGAAAAATTTTCAGACAATAAAACATTCTGATCCGGATTTTTATCTGACAGACGTTTTCTCATGGAAGAAATGCTTCCCCAACGTGCGGTTCCATACTCCTTTCCTTCCATCATCACCCTTTTTGTATAATGTCGAATAACATCAATCAGAATGAAGGTGATTGCAGCTGAGAGTATGACAATAATACTTCTATTGTTATAGTATGTTTGTAGATCAAACGGAGCATTAAATACGATATCCATTCGTTTACTGAACACATTCATTCCTGTAATGATTGGATCTGAACCAGGTCGAACAAAACCATCGATCATATAGTTTATAACATATGCCAAGTAGCAATGTATTGGTATAGAAATCCAAGAAAGGAAGCTATACTTCTCGTTGTTCATTCACTTCACCTGCCTGAGCCTGAATTTTTCCGATATGTTCTTCTAAGATTTCTGCTAAATCATCCGGTAAATCACCCAGAGCAACGGCAGCATCTGAATTATACGGATCCTCCTTTATTTTTTCTATATAGACTTGGCCAAGTTTAATAAAGAGTTCATCTTTCTTCCGGCGTTTAACAAATTCAAGTTCTTTTATTTTGTCTTTTCGTT
>OBXZ01001358.1_pt1 | contig 10747 bp, 9 predicted proteins | sample 1538171 | NCBI WGS metagenome assembly OBXZ01 (sample SAMEA2580161, study PRJEB22360) | human gut metagenome | biome: human gut; feature: human-associated habitat; material: faeces | place: Denmark | collected 2008/2010
AAAGGGAGTTTGTTCCGGCATTCTCAGTAGAGGCCGTGGACACTACCGGTGCGGGTGACGCATTTTGCGGGGGACTTTTGGCGGCCGTGTCGGAAGGGAAGGACTGGAAGGACGCGGTCGTGTTCGCCAGCGCGACGGCGGCACTCTCGGTGCAGAAGATCGGGACGGCGCCGTCCATGCCGGACAGGCGGGAGATAGAAGCATTTTTGGAAAACTACTAAAAGAAAAAATCAAGGGGTGTCCTGGCCGTACGATTACGGCTTTCAGGACCCCCTTTCGCGTTTCTCTAAATCAGGGAATGCCTCTTCATGGTTTCCGTCAGCTTTGCCTTGTCAGCGGCACTCATTCTGATGAGAGGCAGCCTGTAATTTTCCCCACACATTCCCATCAGGCTTAAGGCCGCCTTAACAGGCACCGGATTGACGTCCAGGAAAAGGGCATTCATCAAATCCAGCAGGTCTAACTGCAGTCCTAAGCTCTCCTTTTCCTGCCCATTCAAGAAAAGCCTGCACATTTCGTGGGTTTCCCGCGGCATGATATTGGCCAGGACAGAGATCACGCCTTTGCCTCCCAGAGAAAGAACGGGAACCGTCTGATCGTCATTTCCCGAATAAATATCCAGGTCTTCCCCGCACAGAGAGGCGATCCGGGCGACGTGGGAGATATTGCCTCCCGCCTCCTTGACAGCCTGGATATTCGGATGCTGTGAAAGCACTTTGCAGGTCTCCGGTTCCATGGTCATGCCGGTACGGCTGGGCACATGATAGAGGATGACCGGAATTGAAACGCTGTCCGCCACGGCTGTAAAATGGGCGATCAGTCCCTTTTGCGAGGTCTTGTTGTAGTAAGGCGTCACCTCTAAAAGCCCATCCGCGCCAAGCTCCTGAGCCTTTTTCGATAATTCCACTGCATGAGCGGTATTGTTGCTTCCTGCGCCTGCAATCACAGGCACCCTTCCATGAACCCGCTTCACGGTAAATTCAATAAGCTTATATTTCTCTTCATCCTGAAGCGTGGAGGATTCGCCGGTAGTCCCGTTTACTACAATGGCGTCAGTTCCATTCTCCAGTTGAAATTCCAATAATTTTTCCATTGCTTCAAAATCGATAGCGCCATTTTCGGCCATTGGTGTCACAACTGCTGCTGCAGATCCTTCAAAAATCATCTTACCTTCCCTTTGATTCAATGCCTTGATGTAAAATATGACAAACTCTCCCGGTCTGTTCCTTGCACAAACCAGTTTTTTTCCTCATATAAAATCACTATGGAGAGTGAAGTTCATGAATAATTATTTGATTCTGGGCGGCGATTTAAGACAGATTTATCTGGGCCGCATGTTAAAGCAACAGGGGTTACCCACCGTTACATCCGCCGACTTAGGCAGGCTTAACCTTTCTCTGGAAGAAGCCATAAAAGCCAGCAGCGTCCTTCTGTGTCCCGTACCCTTTACAAAGGATGGCAAGACCATCTTTTCCACGGACCAGAAAGATTCCTTAAAGATCACGGACCTTTTAAGACACTTAACGCCTGACAATACCCTGTTCGGCGGAAATATACCTGACTTTGTAAAAGACCACGCCAAAGAGCATAAAATCCCATACTTTGACTTTCTGGAGATAGAGGAAATAACCTTAGAAAATACCATAGCCACAGCGGAAGGGGCGATTGCGGAAGCGATCCGTTTGAGCCCGGACTGCCTTCACCAAAGCCGGTGTCTCGTCACAGGCTTCGGCCGCTGCGGAAAAACGCTTGCCTGTAAATTACAGGGATTGTCCGCGGATGTCACAGTGGCCGACAGAGATCCGGTCCAGCTGGCCTTTGGGACTGCGCTTGGGCTTAAGACAAAGCCTCTGTCCGAAATCTCACAGGATATAGGCGAGTATCACTTTATATTCAATACCATACCCGCACCAGTCATCCGTGAAGCCGAAATCCGCCTTATGAGGCCTGATGTCACCATCATTGACATTGCCTCTGCCCCTGGCGGCGTGGATTTTACCGCATGTAAGAGCCGGGAAATAAACGCCAGACTATGTCCCGGGCTCCCCGGCGCCTATGCGCCGAAGGCGGCGGCTGAAATTCTGTTAAAGGCTGTCATGAAAAGCTTATAGTAAAGGAGTTTATATGAAATTAGAAGGAAAAAAAATCGGCCTGGCAATCACCGGGTCTTTCTGTACCTTTAGTAAGATGGAAGAGGCAGTCACCGCTCTGATGGCGGAAGGCGCCTCCATCTATCCCATTATCTCCACAAATGTGCAGACTACCGATTCCCGTTTTGGAGATACCACGGAGTTTATCAGCCACATTTCCGACCTGACCGGCAATCCCCCCATTCTGAAGCTGGAGGATGCCGAACCGATTGGTCCGCAGGGCTACCTGGATATTCTTCTCATTGCACCGTGTACGGGGAACACCCTGGCAAAGCTGGCCAACGGCATAACCGACACCCCTGTCCTCATGGCTGCAAAAGCCCATTTGAGAAACTCCAAGCCCCTGGTTATCTCGATTTCCACCAACGACGCTTTGGGAATTAATTTTAAAAATATCGGCCAGCTTTTTAATATTAAAAACATTTATTTCGTGCCATTCGGCCAGGATAACGCGATTAAAAAGCCTAATTCCATGATTGCCAGGACGGATCAGATTGTCAGAACCCTGGAAGAAGCGCTGGAAGGAAAACAGATCCAGCCGGTCATTTTATAAAAGGATTTTCCGGAGGCAGCGGAGGTCCTGGACGTTGGAATGTCCAGGGCCTTTCCGGCTGTACCGCCATTTTTTCTATGCAAAATAAATCGGACATGTTATAATGAACGGATGAAAACAGAGGCGGGTTATGTGTCAGGAGGTAACGGGGTATGCTGAAAATTGCTGTAGTGGACGATGAAAAAGTGTATATTGACCAGATTCAGGAATACATCAGGCAGTATAGTGCAGAGAAGAAACGGGAGATTCAGACAGAGACCTTCTGCGACGGAAGTGCGCTGCTGGAGAATTACAGCCCGCGGTTTGACATAATCCTGCTGGATATCGAGATGGGGAAGCTGAACGGGATGGAGACGGCACGGGAGATACGGAAAAAGGATCAGGACGTGGTGCTTGTCTTTATTACCAATATGGCCCAGTATGCGATTAACGGTTACGATGTGGGAGCGCTGGATTACGTGCTGAAGCCGATTAACTATTACACCTTCTCCGTGCGTCTCGACCGCGCCGTCTCAAGGGTGAAAAAACGTCAGCCGGAGGAAATTCTCTTAAATCTTCCGGATGGGATCAAACGGCTCAAGGTGGACCGGATTCACTACGTGGAGGTGCAGAACCGTATGCTGCATTACCACACGGAGGACGGTATTTTCGTGGTGAGAGGAACGCTGCAGGGAGCGGAGGAGACGCTGAAGGAGAGCCATTTTGTGCGGTGCAACCACTGGTATCTGGTGAATCTGCAGTACGTTTCGGAGATACGCAAAAATATAGTCATCGTAGCAGGAGATGAACTGGAGATCAGCAGGAGGAATAAGACGGCGTTTCTTTCCGAGCTGACGGATTACATGGGGATGGGGACATGACAAAGATAAATATCACGATATGGACGTATGTGGAACTGGCTGTATCGCTCTGGGCGGCATGCGTGCTTTATATAATTCCGCTGAAACACCGCCCGAATTTCCGGATGAGACTGGGCCTGGCGACGGCGGGGACCTGCGCTGTGGCTGTGGCGGCAGTCTGGTGGAAGACGGTATTTCCGGCAGTGACCGTTCCGGCGGTGGTATCCATGTCGGGCGTTTTTCTGCTGAGCTGCCTGTTTATCTATATCTGCGCGGCCATGCCTCCAGGCGCGGCGGTGTACTGCGCGGCGTGGGCGATCATCAGCCAGCAGATTGCCCATGAGTCCGCATTCATTGTTCTGAGGAGTATGGGGATTGGAGGCCAGCTGTCGGCCATCGGCTACATGGTGATCTATGGGATGGCCGGCATCACAATTGTCAGATATATGCCGGAAAACGGAGTCTATCAGGTGGGGCCTCGGCAGCTGTCCTCGGCGCTGTTTTTGCTGATTGTTTTTGAAATCCTGTTTGGCTTTTTGAGGTCAGGGGGCGGCATTCCATATCCTGATGTGCGGGTATGGAACATCCTGCTGATTCAGTGCTACTGCGTCCTGATTCTCTACCTTCAGAACACGCTGTTCAAGAAAAGCGCCATGAAACAGGAGCTGGACATCTTAAATCAGCTGTGGCATCAGCAGAAGGAGCAGTATGAGCTGTCCCAGGAGACCATAACCCTGATTAACCGCAAATGCCATGACTTGAAGCATCAGATTGCCGCCATGCGCGCCATCACCAGTCCGGAGGAACGGGACAAATATCTGCGCGAGGTGGAAGATTCCGTGCAGATCTATGACTCCATCGTGAAGACCGGCAATGAAGTGCTGGATACGGTTCTGACGGAGAAGAGCCTGTTCTGCACGGCCAGCAGCATCAAGATCAACTGCATTGCGGATGGCCGCCAGATGGATATCTTTGATCCGGTAGACCTATACACCGTGTTTGGCAATGCCATTGACAATGCGATTGAGAGCGTAAAGCAGCTGGAGAATCAGGAGATGCGGATGATAGACGTGCTGGTGTACGTCCGCAAACAGTTTTTGATCATTAATATCATGAATCCGCTCGGCAGGCGGCTGGTGTTTGACGGCGATCTGCCCGTCAGCACAAAGGCCCGGAACGGGTATCACGGATTCGGCTTAAAGAGTATCCGCTATACGGTAGAAAAATATAATGGTTTCATGAAAATTGATACGGAGGAAAATATCTTTTCGTTGAAGATATTGATTCCGATCGCAGGCAAAAAAGCCGCGGACAGGACTGAGAGGAGGTAGTATATTTCCTCTCAGCCCTGATTTTTTTTGCTGAAAACCACTTGGGTTCTAAAATCGACCACTTATACAAAAATGCTTACACTCCGAAAAAAAACTTGTTATAGTATGGAGGATTAGCACAAAGAAAAGAGAAATGGCATGAGAAAAACAAAGAATTTGAATGACAGGTGGCAGTTTACCGGTCCGGATGGAGGGACCGTGTCAGTGAATCTGCCGCATACCTGGAACAGCGTGGATGGGCAGGATGGCGGTAATAATTACTGGCGCGGTTCATGCAGGTATGAACGGGAACTGGACATGCCGGAGTTTCAGAAAGGTGAGGAACGGGTCTATCTGGAATTCCGGGGAGTGAACGCCAGTGCGAGGGTATGCTTCAACGATACCCTGGTGTGCACCCATGACGGCGGCTATTCCACATTCCGTGTGGATGTGACAGATCTGCTGCGGGAGACAAACCGGCTGGCTGTGGAAGCGGACAATGGCGTCAACGACCGTGTGTACCCGCAGAAAGCGGATTTCACATTCTACGGGGGCATATACCGTGACGTGAATCTGGTGGTGGTGAACCGGAGACATTTTGCTCTGGATGACCGCGGCGGGAACGGAATCCGTATTACGCCGCAGGTGAAAGAACTGGACGGATATGTCAGAGTCCAGACCTTTACCGAGATGGATGCAGGGGGAAATAAATCCGATGCAGCGCTGCCAGACGATGATTGTGAGATCCGCATCGTTCTTCTGCATTCAGACGGCGCGTTAGCCGCCTCCGGAACCGGAGTGGACTGCACACTGGTCATCCCTTCCGTGCACTTATGGGATGGCTTAAAGGACCCGTATCTCTATACGGCGGTCGCGCGCCTGGAGTACCACGGGAAAACCGTGGATGAGATCCGCTGCCGGTTTGGTGTCCGCACCTTCCATGTGGACCCGGAAAAAGGATTTTTCTTAAACGGCCGCAGCTATCCCCTGCGCGGCGTATCCCGCCATCAGGACTGGAAAGGACTGGGCAATGCCATCACGAAGGAGCACCATCAAAAGGACATGGAGCTCATACGTGAGATTGGGGCCAATACGGTCCGCCTCGCCCATTATCAGCACGATCAGTATTTCTACGATCTGTGCGACGAGTCCGGCCTGGTGGTCTGGGCGGAAATCCCTTATATTTCCGAACATATGGCCAATGGAAGAGCGAACACCATAAGCCAGATGAAGGAACTGATTGTCCAGAATTACAACCATCCCTGTATCGTCTGCTGGGGAGTCTCCAACGAGATTACCATCTCCACAAAGAATAAAAAGGATATGCTGGATAATCACCGGGAGCTTAACGAGCTCTGTCATGAGATGGACCCGACCAGGCTGACAACGCTGGCCTGCTACGCCATGTGCGGGCCGTTTAACCGGTCTGCGCATATCACCGACCTGGTATCGTGGAATCTGTATCTGGGATGGTACGTCCCGGGGCTGTTCCTGAATGATTGGTGGATGCGGTTTTTCCATTTCCGGTATCCGAAGCGCTGTCTGGGGTATTCGGAGTACGGCTGTGAGGCCATGCCGAACCTGCATTCCGGAAAGCCGCGCAGAGGGGATCACTCGGAGGAGTATCAGACCATTTACCATGAGTACATGTTAAAATGCTTTGAACGCAACCCCTATCTGTGGGCAACTCATGTGTGGAACATGTTTGATTTCGCGGCGGATGCCAGAGATCAGGGCGGAGAGGCCGGTATGAACCACATTTGACCGGAAAATCAAAAAGGACAGCTTCTATCTCTATAAGGCTTACTGGAGTGATGAGCCGTTTGTGCACATTGCGGGACGCCGCAGGGCGGACCGGGAGGAATCTGTCACTACTGTGAAGGTTTACACCAATCAGCCGAAGGCCGCGCTGTACGCGGATGGAAAGCTGATGGAGGAACAGACAGGAGACCGTGTTTTCAACTTCCGTGTGCCCTTAAACGGCACGGTAACACTGGAGGTGAGGGCCGGTGAATGCAGGGATACCGCTGTCTTTCATAAAGTCGCGGTTCCAAACCCGGCATATAAGCTGGTCAGGAAAAAGTCCTCCAGCGCCAATTGGGTGTAAGAAAATATGCAGTTGAAAGGAAGGAAAAGTTATGTTTATGAAAAAAAGAGCGCTTTGGCGCGGCTTGACAACTCTGTTTACATTTATTTTTTCACTGACAATTATTATTGGGGTTGTGGCTGAAAGCTACAAGGCGACGATCGATACCGCTCTCGGTACTTTGAGTGAGAAATTCGTCTCCGAAAATACAGAGGATGACCCTTTATATGATAAGTTTCAGCCGTCGGCGGAGGTTCTCAATGAAGACGGAACCGGCAATTCCCACGCGCTGATTCAGAAAGCTATTGATTTGAACCGCCAGCAGGCTGCGGAGGGCGCCGTACTGCTTAAGAACAACAACGCAGATGGACAGGGACTTCCGCTGGCCGGCAATTCCCAGGTGACGTTATTCGGAATCCGTTCTCACGTATCGCTGCTGGGTTCCAGCTTCGGCGTCAAGGCACAGGGTCCTTATATCAGTCTGGAGCAGGCGCTTACTCAGAATAAGACTGATTTTAAGAATACTATAGCCTACACGCTGAACAACAACTTTGCCACCGGCGAGGTTACGAGAGGCGCAACGCTAGACTCCTGGAGCGGAGATGAATTTGAGTTCGAGGGCGCAGGCTTTACCGTCAATCCGGTAATGACAGCGATATATGATAAACTGAATGAAACGTATCTTCACTCCGAAAATGAGACTCCTTCCGCGGAGTACGACCCGGGCGAGCCGTCCGCAGCGGAGATCAAGGCAGTCAATTCCGATTATGCGGCCAGCCGCCCAAGCGCGGAGTCCAAGGACTATCTGCCGGGCGGAGTGGCTGATGGTCTGGGAGCGGAGGAACCGCTGCAGCTGACAGCCAATGAACGCGATACCATCGAGATGGCGAAGAAATGCAGCGACAATGTAATCGTGCTGCTCAACTCCGCCAATGCCGTTGAAATCGGTGACTTAAAGAATGACCCTGAAATAGATTCAATTCTCTGGATTGGATTCCCAGGCTGCTACGGTATGCTGGGTGTGTCAGATATCCTCTGCGGACGCACCAGCCCTTCCGGCGCACTTCCTGATATCTACGCAACCTATAATATGTCGGCTCCCGCCATGCAGAACATGGGTAATTTCCAGTATGAAAACGGGGCGGAAATGCTCACCCGCGGCGCTGGACAGACCGGCGGCACTACAGGCAACTACCTGATTGAGGCCGAAGGCATCTATGTTGGCTACCGCTACTATGAGACCAGATATTACGATTCGGTATTTGGAAACGGCAACGCCGGTTCTCCAGTCGGCGCTTATGCGTCTTCCACGGAGTGGGACTATGACAAAGAGGTAGCCTATGGCTTTGGATATGGTCTTTCTTATACCGATTTTACCCAGGAATTCGAGGGAGAACCGGAGTTTAACGTCTCCACAGATCCGGAAACAAGCGTCTGCGATGCAACCGCCGTATTTCATGTAAAGGTAACAAATACCGGTGACATGGCCGGAAAATCCATTGTCCAGATTTACGGACAGGCTCCTTATACAGAGGGAGGCGTTGAGAAGTCTGCGGTTCAGCTGCTTAATTTCGGGAAGACCGATACCCTGAAGCCAGGCGAATCACAGGTGGTCTCCGTAGAGGTTGATTTACAGTATATTGCCAGCTACGACAACACGTATGATAACGGTGACGGCACAGTTGGTACTTATATCCTGGATCCGGGAACGTATTACTTTGCCATGGGTAACGGCGCACATGATGCCCTGAATCATATGATGGCCCGCCAGGGAGCGGATCCGGAAAGTCTGTCAGGCGAGAGCAACAGCGCTATGGCTTATGAACATAAGATTACAGAAGATTTTATTTCCAGCACCGCTTTCTCTGTTTCGAAAACCGGAGAGAAGATTTCAAACCAGCTGGATTACGCTGACTGGAACTATTTCCAGCCGGGAGAGGTTACTTATTTAAGCCGTACCGACTGGGCCGGCACATATCCGAAGAGCTACACGGATATGACTCTGGTCAATGAGGAACTGATCAACCTGCTTAACGGTAACTATTATACCATTCAGACGGACGACGACACCTCCGGAATCACCTGGGGGAAGGACAGCAATCTGATGTTCTATGAGATGTACGGCACTGATTTTGACGATGCGAAATGGCAGGATCTGCTTGATAAGATGACGCTCGAGGAAGCACAGTATCTCGCTACGTTCGGCGGTCCAAGTATCCCTGGAGTCAGCTCCATCGGTACGGTGGAGACGTATATGACCGAGAACGCAGGAAATGGTGTGGCTGTAAACTTAAACGCTTCAAAGGATACGGGGGCTCCCTGGAGCATCTCCGCCAGCGATCCCAACGGAAACTGGCATCCGGAGGTATTTGCCAACGCACCGCTCGTAGCGGCTTCCTTTAACCAGGATTTATATAAAGAAGTTGGCTCCTTTATCGGAGAGGAAGCGCTGTTCACAGGAATCCCGATTCTGTGGGGACCTGGTTTAAATACTCACCGTCATGCTTATAACGGCCGTAACGGCGAATACTATTCGGAAGACCCGGTTCTGTCCGGTTCCGCAGCTATGGAATTTGCCATCGGCGCACTGGATTACGGCCTGATTGCAGCACCCAAGCATTTTGCATTTAACGATCAGGAAACAAACCGAAGCGGCGTGGCGCCTTACATGCTGGAGCAGAGGGCCCGTGAGGTCGAGCTGCGTGCTTATCAGATCGCTTTCGAGGCGACCAAGTACGACACGGAGGAAGTGGACGCCGGTATGCGCGGCCTGATGATTTCCTTCAGCAAGATCGGACCGGTGGAATGCACCGCCAGCTACGAACTGATGACAGAAATTCTGAAAGAGGAGTGGGGCTTCAAGGGATATGCCGTCACCGATATTTATGACGACACTGATATTTACGGAGCGGTATTGGCTTCCGGAACGACCTGCTTTGATACCCGCGGTATCTCAGGCTTCTATGGAGCTACGACGCTGGAAAACTGTTCCACCTTTGCCACTCAGGTTGACGGCAGCAAGGTCAGCGCCCAGCTGCTTTCCGGCGATGCGAGGCTGCAGAATGCCGTGAAGGATTCCTGCCACAATATCTTATATGCGTTCAGCCAGAGCAGTCTGATGAACCGTTATAACAGCACGACACATATCGAGCAGACCATGACATGGTGGCGTATGGCCTATATGGCGGCTATCGCAGCATTTGGAATTCTGCTGCTGGCCAGTGGAGCTCTGTATGTCGTGTCCTCCAAACGCAAAGAAAGAGAGGTATCATAAAATGACAGCTTTTATTAAAAAACAGGGTCCGGCTTTCTATTTCAATACCCTGTCCGCAGCAGCAGGCATCGTGGCGTTTGTCGCCATGGTGGTCAGCAGTACCATGAACGAAGCTTATGCGCTCAATTCCTTCCCGCTGTTTGTACTGGGGGCAATTGCCGGGATACTTCTGATTGTGATTGCTGTTTACGCCGCTAACCGGTGGGGAAATTACGATTATGTCGGGACACTGTCCGGTGTGGCTGCCGTTGCTCTTTTTTCAGCCGTCATCGGCGGGATCATCATGAACCGCGTCCTGTTGATATCCGGATTATTTTCCTGGAACTCCGGCAATACGCCCGGCTGGAACGTATTCTATGCCAGTGTGGTTTCCATTGCCTGCTTTGTGATCTCCATCGTGCTGCTGATTATCGGTTCATTCTTAAAGAGTGTTAAATAAGAAGGCAGGAGGTACCATTTATGAGCAACGAATCAACAACGGCGGCCGGCCTGAAACGGGCAAAGCCTTAACAGCTCCCCCTCTTTAGCAGAAACG
>OBXZ01001360.1_pt1 | contig 10714 bp, 7 predicted proteins | sample 1538171 | NCBI WGS metagenome assembly OBXZ01 (sample SAMEA2580161, study PRJEB22360) | human gut metagenome | biome: human gut; feature: human-associated habitat; material: faeces | place: Denmark | collected 2008/2010
CCGGACGTCGTCGGCAAGCCGGCTGAAGGCCTGAAGCAGATCGTTTTGCACATCGGCAACGGCGCTTCCGCTTCCGCTGAGGTCTCCGGCAAGCCGGTTGAGACCTCCATGGGTCTGACCCCGCTTGAGGGCCTGATGATGGGTGGCCGTACCGGTGACATCGACCCGGCTGTGGTCTTCCACCTGATTCGCAACGCCCACATGAACGTGGACGAGCTTGACGCCCTGTTCAACAAGCGTTCCGGCATGATGGGCATGACCGGCTATGGCGATTTGCGTGAGGTTCACCGTCTGGTGTCCGAGGGCAATGAGGACGCCAAGCTGGCTCTGGATGTCTACGTGCACCGCATCGTCAGCTACATCGGCAACTACACCTACCAGATGGGTGGCTGCGACGTGATCACCTTCACCGCTGGCGTGGGCGAGAACGACGACGTGGTCCGCAAGATGGTGTGCGACAAGCTCGCTCCGTTCGGCGTCAAGCTGGACGAGGAGAAGAACGCCACCCGCTCCAAGGAACCGCGCATCATCTCCACTCCGGACTCCTCCGTGATCATCGCCGTGATCCCGACGAACGAAGAGCTGGCCATCGCCCGCAAGTCCGCCGCAATCGCCGAAGCCGGCACCGACACCTACGGCAACACCTTCGCCAAGTAAGTAACCGCCGTTAGGCATCTCACCAATCTCTAGTTGCAACACTATGGGGGCTGATTCCGATTGGAATCAGCCCCCATTCGTATATGGTCATGAGACCACTACCCCCGCGTCATACTCCCCTCAGTCGCCTCCGGTGGACAGATCCACTCAGAGAGGGGATCCAGGCCCTATAACTTGGCTCCCTTCTCTGAGGGGAGCTGTCCGCGTAGCGGACTGAGGGGAGTTCCACCAGAACACAGGACCCCTTACTGCCTCAGCATGCCGCTCCACATACCGACGAAATCAGGCAAGGTCTTGCGCGTGGTGGCCACGTTGATGACCTCGATATCGGGAATACGCAGCCCCAGCATCGCGGCGAACGTGGCCATACGGTGATCAGCATAGGTTTCCATCACGGCACCGTGCAACGTCTCCGCCGGCACCGGTTCGATACGCAATCCATCAGGCAATTCCTCAGCCGCTCCCCCAACACGACGAATCTCGTTGACCAATGCCTCCAGACGATTCGTTTCGTGGCCGCGCAGGTGACCAATACCAACCATGTCTGTCGATTTATCAGCAAACACCAGAATCGCCGCCAACGAGGGCGCAATCTCCCCGGCCGCCGTCAAATCGAACGTACCCAGCCCACGCACGGTGCCGTCACCGGTCACCTCGCAATAGCGCACGCCGCCGATGGTCGGGAACGATACTTCGGCACCCATCTGCTCCAGATATCCGGGCAACAGGCCGCCCGGCTGGGTGGTGGTTTCAGGCCAATGAGGCACCCGGACCGTGCCGCCGGCGATCAATGCCGCGCCGAGGAATGGCGCCGCGTTCGACAGATCGGGCTCAACGGTCACCTTGCTCGACAGTTGCATTGCGCGCGGTTCAACCGTCCATGTGCGGGCGGATTCGTCGGCCTCAACCGCACCGCCGGCACCGGTCACATCGGCCACGGTCATGCGAATGTGCGGCAGACTCGGGGTCTTCTCCCCCGTGTGCGCGAGGTGCAGACCGCCAGGCAGTTTGGAACTAATCAGCAACAGGCCGGAGATGAACTGGGAAGAACCGGACGAATCGATGCTGACCTGCGCCTGGGCAGCCGGCAAGGTTGCAGGCGGCGTAATAGTGAACGGCAGACGGCCAACCTCGCCGTGGTAATCAACCGTTGCACCCAGCTGTTCCAAACCGTCAAGCACCGGCTTCATCGGACGTGCATAAGCCTGTTCGTCGCCATCAAAATTCACTGGGCCATCTGCAAACAGGGCAAGGCCGGGCACGAAACGCATCACCGTGCCGGCCAGTCCGCAGAACACATTGACGTTGCCATGGAATCGGCCGGATACAGGAGGAGTAACCGTTACGGTGGTGTCGGTTGCGGAATCCACGTCGCAGCGGACACCGAGGGCTTCGAGTGCGCCCATCATAAGGTCCGTGTCGCGCGAACGCAGCAGGCCAATCAGAGTAACGGGCTTGCTGCCGAGGGCGGCGAGAATCAGGTAGCGGTTGGATAGGGACTTGCTGCCCGGCACCGTTACCGTAGCGTTCAACGGCTGTGCGGCGAGCGGGGCAGGCCAGAGATTCGTGAGTCGTTCAGTCATAAGGCCAAATCTATCAAACAAATTATTCACCGGTCGGCAGCGATGCGGGATTCGATCTGCTGATCAGGTGCGGAAGACGGCTGCTCAAAACCGCCTTCGATGGCCTGCGCGTGCAACAACTGAGCGGCCGCGCGATCGGCCTCGATGGCGGCGATCTGGCGCGAGAACACGATGAACCAGCCGAGGAACGCCAGACCAGCCAACGCCTCCACATTGGTGAGGGTGTTGTGACCCATCATCATATTGACCCAGAATGCAGCGCATACGAGCGCGGTCAGGTCGGAGGCCACCATCACTGCTTTGGACAGGCGTGGCGCAAGCCACGGCAGGAGCACGAACAGCAGCAGCATGACGAACGGCAGGCCTTTGGCGCATATATTGTGCAAGAGATTGTGTGGCGTGTACCGAAACACGCCGATGCCGATGAATGCCAGGCCGGCCACCATCAGCAGGAAGGACAGAATGGAGATGCGCAGCATGAAATGTGGGATTTCGTAGCCGCGATTCGGATCTCTGTTGGTGCGGTCGTGCCAGAGGCGCTGTAGCCGTTCGGTGGTCACCAGTTCGGAGATGGCGAAGTAGCTGACGATGATGATGCATGTGCCGGCAAGAATCAGCGTGGAGTTGAACATACGGGCCGCAAACGTGGTTCTGTCGCCGAGCTGCGAAAAGTTGTTGTGATACCAGTATGGGTCGTCGGTGGTCATGCCGGCGGTGACCACGCCGGAGATGACGAAGAACGGCAACAGACTGGCAATAGTTTTGGCGTTCATCATCTCCGCCTGTACAAAGGTCATGTACCCCACCACGCCGGCGAAGGCGGCGCAGACGCTGGAGATATAGCCGGAGAAGATGGCATTGCCCATCATGTCGTTGGCCGCACCGATGAGTGCAAAAGACGACAGGAAAATGGTCGAGGCATACACCACCGAAAGGGCGACGATTTCGAAAATGCGACGAATCGGTGCAAACCAACCATGTTTGAGGTTCAATGAACGTGATTTGCGCGCATAGCCAATAATGAAGGAAATGACGCCGCATGCCGCCACGATGCCCGAACATACCATGAATCGGCGTTGCGTCAGCTGCCAGATGGCCGGCGCGTATTCCATGTACAGGTTCATCGATACCGCGCCAACGACGGCGCAAATCAAGAAGGAGATGAGTCCGGAGGTTTCTGCACGCTGATGACGTCCCATGCCGGGCCTCCCCTATCTATTCGATGCCGCGTTATCTTTCAACAACAAACAAAACTCCCCCCGAGGACAACGCTTTACTAGCAAGCCAGCGGGATTTGGCTGTCGCCATTCTACTGAAAATCTGAAACACTACAAAAAAACGATTATGTACGGGCTTCTTAGCCTTTGCGACTATCGTTACCGCCTTGCCGAGTACCGTTGTTCATGCAGAAAGAAAGCAGTATTGGACACAATCGAATGAGCGTGTCGGTATCGTTGAAAAAGTAATGAATGACGGTTCTATCGGTTCAACCTTTAAGGGACGAACCAGCCGCGGCACCATGGCGCTGATGCATGACTATGCCGAGCTCATCAATGAATTACGTCCGACAGCAGAGCAATTCACCGAGATCGAGCAATACTGGGTCAAACGAATTCAGGCGTTCTTCACCAGCAAACCATTCAAGCTGGAGTCCGACAACTCGCTTTCCGTTGATGCGGCCGTGGAACATCTGCTGCGGCAGGCAGCGCAGCGGCGAAGGGAGAATCCGGGCACCATGTACGTCGGCACCGTCCTGCAGCATCTCGTCGCGGCAAAGCTCACCATCGTTGCTCCGGAAGTGGAAATCAACGACGCGTCCGTTGCTGATGATCCGAGTCCGCGGCTTCCAACGGTGAGGCCGCGGACCGTCTCACAAAACCGTCCGCGGCTCCGCCCTCCTGTTTCGTCGCAACTGACTACACCGACGGGTTCGGGCGCTTCGTCACGAAAACGCCATTGCGATGCACCGTATACGCGCCGCCGTCACTGCCCCGTTCCGCCCGGAACAGGACGATCGGCTCCCCTGCGATGTCGCGCAGTTCGACATCCGATCTGCCACGTGTCAGGTAGAAGTCGAATATGGCGTCGTCGGATTGACGCACGGTGTGCAGAACATCAGGGGTCGCGCCGACGACTTGCGGCTGACGGCTGGATTGCGACTGACTGTTGACCTGCGGCTGACGGGAGGATTGCGGCTGCACGGCAAGCCAGCCGCTCACGAATCGCGTCAGGTCGCTCACGCCCAGATCACAGCCGAGGAAATACGCCTCCCCCGCGCCGTATGCGTTGCGGGTGAGCGCGGCCGTGCCATCAAGCTCCCACTCATCCGCTTCTTCGCCGGCATATGTGGCAAGCACCTGCACATGCGGTCCGGCGACGGTCACGTCGTTCTGCCACAGGCGGGTCACGGCACCGTCCATCGTGGATGAATCCCTGGTGCCCGTCAGCCGAATCTCGTTCGGCTCGCCTTCCGCCCCAGCACCGAGAATGTTGAATTCCTCACCACGAACGCCCAGCATCGAGCGCAACAGCCCATCGCCCGCACCGGGATACCCGCCGAGCCACGTGTGGAAGCGCTCGTCGAGCAGACCGGTCGCGTAATCGACCACCACACGGCCTCCGGCCTGTACGAAACCGGCCAACCGCCGCGTATCGGCGTCGCTCAGTATCAGTACGGTCGGCAGCACGATGGTCTTATAGGAACTCCAGTCGTAGGCGAGCGGCACGATGTCGGCGCGTGCACCAGCGTTCAGGAACGCACGGTACCAGTCACGCACATCATGCCAATGGCTGAGTTTCATGCTCGGCAATGTCTCGGATCGGGTGGCCCACTCCGATTCGGCGCTGAAGAGGATCGCCGTGTCCGATGCCGCCAATCCGCTGCCTTGAACACCGGCGTCGGCGAGCGCCCGCAACGTCGCGCCCAATTCGCACACCTGACGGAACAGTTTCGTGTCCTCGCCGGCGTGCGGGACCATAGCGGAATGGAACGCTTCGGCGCCGAACGCGGATGCGCGCCACTGGAAGAAGTTGATGGCGTCTGCGCCCATGGCCACGTGGGCCAGGGAGTCGCGCACCGTCTCCCCTTTACATTTGCGGGTGTTCAGCGGTTTCCACTGCACCGCTGAGGTGGAATGTTCCATGACGTACCACGGTTTGCCGAGCGCCAGCGAATCCACGAGCGCGTCGGAGCAGGCCAGCTCGTCGAGATGGGATTCGCCTTCGTGGAAGTAGTGGTCGTTCGATACGAAGTCCACTTCCTCCGCCCACGCGGCGTAGTCCATACAGCACTGGTCGGTGGAGATCATGAAGTTCGTGGTGAAGGGTCTGTCGGGGCAGATTTCGGCGATCGCGTCACGTTCGGCTTTGTAGAAGTCGAGCAGCATGTCATTGCCGAACCGTTCAAAATCAAGCTTCTGGCCGGGGTTGACCATGGAATCGGCACCCATGAACCGCGGGATGAGCACTTCGCCGAAACCGGTCATCTCCTGTCCCCAGAACGTGGTGCCCCACGCCTGGTTAAGTGCGTCGATGGTGCCGTACTTGCGGCGGCACCATGCGCGGAAGGCTTCGAGCGCATTGTCGGAGTAGTCGTCGCGATTGTTCCACCCATACTCGTTTCCCATATGCCATGCCGTCACATATGGGTTGGCGCCGTAGCGTTCGGCGAGTTTGCGGCATAGGGTTAGCGCGTATTCCTTGAACACCGGGCTGGTCGGGCTCCAGGACTGGCGGGAGCCGGCGTTGACCGGATGACCGTACTTGTCTCGCGGAAGGACTTCGGGATGGTTTTCGTAGAGCCACAGGGGTGCGGTCGCCGTCGCGGATGCCAAATCAACCGCGATGCCAGCCTTGCCGAGCTTGTCGATGATGCGATCGAGCCAGCCAAAATCCCAATGGTCTTCGGTGGGTTGGAGGCGGTCCCAGCTGAAGATGGCAAGGGCCACGGTGTTGACACCGGCCTGGGTCATCAGGCGGATGTCGTCGTCCCAGACGTCCTCCGGCCATTGGTCGGGATTGTAGTCGCCGCCGAAGGCGATGCCGCGTCCGTCCGCGGTCAGCAGTTTCGGCCATGCAAAGTCACGTCGCGCGCGCACGGTTTCCTCCCTTGGCGATTGGCAATGAGGCCACGGCTTCATATCGGATACTAGCTGATACTAGTTGATGGAGGCTCCTGGCCGACAGGTGACACACCGCCGGTTCCGACCTCGATGGCTTGCCGCTCTTCCTGACCGTGCTCGATGGGACCGGTCAGGGAAAGGATGACCGTCATCATGATGAACGTACCGGAAACGCGAACGTACCGGAAACGTAGAAGATCGCCGACGCGCCAAAGACCAGAACGATGTCGCCGCGAAACGGGCCGAACATCACGTAGGCCACGATCACGACAATCATGACGCCAATGCGCAGGTGGCGACACGGCAAGCCATCGGCGTCTTCGGCATTGGCGCGAAGCGTGCTTCGGTTTTCCTTGATTCGACGAGCGAGCAACCAGTACCGCGGGTTCTATATCAGGCCCAGCTATTGGCTGCTCGCTCGTCGACAGGTTGCACACCGGTAATCGGTTAGTGCGAAAGGTGATGCTTACGCTTCACGAGCACAAGCACGCCGGCCAACAAGATCGTCATCATCGCGATAACGACGATCGGGGCCACATCGGCACCAGTGGAGGCCATTGCCTCCGGGCCGGCATTCGTCTGCCCCTTGCCATGGCCATCGCCCTTCTGCCCTTGTTGGCTTCCGGACTGTCCACCCTGATGCCCACCTTGGCTTCCAGTCTGATTGCCGGCACCGGGCTTGGTGTCGGGCTGTTCCGGCTTGGGGAACGCGGCATTGTATGCGGCGGCGAGTCTGCCTGCCAGAGAGCCACTATCCGACGGATCACCGAATTGCGCTTTCACATTATCCGGCAATGCGGCCAGAGCAGTATATAGTTGCCGTACTTCGCTCGCCGGCGTCTGACCATTCAACGCACCGATGCCGCGCACCAAGGAGATCACCGACTGCTGCGTGTCATAACCGGAGGAATGTTCGTAACCGGCGAATCGTTTGGCGAAATCGAACGATCCGTCATAGGTGTTGCCGACACCGGTCAGGGAGTTGACATCGAAGAACGAACGCTCGGCCGCGGGCAGCGATGCCGAGTATGGCGAATACGTACGCATGGTGATCTTGTTGTTCGCTTCATCCATGCCGACGTACTGGAAGAACGCATTGCCGCCGTTATACGCGAACTGATAGTCGGACAACAGCCCCAGCACCGGATTGCCGGCGTCATTGGTCAGGGTCATTTGTCCGGATCCGTGATTGTGACCGGAGTACATCATGAATACCTGGTTGTACCGTTTCACGATGTTCCAGATTTTCGAGCCGGCACCTTCATCGTCACCGGCTTCACCGTTGTATCCGGAATCGTCATCGAGGGAGATTTCATTCGGACGTGAATCGGAGCACTTGAAGATATCGTGGCTCACCACCACAGTCGGGTTGTTCGGGTGGTCTTTGAGCACCTGCTCGAACCATCGCATATCGTCATTGCTTGCCGAGGACGAGTTGCTGACCACCGCGCCCATGTCGATGTTCATCACCAGATACTTGTAGGAGCCGTTGTCTACCAGATGGTATGAGGACAGGCCATCGGGCGAGTATGCAAAACCGTGTTCTTTCTGATACTTGCCGAAATCGGAGTCGGGTCCGAAGTGTTTCAGGTAATTGTCCGCCTTGCGCAAGCTGGGCACTCCGTAGCCATGCCTGCCTCCATTGTAATCATGATTGCCCGGCTGCTCCAGGAAGGGGACGCCCACTTTCTGCATACGCCCGAACGCCTTGGACGATGCCTGCCATTGCGCGTCACTGTCCCAGTTATCCACCACGTCACCGAGGGACACGATGTTGGTCAGATTAAGACTGGAATCTTCCGAATCGAACTGGTCGATGGCTCGGTCCATCACCGTGGGCACCCAACGGATGGCATTCTGCGTGTCCGGCAAGAAAGCCATCGTATGTACGCTGGGGTTGTCCAGCACGAAACGATCGTTGGTACCGTAATCCTTGAGATACTCGGTCGGGTTGGGCACGATCCAGTTGCCCTGTGCCAGCGCACCGCGGGAGAATCTCACCTCCTGCAGGTTGCCACGCAGGAACTTGTCAAAGTCGTCCTTGTTGTATTGGCTGGTGTCGAAAGTGTCGTTGTAATACGACGAGCCGATGCGGAAGCGACCATCGGTCGGATCGGCATACAGGCCATTGCCGTTCTTGTTGATATTGCGGAATGCTTTGGCACCGTTGGTGTATGTCACCACGTTCGTGCCATCGGATACGACGGCGATGTGATACCAAACGCCACCGTGATCCATGGTGACGCCCCAGCTGGTGACGCCGTTGTTGGGATCATCGGTGTTCATGGTCGACTCATTGTCCTTGTTTGCGGCCTTGAACTGGGTTTCCTTGCAATTGGAGATCGACAGGCTCATCGACCCCATCTCGTGTTCATCCATGTTGCTGTTTGTGGATTGCCTGGCCGCAAGCCCCATCCACGAATCGGTACCGGCGTTGAAGTCATCGGGAAGGTAGTACACGAACTCCATGGTGTATCCGTTGGCAAATTGCTCTTTGTTGATGGGAGCGCCGCTCGCGGTGATGAAATCCGCGCCCTTGGGATCTCGCTGCTCGGGATGATCCTTCTTATGCGCCAGATCGCTGTCGCCGTTGAGCTTCAGGCTTCCACCACCGTCACCGTTCATCGAATTCGACGACCAGTTGACATAGTCGCTGAGCTTGTAATCATTTTTCCCGTAGGTCTGCATATGCAGATCGTTGCCGTTGCCCGACATATCCTTGATGACCAGGTCACCACCGTCGATGGAACCGGTGGAATGCGCCTGCTGGAATTTCCAATCGGCCACCACATCCAATGGGGCACCTTCACGTTCAAGCGCCGCGGCGGAGACTACCGTACCCGGCGCAGCGAACACGGCAAGCGCTATGCACGCCACCGCTGGTTTGATGATATTGCGTATCTTTCCTATATGCATGACCAGGCTCTCCCTAGCACTCTCCTATTTCAACGACGATGCGAATGTGCCGTTGCAATGCGCCTACGCATCATGGCCTTTACAAGGCTATCCGCCGCTTTTCGGAGACGATGGCTGATTCAGGCACTGTTCATGGTGCGCGTATCAAATATCATTCGTCGTTCAACTGATGTTCAATGTGCGATGAACCGTATGAACTTGTTATGGACCGTCCCTATACCGGTCGAGTTGCCGTGTCGTGGCGGTACCGCCGGTTCCGGCCTCGTTGCCGGAGTAGGCATGGGGCATGTCCATGACCGCCGACCATATGAACGAACAGGCCCGTCCGCTGTGGACCTCATCTTGCGGTTTATAGCGGACGGGCCTGTTATATGGGAGGGGTGGCGGCGAACGGCGATGGCGCCACCAGGACTTCGGCTGCTATGGGGTCGAGCTCATGTGCCTGGCGCCGCGCGTGGCGTGCGCGGAGCATGGCGTGGTGGCCGCCCAAGTGCCGTGGGCGGAGCCGGACAGCCGGCTCACCAGTGGTTTCGAGATGGAGTGCGCGTGGCCGGCGGCGGTCGCCAGCCAGAAGACCGCGGGCGGATTCCCACGCATCGCGTGGAGGACGGCCGGCCATATCGCGCGCAGGGTCGCCGCCCGCTTGGAATCCTCGATGCCGTGCATGTTCGACGGTCCCACCGCGATAGGCGTGGACGAGACCAGCTGCAGGAAGGGGGCACACGTACATCACCGTGGTCGTCGACCACAAGCGCAAACGGGTCGTCTGGGCGCACGACGGATACGGCAAGGAGGTGCCCGGCCTGTTCCTCCGGCAGCCGACCGACGAGCAGCGCGCCTCCATCAAGGCAGTCACCGGCGACGGAGCCGAATGGATCGACGCCAGCGTGAAGGAGCGCCTGCCGAACGCCGAGCGCGTCCCGGACTCGTTCCACATCGTCTCCCGGATGAGCGACGCGCCCGACCAGGTCAGGAAACGGTTGCGGAGCCAGGCCCGGCGCGGCAACGACAAGACGGCGACCGAGGCGATGCGCGGCGTCAGATACGCCGTGCCCAAGAACCCGGAGGATCTCACCGAACGGCAGGACACGGATCCCAGGGGCCAGCCCTACCGGTCATGGCAACTCAAGGAACTCCCCGGGACGCTCCCGCACCAACCCACCGGACAAGCCGGGGCCGGGCTGGAACGATGGATCTTCCGGGCCTCCCACAGCCGCATCCCCGAGATCGTCGAACTATGCAGGAAGACCCGCAGACGCAAGGACGACATCCCCAAAACCATCAGACCCGGCCACTCCAACGCCAGGCCCGAGGCATTCAACAACAAGATCAAGGCCACCATCCGCATGGCCTACGGCTTCCGCCACGTCGACAACCTCATCGCCATGATCAAACTCCGATGCAGCGGCCCACCCATCCACCTACCAACACCCATCC
>OBXZ01001361.1_pt1 | contig 10705 bp, 10 predicted proteins | sample 1538171 | NCBI WGS metagenome assembly OBXZ01 (sample SAMEA2580161, study PRJEB22360) | human gut metagenome | biome: human gut; feature: human-associated habitat; material: faeces | place: Denmark | collected 2008/2010
GAACTGTTATCGCAGTTACCGTGGATAACAGGCAAATTTGATTTTGGTGATGAGGACGAGTAATTTTTTTCCTCTTGCGAGAAGATACAGAAAACAAAAAGCCCGATCAAGAGTGCAAAGCACCACCAATGGTGGCAAGCTCTTGACAGAGCTTTTTCTTTTCTGTGTTGGGTAATCAAGAGGAAGAAAGGGATAAAATCTGATTTATGGTAAATAAGACGAAGGCAATGCAGGTATCGCAGTTTGAGCTTGTGCTACATAAGGATAGTAACCGGAAGATTGTAAGATAGATTTATAACGGCGTGCATTTTTTTGTAAGTCTGCACGCTGTCCTTTGCCTTTCATTCATCTCTTATCCTAATACCTTGATTATAATCTCCTTTGTGGATAATAGACAAAGGAGGAATTTAATATGGCGAAATACGCATATATCCGAGTTTCAAGCAAAGACCAGAATATCGCAAGGCAGGTCGAAGCCATGCAGGAAGTTGGTCTGACAAAGAAACAGATGTATATTGATAAACAATCAGGAAAGGATTTTATACGCAAGAATTATCAAAGGCTGGTAAAAAAGCTGAAAGCAGGCGACGAGCTTTATATTAAGTCCATAGACCGTCTGGGACGTGATTATGATGAAATACTAGAACAATGGCGTTATCTAACAAGAGTAAAAGACATTGAATTGATTGTGTTGGATTTCCCTCTGCTTGATACCAGAAATCAAGTGAATGGCGTTACAGGAAAATTCATAGCAGATTTGGTATTGCAGATACTTTCCTATGTCGCCCAGATAGAAAGAGAGAATACGAAGCAAAGGCAAGCGGAAGGAATACGTATCGCAAAGGAAAAAGGCGTACAATTTGGACGACCAAAGCATGATTTCCCAGAGCAATTTGAAGAAATTTATCAACTGTGGGAAACTGGGGAAATCAGTATGCGTGAGGGTGGACGACGACTAAACACTCATCACACTACGTTTGCGAGGTGGATAGCCCGTTACCAACAACAAAAGGCATAAAAAGTAGACTTTCTACACCACTTCTAAACTTTGTTTTTTTGTACTGATTTAAGTTTAAAACCGCTATTTTTATCCAAAATTATCCTGTACTAAATGATAACACACACGGCACAAAAAGTCTGCTTTTTGTGCCGTGTGTATTTCTGACCACTCAATCCTTTTATCCTGATGTGAATATCATAATCTACATTGAGGGGAGGGGGAAAACGAGATAACGGCAAAGCGAAGATTTCTTATAATGAGAAATCGGGAGAGCGAACCAGAGAAACAACGGCTCATGGAGATGCAGGATTTGCCCTGTCTGGTTCAAGACCTCCACAAATATGAAAAATCAAAAAGGAGAGAAATAAGATGAAGCAAAAAAAATTGAAAAGCCTACTCGCCTGCGTGCTCGTCTTATGTATGGTCATTGGCGTACAGTCTAATCTTGCTTTCGCACAGGAAAATGATGATACTATAGTGCAGGAAAATGAAGCTGACTATACGACGGATATGACGGATAACACTGATACAACAGATGATACGACTGGTGCAACAACGGACGACACCAAAGATACAGACACTACAGGCAAAGATGATGTAAACCCGGAAACAGAGAGCGAACCTACGAATCTGAACCGTAGTATTGCTCCTGCTAGTCTGGATGACGGTTCCGGCACAGGCATTGTGCCACAGTCTGATACTAGCAATAACGTTACTGTAACAATTGACTCTGATAGTTTTAGCAAATATAGCGATGTTATCAATGAGATTAAATTTACAAATACAGATAACGCCCAGCAAATAACTGTTTCCAAAGACGCAAAAGTTTCTTTATCAGTTACTTATGCTGACAATATTCAGAATGCAGTTCTTGCATGCGCTGCTTTTGATGCTGATGGTAACTGGGTAGCGGATTGCCGTGCAGGAAGTACTGATTTTACTGAATATTATATAAATAAACCACAAGCCGATTACACCATTCGGGTAATCGGACTGACTGAATACAATGTTGAAGGTGACACCTTGACTTTTTCCGGATCTGGGGAAATATCTACTTGTGGAGATGTGATAGTAGGCAAACAACCGTGGAACCAAAACGATGTCAGCAGGGTAATTATTTCTGAGGGGATTACTAGCGTAGGAGACCAAACATTTAAGAATGTTAAAAATTGGAGCAAGAATACAAGCATCTCCTTGCCCGACACGCTAACAGAAATCAAACAATATGGCTTTAACAACTGCAATTTAGCAGGCTACATTAGACTACCTAAAACTTTAAACAGTATTGGAAAGTATGGATTATCCAACTTTGGAAATAAGGTCATTTTTAACATGACCGAAAATATCCCGACAACCTTTGTTTCTAACTCTTTCGCTACCTACACGGGCAGTAACTCTGCTGTTGTATATGTTTCTGACAAAGCGCAAGTTGCAAACATTGGTGGTACCCATAATAACCTAAATACGAATAGCGGATATAGCCACGTATTTCTTATTACAGATGGGGGGACTTTTCCAGAGGATACGGTGTTTTCTCTTGATGAATATGCAGCTCCTGTAAAATCTGGATACACTTTTGATGGGTGGGAAGAAATTGACATAATAAACTCCCCGGTAAACAAGTTGGATAATTCCGGTCATACTTATCAGGCTAAATGGATTGAAAAAGCTGACAACTCAATTACATTCAAAAACCCACTTAATCTTGATAGGATTTATGATAAAACCCCAGTTTCATTATCAAAAGATGATTGTATCGTAACAGGCGATAACAGAGATGTTACATTCTCTTATCAGGTCAAAGACGGTAATAATTGGAATGATATTGATACTGCTCCAAAAAATGCTGGCACATATCGAGTGAAAGCGACTGTTGCAGAAGACGATACTTATAAGAGAGCGGAGACAGCTTGGAAAGAGTTTACAATCAGCAAGGCAGACCCGACTTATAAAGCACCAACTGGCTTGACGGCAACTGTCGGACAGACCCTTGCAGACGTAGCACTTCCAGAGGGCTTTGCGTGGCAGGACGCTATAACAACTTCTGTTGGAAGTGCTGGAACGAATACATTCAAAGTAACTTATACACCAGAAGATACGGATAATTACAATACTGTAAAAGATGTTGAAGTTACATTGACTGTCAAGGAAAAAGACACACAGAAGCCAACAACAGACGATAACAAGAAACCGTCTGCAACGGATACAGATAAGAAACCGGAAAGCACAGATACGCAGACAACGGCTAACAGCCCCAAGACCGGCGACAGCACGAATATGACAACATGGCTTGCACTCATGTTCGTATCTCTTGGTCTGCTGGCTGGCGTGTTCACAGTAAGGAAATCACGCAGGAGCAGATAAAGACTGTGGGGAATTTTATGGACAGAGATATTTTTGAGGACATGAAGATTGAAACGGAGTGTGCTTATATTTCAGATTTACCCTACATCAAGAATACAGTAGAAAAGAAACTATTTGAACTTCCGTTTGACCTCTATTCCAAAGAACAGCTTCAAAAATTTTGTGACTATGTTTTTCGTGACAACGGAGCTGTCTATCAGTCTCTTATGATGAAATACCGCAGGAATAGCAGATACAATTAGGCTTGCAGGAAAAGATATACAATCAAATATCACTTTAATAGGCTCGTACAGACTATATGTTTTGTACGGGCTTTTTATATACCTCTTTTCTGCATTTTCAGAAGTTATAAACAAATATTTTCGCTATGAAATATTCCGTTTGTATAGTTTGGCTCTTGCAGAAAGGAGATGAGATTATGGGAACCTCTTCTTTCGAGCATATCGTCAGATTACAAATTAATGCTTTGATGATGATTGTCATTAAAGGTGCATTATCAAGTCATAGAAGACAGATTGCTAGGCGTTCAAAACATGAAATACTAATTTGTGAATTGCCTGAAATGAAACAAATTGAACATGGTATGAATGATGAATATTCTTGCGATTTTGTATCGTTTCAAGTTATGCATTTTGTAATTTATGTAGCTGATGAAGAATTAAGTACAGCATTGAAAGAATTAACAGAGAAACAGCGTAATGCTATCTTGTTGCATTTTTTTCAAGTCATGAACGACAGAGAAATTTCAAAATTGTATCATGTATCACGTTCAGCTATCAATAGCAGACGGGATAGAGGACTAAGAAAATTACAGAAGTTATTGAATGAAATGGAATAGGAAAAATGAAAAAAGATTATGGTTATCCCTCTTACGACCTTATTTGCAGAGCGTCTAATGGAGATGAAAAGGCAGTCAGATGAATTTTAGACTTTTACAACGCTTATATCTCTAAAGTATGCTTGCGTCCATGCTATCATGCAAATGGTACTGTAAATATGCAGGTTGATGAAGAATTAAAAGGTCGAATTCATACAGAAATGATGAAAGCCATTTTAAGGTTTGAAATCAGAGAGAAGTAGTCAAGTGGTATGAAAAAAGGAGATACACAGTTTCATTTCATGTGCTATCTCCCTTGTGGTTTATATTGTCATATCAAGGCTCTTCAATCGTGGTAAATTCGTGGTAAAATGAATGTTTTTCAATTTTGAAATTGCTTATAAATATAGTGTTTATGGGGATAATTCAAAATCTTATATAAAATTTATCATAAATATTTTATGTACGTCAAAAATCCGGAGAGGGATCAGAAATGATCCTTTTCCGGATTTTTAAGTTTTATGAGTTCTCCAGGTTCTGGGAGCAGATGATGGAGATGTTGGTATTCGTTTCTTCCGATTCTGGAAGTTTCCCTTTCTGCAGATAGTCCCGCAGGTAGATCATAGGCAGATAGCCCTGTCTGAAAATATCCTGGGAAATTGTAAAATCAATACTTCCATTTTGTAGAAGCCGTTTTGTGCTCTCTGATATATCATGGCAGATGATCTTAAGAGAATCCTTCATGCCCAGTGTGTTTACGGCCTCGGTACATCCGGCCACACTGCGGTTGGCCATATATATACCGCAGATACCGGAGGTCTGTTCAAGAGCCTCCGTAACTTTCCGGAAAGTTGTCTGATAGTCATTGTATGTCTCAATGACCTGTATCTGGTCTTTTCTAAAACCGATTTCTTCCATCCTGTCCAGAAAACCTTCCAGGCGGGTCCGGTGACCGTCAAATTCCAGGTTTCCCACAGCAGCCAGGATGCTGCCTGAAACGGGGATACACTTGCTCAGAAGCTCAGCGGCAATGCGCCCGCTCTTATGATAGTCCTGTCCGATGAAACAGAGCCGCCGGCTTTCCGGAAGATCCGAATTCAATGTGATGACGGGGATATTGTTGTCGTTCAGCGCAGAGACGTGAGTTTCAATGGAAGGATTGTTGAGGGCGCACAGGGCGATGCCCTGGACTTCTTCATCCAGCAGTTCATCCAGCAATTCGATTACCTCGCCGGGAATATCTGTCTTGCATTCTTTCAGAATAATCTCTACGTGAAAATCCTCCAGCTCAGACCGGGCCGCATCGATGCCCCGTAAAATTTCAGTTTTAAAATGGCCTGTCCAGTTGGGCAGGAGTACTCCCAGTTTTATATGAGAATAGGAAACTTCGGACAGCTTGGTCTGGTATGCCTGTCTCGGTGACAGATAGCCTGTTTCCCGGATCGCTTTCATGACCCTGTCATGGACGTCTGGGCTGACATGGGAACGGTTGTTTAATACCCGGTCTACGGTGCCCCTGGAAACTCCGGCCAGCTCCGCGACCATCTGTATCGTAGGTTTCTTTTTCATTGGAATGCCTTCTTTCTCTGCTTTCTTGTGTGCATTTGCATTCTATCATATCAGGAAACATGCTGCAATGCTTTGGGTTGGTCATTTTTCACAAAGGACCAGGCGCAGAAGCCTGATAAACACGTAATGTGCAAAAGCACATATAACGTATAATGCACAAAAATACAGAAAACCAATTGATTGCATTGACTTTGCTGCTGGGTGGACCTATAATTATAAGTGCAAAAGCACATGAATGATACAAAAACACAATTAAATCAAAATCATCAGAAAGTGAGGTTCATCAAATGAAAGTAGGAATCATTGGAGCAGGGAGAATCGGAAAGGTACATGCAAAAAATATCTCTATGTTTGTGCCGGAGGTTGAGATCAAGACAGTTGCGGATCCGTTTATGAACGCAGAAACAGAAAGCTATCTAAAAAACTTAGGGGTCCGGGAAGTGACAAAAGAAGCCCGGGATATTTTAAATGACAGGGAAATCGAGGCTGTTCTGATATGTTCTTCCACAGACACTCACTCAAAATACATCATAGAGTCCGCCAGGGCAGGGAAACATATCTTCTGCGAAAAACCGGTTGACTACGATTTAGATAAGGTTCATGAGGCTGTCAAGGCGGCTTGTGATGCCGGAGTAAAGCTTCAGATCGGATTTTGCCGCAGGTTTGACCACAACCACAGGGGAGTGTACGACGTGGTGAAATCCGGCAGGATCGGGGATGTACATATGATCAGGATCAGCTCCAGGGATCCGGAGCCGCCGGCCATTGACTATGTAAAAGTATCCGGAGGAATTTTTTACGATATGATGATTCACGATTTTGACATGGCAAGATTCCTGGCCGGCTCAGAGGTAACAGAAGTCCATGCGGCAGGTTCTGTGCTTGTTGACCCGGAGATCGGGAAAGCGGGGGATGTGGATACTGCCGTGGTTACCTTAAAGTTTGAAAACGGAGCCATCGCAGTCATAGACAACAGCAGAAAGGCTGTGTACGGATATGATCAGAGAGTAGAGGTATTCGGTTCCAAAGGCTGTGTAAGAAATGAAAATGACGTACCAAACACAGTTGTGGTATCTGATGAAGACCGGACGAGCTATGAAAATACATATAAGATCATGTGGGACCGCTACACAGGAGCTTTCGTCTCCGAGATCCAGGCATTCGCAGATGCAGTGTTGAATGATACCGAGACACCAGTGGGCGGAGAAGACGGCCTGTATCCGGTGCTCATGGCTGCAGCGGCGACAAAATCCCTGAAAGAAGGAAGACCGGTCAAAATCGCGGAGGTAGAATAAAATGGGTTTAAGAAAATGTGCATGTATCGATACTTTATACACAGAGCTGCCCTGGAACGAACGTTTCCAGGCAGCCAAGGATGACGGGTTTGAAGCTGTGGAATTCTGGGACTGGAGAATCCGGGATCTTGAGGAAACAGCGAAGGCCGCAAAAAATGCAGGAATCCAGATCAGCGGGTTTAACGGTGATGCTGATTATTCCCTGGTGGACCCTGAGCATAAGGAGAAGTATCTGACTGAGTTAAAAAAATCCATCGGAGCGGCTAAAAAAGTAGGAGCGCTCAGTGTCACGATCCATTCTAACGCTTTGGGGGACGGCGGAGTTGTTGTAAACCATTATGATCACCTGTCGGATACAGTAAAGCTCTGCGCGATGTACGACACACTCTTGGAATGTGCCAAGCTTGCCGAAAAAGAAGATATCAATGTCAATCTGGAAGCGCTGAACATTACAACAGACCATGAGGGGAACTTCCTGAAATATACTCAGATGGGTGCAGAAATATGCAGTCTCATCGGTTCCCCGAGACTGAAACTATTGTATGACGTTTATCATATGCAGATCAATGAAGGCTGCATCTGTGACACAATTAGTAATTACAGCGGGCAGTTCGGACATATCCATGTGGCAGACGCACCGGGAAGACATGAACCGGGTACTGGTGAGATCAATTATAAAAAGGTGATCAGACATCTTGAGGAATGCGGATATGAGGGTTACGTGGGATATGAATTGTTTCCTCTCACCGATACAAAAGCTGCAGTTAAGGCAATCATGGAAGAATGTTAATGCGCAGGAAAAAGGATGGGTATAAATTATGAAGAAAATATCATTTGGAACGAGAGTCGCCTACGGGTGCGGCGATACGGCATGTAACATCGTCTACGGCATGATCTCCACCCTGCTCACCCTGTTTTACACAGACTACGCGGGTGTCTCTCCCATCACCATCGGTATGGTCATGTTAATCTCAAGGGTTTTTGACGGTAGCTCAGATCTGATCATGGGATTCCTTGTGGACAGGACAAAATCCAGGTGGGGAAAATCCAGGCCGTGGCTGCTGTGGATGACGGCCCCTTATGCGATTGCCGCAATCTTAATGTTTACTGTGCCTCATTCCACAGAGTTTGTAAAAGGCATCTACATATTTGTAACCTATAACCTGACAACGACGGTTATCTACACGGCGATCAATGTTCCATACGGATCGCTCTCAACCATGATGACTAGGGATTCATACCAGCAGGATCTGCTTTCCATTTTCCGCATGATTTTATCTCCGGTGGGAAGGATCATATCTGTCACATTTACCATGCCGTTGGTAAAGCTGTTCGGGGATGACCAGTCAGCATGGGTCAAGACCATGTTTCTGTGGGTTGCCATTGCCGTTGCGCTCCTGCTGTTCTGCTTTTTTAAGTGTGAAGAGACAGTGAAAGTGGACGTAAAAAAAGAAAAGAAGGTCTCTGTAAAGAAGAATCTGAAAGCACTTCTCACCAACAAATATTTCTGGTGCGTGCTGGGGCTCTGGTCCATCCAGGTCATTCATCAGACCATCGTAGGGACTGATCTTCCTTATTACTGTAAATATGTATTCAAAAATGATTCGTGGATGTACAGCGCCCTGTATTTTCTTGAGACAGCGGTCATGATACTGGGGGCTATGGCTTGTCCGTTCCTGATCAAAAGGTGGGGAAAACGGAATGTGACCCTTGCTGGAAGTATCTTAGCCGTGGTGTCCCATCTTCTGATCCTGGTAAATCCATTCAGTTTCCAGTGGTTCTTTGTTGTGACCCTGATTCGTTCTGTTGGTGTATCCCAGCTTTCCGCCACGATCTTCGGCATGCTGGGTGACGTAGTGGAATACGGCTACTGGAAAAACGGCTTCCGTCAGGAAAGCCTGATCTTCGGAGGAGCAAGCCTTGGATTTAAGGTGGGGACTGGTATCGCCAGTGCATTGATGACTGGACTGATGACAGCCAGCGGCTATATCAGCTCCACCAGCGGAAATGTGGTACAGCCGGCTTCCGCAGTGAATACGATTGGAAATATCTATAAATTTGGTCCGGTCATCATATGGGTGGCAGCGATCATTCTTCTGCTGATCTATAAGCTTGACAAGGAGTATCCGTCCATCTCCAAAGAACTGGAGGAGAGAGAACTGAACGAGGCATAGAAAGGAATAAGAAATGTTGGACAAAAATAAAGTGAAGCTGGGCATTGCGCCCATCGGCTGGACAAACGATGACATGCCGGATCTTGGGAAGGAAAATACATTTGAGCAATGTATAAGTGAAATGGCACTGGCTGGTTTTACGGGATCTGAGATCGGCGGCAGATACCCGAAGGACCAGGGGATCTTAAAGAAGGCATTAAGCCTCAGAGGCATCGAGATCTGTAACTGCTGGTTCTCTGCATTTCTGCTTACCAAACCTTACGGGGAGGTTGAAAAAGAGTTCATAGACCAGGCACGGTTTCTGAAAGATATGGGTGCGAAGGTGATCGGTGTCTCCGAACAGAGTTACAGCATCCAGGGGAAGGATGTCCCGGTCTTTGAAGGAAAATATGTGATGAATGAGAAAGAGTGGAAGAGACTGACGGATGGGCTGAACAGGCTCGGGAAGGCAGCCAGGGAGATCGGTATCACATTGACGTATCATCACCATATGGGAACGGTGATACAGACAGAGGAAGAGATTGACCGTTTTATGGATTCGGTGGATCCGGAGCTGGTATTCTTACTGTTTGACAGCGGTCACTGTTCCTTCGCTGGGATCTCACCCGTAAAGATCCTTGAAAAATATATCGGCAGAACAAAACATATTCATTTGAAGGATCTGCGCACCGATGTTGTAAAACGGGCAAAAGAAGAGAAGTGGAGTTTCTTAAAAGGAGTCAGGAACGGAACCTTCACAGTGCCTGGGGACGGGGATGTAGACTTTGAACCTATCTTTGACTTGATCGGATCAAGGGGGTATGAAGGTTATGTGGTCGTGGAGGCCGAACAGGACCCCGCAGTGGCGAATCCTTTGGAATATGCTATGAAAGCCAGAAACTATATAAAAGAAAAAACAGGCCTGTAAGACAACAAAGAGGAACCGTTCCATTTCATAAGAGCGGTTCCTCTTTGTTATTTGTAAGCGCTGACTCTAAGTCTGCGGAATGGCTGAAAACATGTTCCGTCAGGCTGAAGAGCTGTCTGCAGGGAGGCTTCTATGACTTCATGCCGGAAGGCCTCTTTTTGAGCCTCAGGGACACATTTGATAAAAGGTACGATGCTGGGCTGGTCGATCCACCGGATCATTTCATCAGAGTTTGAAAAATACCGGTCCGCATTTTCTTCTATGATCTCTGCAGAGGTAAATCCAGACTGCTTCATGAAAGCTTCATATTCGTTTTTGGAAGGCATAAACCATGGCCATTCAAAGAAGGTGAAGTATGGTTTAAATGGGTCAGTTTCCATAATCCTGCGGATGGATCCAAAGAAATCAGAACAGTTTCCCTGTCCGGCAAAATTCCATAAGATCCTTCCGCCAGGTTTTAACGCGGCGTGAGAGTGCCTTAAAAGAAGGGAGTGGTCCTTTACCCAGTGCAGTGCAGCGTTGGAGAAGATCACGTCAAACTCTTCTTGAGTGTGTGAAACTTTTTCTGTAAAATAGAAC
>OBXZ01001362.1_pt1 | contig 10696 bp, 5 predicted proteins | sample 1538171 | NCBI WGS metagenome assembly OBXZ01 (sample SAMEA2580161, study PRJEB22360) | human gut metagenome | biome: human gut; feature: human-associated habitat; material: faeces | place: Denmark | collected 2008/2010
GGCGGTAAATCGTGGTTTTGGCCACACCGGAGCGCCGGGCCACCTCCTCGATGGTCACGCCGCTGATGCCGCGGTCCACCGCAATCTGCAGCGTGGCTCGCATGAGCTTGCGATCCGTCGCCTCGCGCGTGCGCTCACCGCGCGGTGTCGCCGTCGTGTCTGTCATCTCCGTCATCTCTTCTCTTCGAAATATGCTCCCGTACGCTCCCGCTGGCGAGAGCTGGCTGGCAAAGCCAGACTGAGGGTGGTAAGTCCATGCCGTTTGTAGGCAACTCCCGGATAATACCTACTAGCTCAGCACTTTAGTGCTCTCGACTTGGGCTACATACCACTGGTTGAACCGCACCAGTGGCTTCCTGAGCAACAGCCCAAGCAACAGTAGCGGCGGCACGAATGCCAGCAGCATTCCGGCGGCCCGCCAGTAATCCATGTCGTAGATGCCGGCGATGGCCGCACGCATCATCGTCACCGCATGGGTGAGCGGCAAGAGCGGACTGACTTTGGCGATGAAGTCGGGCAACATCTGCACCGGGTAGGCAGCGTTCGCACCCGAAATCTGCACGATGAGCATAAGCACGCCGATTGCCTTACCCACATTGCCGAAACTCACCACCATCGTATAGGTGAAGAACGAGAACACCAGCGAGGCCAGCCATCCGGACAACATAAACAGCAGCGGATGCACGGCCTGCACGCGCAGGAACAGCAGATCGCCGCCGAGCGACACCGTGGATTGCAGCAGCGCAATCAGCGCGAACACCCCGTAATGCCCAAGGAAGAGCCGATGCGGCCGCGGATCGCCCAATGCTTTGCGCGTCCGGCGAGACACGGTGGTTTTCAGCGTCACCACCATCAGCAGCGCGCCCACCCACAGCGGCAGCAGCGTGTAGAACGGTGCCATCGACGAACCGAAATTCGCCACCGGGAATACGGCCTTGCGCCTGAGCTGCACCGGTGCGGCCAACGTACTGGCCAGCGTTTCGGGATCATTGCCCAGCACCTCTTTGACCATGCCCATATCGCCACTGTTTAGTGCGTCGCTCAGTGTGCTGTTGAACGAAGCCAGTTCGGCGCCGGCGGAACGCAGTTTGCCGGACACCTTGTCCAAGGTAGTGCGAGCGTCGCTGAGCATATCGCTGGCGTCGTCGGAAGTCCCTTTCAGGTCGCCGAGCGTGGAGTCCAACTGGGTGGCGCCGGAACTCAGTATGCCGGAGGCGTCAGCGACGGTGGACGACAGGGAGTCGATTTGCGGTTTCACCGTGGCCGAGAAATCTGACTTGATATTGGCAATACTGTTCTGCGCTTGATCAGCCAGATTCTTGACCTGCGCATGCTGATCCTGCGCGTCCTGATTGCCTTGGCGAATATCGGTCGCCGCCGTATTCAGCGCTTGCCGCAGCCTGTTTTGTCGTGCGATTGAACGGTCGATCGCCGTGATGATGGATGAGTCGTTGCCCAGTATGCCGGCCAACGTGTTGCGAATTTCAGTGTATTTCTCCGTCTGCTTGCCAATGGCCGTGGCTTGACGGTCCAATTCGTCGGCGACCGTGGTGGCACCATCATTCGCGTCGGAATACAGCTTGTCTATGGAATCGGACACCGCGCCGAAACTGGAGGCGCTCGCGTCCAGTGCGCTGCTCATCGCGTCAGCGGTGGTGCCCAGGGCTCCGGCCACGTCGGTGACTTCCTGTTTGGCGCTGGCAAGATCCTTGCCGCCTTGTTTGGCGGCAGAGGAAACCTGAGTGATTAGTGAGTTCGAGGTGTCGAGCAAGGCGCCGGCCGTATCGGTCAATGCGCTGTATGTGCCAAGCAGATCCGCAGTATCGTCAAGCTGTGTGGCGAAATTGGCGATGTTGGCGTTGAAGGTATTCAGTTGCTCTTTGGCCTCGGGCTTGGACAGCTGATCGGCCAGCGAAGACGCGATTTCCAGCCCGGCCGAAGTGATGGTCTTAGCGAACGTGGTGTTGATTTCCGCCGCAACCTCATCCGTGCCCTCGTTGAGCAGATTCGGTGCCAGCGCGTTCTTCTTCTCGTTGCGGTAATAGGTCAGTTCGGCATGCTGCACGTCGTCGGAGAAGAAGGTCATCATGTCTTTGCTGAACGACTTCGGAATTACGATGGCCGCGTAGTATTTGCCGGATCGTGCGCCCTCGACGGCATCGGCTTTGGACGTGATCGTCCAATCGAGCTGACTGTTGGCGCGCAGCGCGTTCACCACCTGATCGCCGACCGTGACTTTCACCGGGATCAGGTCGGAACGATACCCCTCATCCACATTCGCCACCGCGAATTTCAGGTTCTTCATATTCGAGAACGGGTCCCAGCATGCGGCCACGTTGAACCAGGTGAACAGGCCGGGAATCATCACCAAGCCGATCACGATGATGATGGAGACCACGTTGCTGGTCAGGCGTTTGATGTCGCCGGTAAACAGTTTCCACATGGTGTTCATCGTGCGTGCCTGCCTTCCTTGGTCGGCGGAATAGTGGGGATGATTGCGGTAACGGCGGCGCTCGGGTCCGCTTCTTCGTGGCGTTCGGCGGAGGTGTCGCGACGCTTGGCCTTATGCCCGTACAGCATGGCGCGGATCGACTCGTCGGAGAGGTTGCCGAGCTTGGTTTGGCGGCGGATGGAATCGCGCATGAATTCCACGACCATCAGGAAGCCCATGATGATGAGCACCCATGCCAGCCATGTGCCCATGACTACGATTTTCTCGCTGGTGGTCAGCGCAAACACGATAATGAGCGCGGCCGGCACCACGAATCCGGCGATAAGCGCACCCAGCAGCAGCCGGGGATAACGGTAGGCGAATTTGGCGGCCCGACGTTCGATGGCATGACGGTATTCGTCGTGGTCGGCCAGTGCTGCAATGGCCTGAGTGACACGGTATTCGCTGCCGGGCATGTGCACCGGCTCGCCGATAATCATGTCGCTTTCCTTGATTTCCCGCGCGAACAGGCGGTTGAGATTGGCCAGTTTCGGCCGGGCGCCGAGGCCAAGCGCAAAGGCCAGAACCACGAAAATCAGCAATTTGCCGATATAGACGAACCAGAGGCCGTCGTAGAAGCCGCCGATGGTTTCACGCATCGCGTCAATCGAATAGGTGAACGGCAGCAGCGGGTAGATGGCGCGGAAGAACGCGGGCATCATTTCAATCGGGTACAGGCCGGAGGCGCCCGGCACCTGCAGAATGACCAGCGCCACGCATACGCCTTTGCCCACGTGCATGAACGTGGTGGAGAGGGCGAAAATCACCGACATATACACCAGTGAGGTGATGACGCAGGTGAGCAGAAACACTGGGGCGCTCGCGCATTGAATGCCGATGACAAGATCGCCGATGGCCGTGACCAGGCCTTGGACGGCAGCCAGCGTGGCCAGCAGCAGGAAGCGACCGAGATAGCCTTGGGTTGGCGTGAGATCGTCGATGCCCTCATCGTCGGTTTCGAGTTTGGGAATGACCACGAGCACGAACGCGCCCACCCACAAAGACAGGGTGGTGAACAGCGGTGCCATGCCGGAACCATAGGAGGCGACCGGATAGACGGCCTGTTCGCTGATAACAGTGGGGGAGAGCATGAAGTCGGCGATTGTGGCGGCATCCAGTTTGCCGTCGGTGCCGATCAGGGAACTGAGTGAACTGGAGATGCTCAGGGCTTTGATGTCGGTGACCAGCGTATCGAGCTTGGTTTGTATGCCGGCCAGCGCCTTATCGGTGTCGCGCAGCGCGGTCACCGTGGTGGAGGCTGCTTTGTCGAGTTGGTCGAGGGCATGCTTCGACTGATCGATGAGTGAGCCTTGCGACGTGATGCCGGTCGACAGAGTGCTGGCGGTCGAGCTGAGGGCGTTGAGACCGGTGTTGAGCTGAGGAATGGCGCCGGAGGTGATGGTGCCGCGAGCGGTATTGGCCTCGCGCACCGTGGTTTGGGTGGCGGTATTGAGATGCTGCGCCAATCCGGCGGTGTCTGTGGAGGCATTGCCGATAGTGGTGTTCAGGCTATCGAGGTTGCCCAGTGCGCCGGCAAGCTCGCTATTGCGGCTTTCCAGTGTGGCAATGGCGGATTGCAGCGGTTCTCGATTGGCGTTCGGCAGCCCTTTGAGTTGGTCGATGATGTCGGCGTTCGCTTGGTTGATGTCTTCCGCCGTATTGATCAGTCCGCCTACCTGCTGATTGGCGGCGCTGATGGTTCCGGTTACCGTGCCCACGCTTTGGTTGGCCTGTGCTGCGGCTTGGCTCAGCAGGCTTGAGCCTTGGTCAAGCGCTTCGGACGTGGAGGTGACGAAGCCGTTCAGACTGGTCTGGGTAGTGCCGATCAGGGTGGAGACGCCGGCCAGACCTTCTGCAGTGTCGATGCCAAGTGTGCGCGCGTCGTCCAGCGCCTGACGTGCGGTGCGTGTCTGCTCTGGGGTGTCGGTGAGTTTGGTGGTGAGCTTGGCGATGGTGCTGCGTGTGTGCTGCACATCGTCGGAGGCCTTGGCAAGGGCCGTGAGGGCCTTGGCTTTGGTGGTGTTTTCGGTACTGATGGCTTTGCCGTCAACCGTATTGATGACTTCGGTAAGTACTTCGGATACGGTGGAGACGAATGTGGAATTGACCGTGCGGTCCACAGTGGACGCGCCGACGTCGGTGACTTTGGGGGCGATGGCGCTGGCTTTTTCGTTGACGTAATACTCCAGAGTGGGCCGACTCTTGCCGCCGGTCACCACGCCGGCGAGATCGTCGGAAAAGTCTTTGGGAATGATGATGGCTGCGTATGCCTTGCCGGATTCCACTTGGTCCATGGCCTCGGCTTCGGTGACGAAGGTCCAGCCGAGCTGGTCGTTGCTTCTCATCTGCTTGACGATTTGATCGCCGAGGTTCTGCTTGCCGATGAGCGCGTTGTCGGTGCCGTCGTCATTGTTGGCGATGGCGACGGTGATGCCTTTGGTATTGCCGTACGGGTCCCAGAAGCCGACGATGTTGTACCACGAATACAGTGGCGGGATGAACACCATGCCGAACAGGATCACCCATGCGGCCGGCACCTTGAACAGGCGCAGGAAGTCGCGTCTGAGGACCTTGAAGATATTGCCCACTGATACCTCCGGAGCTTGGTGTTGCTTGGTTGCTACGTTTTCCGTAGCGATACGTTAATCGTAGCGCTACGTTTGTAGTAGCGTAATACGGCTGCCGGAGATTAATGGGGTGATTGATGATGTTTTTGGCGGAATAACGCTGCTGCCCAGCGGCTTATCGTGTGTCGCTGGGCAGAGCGAAAGGCGTTCTGGAACTTATTGACAAGATTTCTGGATGGTTTTTGGACGTTTCCTGAACGCGATGGATAGGCTCGGTGCTCGGCAATGTAGACAGACATGTACCGACCGCCCATCAAGTTCAGCAAAACCGCAATCGGGTGATAGGGTGAGGGGACGCTATGTGGGGAGGAAACCATGGTTGAATTCAAGGACGATGGCACGGCCACTACCCCCGGCAAGCTGCGGGAGAACCGTGACGCCGAGTCCGCAGTCGTGGCCGATCTGGTGGCCGTCGAACTGGACGACGCCGGCTTGAACCTGAACGCCAAGCGATTACCGATTCTGGCGCGCATCTATGGCGCGGTCGTGCTGCTGGACGGACTCGCCACATTGCCGATTATGGTGATTTCCATCCTCTATGCCGTGCGCGAGATTCTGGATGGTCATGTGCACGTCGATGCGATGAGCCTGACCTTCATCCTGTCCGCGATTCATGCGGTGGTGCTGGTAGTCAGTGCCGCATGCCTGATTGTGCTCGGCGTGATGCTGCTGCGCAATCATCGCCGGTATGCCGCGCGCTGGACCTACGTGCTGATGCCGTTGACGTTGGCCGACGGCATGCTGTCGCTGGCCCTGACCGGCCTTGGCTTCAACCTGCTGCTGCCGCTGATTCAGATGATTATTCTCGTCGTGATTTCGGTGACCGCCGATCCCTCCCTGAGCGAGGAACGCCGTCTGCAGCGCGCGCTCAGGCGTATGGACGATCGCGATGATTATGAATCGGCTGTGGCGGCCGGCATGCTAGGCCGCGACCAGTCCGGCAAGGGCTATATTGCGCTGGACTTTTTCAATATCTTCTGGCTGTTTACCATCGCTTCGGTGGGTGGCCTGATTGTGGAGACGATCTACCATATGGCGCTGTATAACGGTGAACTTCAGGACCGCGCTGGTTTGCTGTGGGGCCCGTTCTCGCCGATTTACGGCTGTGGTGCGGTGCTGGTGACCGTATGCCTGAACCGCCTGTGGAAAGCGAATCCGTTCTTGATTTTCTGCGCTTCGGCGGTGATCGGCGGCGCGTTCGAATATTTCACCAGCTGGTTCATGGAAGCGGCGTTTGGTATTACCGCGTGGGATTACACCGGCCGTTGGCTGTCCATCGACGGACGTACTTCGGGCCAATTCATGTTCTTCTGGGGACTGATTGGTGTGGTGTGGGTCAAGTGGCTGTTACCGCGACTGCTGGCTCTGATTAATCGCATTCCATGGAAAGTGCGGTATTCGCTGACTGCGGTATGCACGGTGCTGATGGTGATCGACATTGCCTTCACGCTGATGGCCTTGGATTGCTGGTATGGGCGCATGGCCGGCCAGCCGCAGGATTCACCGGTCGCGATGTGGTTCAGCGAACGCTACAGCGACGCTTACATGGCCAATCGCTTCCAGACCATGCATATCGACCCTTCCAAGGCCGGGCGTATGTGAATGGCCGGCAAGTAATTACGCTTCGCGGGCAGAAGGTGCGTAGAACCTAAGACAGCCCTCGCGTGTGGGTGGTAAGCGGGATACACTTTCAAGCGTTGAAGGAATGATTCCCTCCGCTGATGCGCTGTTTTGTGACGCGCGTGATGACGATGGGACAATCAAACGAAAGGCAAGGCACATGGCCGAAGCTACAGCAAACATTGGTGTGATTGGACTGGCCACGATGGGCTCCAATCTGGCGCGTAATCTGGCGCACCATGGCAACACGGTGGCGTTGTTCAACCGCCACTACTCGCGTACCGAGAAGCTCATGAACGAGCATGGCACCGAAGGCAACTTCGTGCCGGCCGAAACGCTCGAGGAATTCGCCGCGTCCCTGAAGCGTCCGCGTACCGCCATCATCATGGTCAAGGCCGGTGCTCCGACCGACGCGACCATCGCGCAGCTGGAAGAGGTGTTCGAACCGGGCGACATCATCGTCGACGGTGGCAACTCCTTCTTCAAGGACACCATCAAGCGTGAGAAGGAAGTACGTGCCAAGGGCTTCCACTTCGTGGGTTGCGGTGTGTCCGGTGGTGAGGAAGGCGCGCTCAACGGTCCGTCTCTGATGCCTGGTGGCACTGCGGAATCCTGGAAGACCTTGGGCCCGATTCTTCAGTCCATCGCCGCCAAGGTGAACGGCGAACCGTGCGTGACCCACATCGGCACCGATGGTGCCGGCCACTTTGTCAAGATGGTGCACAACGGCATCGAGTATGCCGATATGCAGGTGATTGGTGAGGCGTATGACATTCTGCGCCGTGGACTCGGCATGGATGCCGAGGAGATTGGCGACGTGTTCGCTGAATGGAACAAGGGCGACCTTGACTCCTACCTGATCGAGATCACCGCTGAGATTCTGCACCACAAGGATGCCGAGACCGGCAAGCCGTTCGTGGACGTGGTCGTGGATCATGCCGGCATGAAGGGTACTGGTACGTGGACCGTGCAGACTGGTCTGGAATGTGGTTCTCCTGTGGCTGCCATCGGTGAAGCCGTGTTCGCTCGTGCACTGTCTTCGCACGGTGAGCTGCGTGAAGACGCTCAGAAGGAAGGTCTGGCTGGACCGAACAAGACCATCGATCTGGCCGGAGAAGACAAGGCCGCGTTCGTCGAGGACGTGCGCAAGGCTCTGTTCGCTTCCAAGGTCGTGGCCTATGCTCAGGGCCTGAACGAGATTCAGGACGGTGCCAAGGAATACGGCTGGGATATCAACCTGTCCGAAGTGGCCCGCATTTGGCGTGGCGGCTGCATTATTCGCGCCCAGTTCCTGCTCGACCGCATCACCGAGGCCTTCAGGGGCGATAACCCGCCGGCTTCCCTGCTGTTCGATCCGTACTTCGAGAAGATCATCGGCGAATCGCAGGATGCATGGCGTCGCGTGATCGTTCGCGCGGTGGAGGCCGGCATCCCGACCCCGGTGTTCTCCAGCTCCCTGGCGTACTACGATGGTCTGCGCTCCAAGCGCCTGCCTACCGCTCTGACCCAGTCCCAGCGTGACTTCTTCGGTGCCCACACCTACGGTCGCGTCGACAAGCCCGGCGTGTTCCACACGCTGTGGGCTGAAGAAGGCAAGCCTGAAATCGAGGCGTAGCCTCGTGATTTCAGGTTTAGGACAGCCCTGTGGGCTGTCCGGCCTTCTTCAGGCTCGGCGATAGCCGAGCTGAGAAAACAGCAAGTCCGAGATCGAGGCGTAGCCTCGCGATCTCGGGCTTAGGGGAGCCCGGTGGGCTCCCCGGCCCTCTTCGGAGCGAGGCGGCTATGCCGCCGAGCCAACACTGAGCCTCGCCGCAGGCGAGTCCCTAATTGCAGGGGCCGGCGGCGAAGAGGGCAAGTCCGAGATTGAGGCGTAGCCATAGACGAATTAAGCCCCCTCATCAGAGGGGGCTTAATTCACTCACAACTCGGTGACGGTTTCTTCGGTGGAGAACCAGATGAACTCGTCCACTCCGTTGGCGTAGGAGGACGGGTAATCCGGTTTGTTGGGCTGCTCGAAGACATGGGCCAGCGATTCGGCTTTGCCGGCACCGGCGGCGAAGAACCACGTATGGCGTGAACGCGCGATGAGCGGCGCGGTCAATGAAACACGCAGCGGCGGCATCTTGGGGGAGTGGTTCACACCCACGGTGAGCCTATCAGTAACCTTGACCTCATCATGACCAGGGAACAGCGACGCATAGTGACCGTCCGGTCCCATGCCGAGAATCATCAGATCGATTACCGGTTCCGGCCCCAATTCATTCACCAACTCGCGCTCATAGTCGCTCGCGACATCGTCCAGCAACGCATCATTCGCGGCATCGGCGGCGGCGCGAACGGAAGCATCATCGCTGTCGGCCTGATCCATCACATCGGCGATGTCATCGGCTGAACGGGTATCGGCCGCCATCTCATGAATATTCGACTCAGGCAGCTTGCCATCTGCCACCAGCTGGTCAAGCAGCAGGCGACGGGCCTCCAAAGCATTGCGATCGGTGTCGTAAGCCGGCACAAAACGTTCGTCGCTCCACCAGAAATGCACGCGCGACCAATCAATCGCGTCAGCCAGCGGATCGTTCAGCACCAAGCCCAGCGGCTGCGCGGCCGAACCGCCAGACAGCGCCACATCCACACGCGTGCGATGCGTGCCATCAGGCAATCGTTCGGCGAGCAAATCGAGTAGCGCCAAGACAAAACGTTGCGCGCCAGCCTGAATCATCAGATCTTTATTCGGATACACAATGAGTTTTCGAGTTGCCATGTATGGTCCTTGTATGGGGTATGTGTCGTACTTTGCAATGTGGATTGTGTTGTCAGTTGACAACACAATCCACATTGTGCGACATCGCATATGTCACTTTATTACTCCGCGGGCATGAGCTTCGGCATCGCATGAGGTAGGAAACGATGAGCAACGGCGTTGGCATGGCTCGGCCACAATTGCCGAACTCATTCCAACGCCGCTGTGGCAACGGGTTCTACCGACTTCAGTGACGAATCAGATCCCAGCCTTCGTTGATGACCTCGGCGTAGATCTCATCGGGATCGATGCGACGCAGTTCCTCGGTCAGGCAGTCCTCGATGGTGCGCATCGGCACGGACACTTCCTGCGGAGTCTGGCCGGGCAGCGAGATCAGCGCTTGGTCCTCATACGGGCGTTCCAGCGAGATCACACCGTCCTCACGGGTCAGGTACACGCCGGTCACGGCCTGCGCGTCGGGCACGAACTCAGTTTCGACTGGTACGCCGAGTTTCAGACGCAGCCATGCGCACAGCATTTCCATAGGCAGGAAGTCGGCCTTGCCGGTCACCTTCGCGGCGGTGATGGGCAGGTGCGGCGGCTGATCGAGCATCGAGGCGAGCATTGCGCGCCAGACGGTCAGTCGTGTCCAGGACAAGTCGATATCTTCCGGTGTCCAATTGCGGCGCAAACGCTCAATCGTGGCCTCCGGATTATTGGAGTGCAACGCGTCAGTGATGCGACTGCGGGCCATCGCACCCATCAGATCCTTGGCCGGGTTCGACGGCGGTGTGGTCGGCCACCACGCCACTACAGGCGCATCCGGCACAAGCAGCGGGATAACCAGCGTATCCGGGTGGTTGATAAGGCCACCGCGCGGACGCAAGATGATGATCTCACCGGCACCGGCGTCCGCGCCGAATCGCACTTGGGCGTTCAGGTTGGAATCGTTCGGATCGTTCGGGCCGTCGGTCAAATCGACGGCCGGATTATCGCGACTCGCGCTCACCTCGGCGGCCACTTCGGCCGCGTTCGGTTCGCCTTCGCCGGACTGATCGGCAGGATTGGTATCCGGTACTACGGCAATCACGCGGCACGGGTGCTCACGGCTGGCCGAGTTCGCGATTTCCAGCGCATGCTCTAGGTCCGCGTCCTCGGTGGCGATGAGCAGCGTCAGCACGCGGCCGGTCGCCGACTCGCCGCGCTCCTCGTGCAGCT
>OBXZ01001366.1_pt1 | contig 10659 bp, 9 predicted proteins | sample 1538171 | NCBI WGS metagenome assembly OBXZ01 (sample SAMEA2580161, study PRJEB22360) | human gut metagenome | biome: human gut; feature: human-associated habitat; material: faeces | place: Denmark | collected 2008/2010
GGAGGAGAAGAAAAAAGCGATACGTGACGCGGCCATGGAAGAATGCATCCGGGTTCCTTTCGAAAAGGTCTCCATCAATAAAATAATTCAGAATGCAGGAATATCCAGAGGAAGCTTTTACACCTATTTTGAAGATAAGCGGGATTTGGTGAGATACATATTCAGCGACACGGCGGATAAGCTGAAATTCTTCTGGACGAAGTCCGTGGTCACACACGGCGGGAACCTGTGGATTGCCTCGGAGGAACTGCTGGATCAGGCGATTATCTTCGCACAGAAGGGGAAGATGTTCCAGATGATGCAGAGTATCGTTCTCTACCAGGACTTCGACAAGCTTTTTGCGGAAATCCATGGAAGCAATGGTGTGAGTGAAGAAAAGGGCAACGAAATCTTAGAGGCACTGTACGAGGTGACGGACAAGGAGAAGTTCTGCAAGATCGATATGGATTCCTTTGGAATTCTCGTGTCCATGATCATGGGCTGTGTGATGGAAAGCATAGGCTGGTATAACCGGCATATGGAGAGTGAGGAAAATATTAAGAAAATTTTCCGTGAAAAATTAGAAATACTGCAACATGGAATTTGTAAACAGTAACTAGAATAATCTTTGTAACGAAGTGAGGAGTTCAGCATGAGTAAGAAGAAAGTAATTACAATCGCAGTCAGCGTAGTGTTGGTGGCTGCTGTGGCAACCTTAATCGTAACCAATGTTGCCGGAGGAAAGAAAGAGGAGGTCGTGGCGGAGGTGCCGCCGGTGGTAGCCGCAGAGAATCCGGAACTTCGTTCGATCGAGGTGAGTACAGAGCTGATCGGTACGATTGAACCGGACAGCATCGTGTATGTAACACCGAAGGGAGCCGGAGAAATCATAAGCGTCAACGTGCAGACCGGCGATCAGGTGACGGCGGGCCAGCTGTTATGCGAGATTGACACGAAGCAGGTGGAAGCGGCAAGACTTACCATGGAGACGGCCCGGGTATCGTATGAGGATGCGAAGAGCAATCTGGACCGCTATTCCGTGCTGCATGCGGCAGGGGATATGGCCGAAGCTGATTTCCAGAAGCTGGCCGATAATGTAGAACTGGCAAGACTGCAGTATGAGAGTGCAAAACTGGGGTATAACCTTCAGCTTGAGAGCAGCCAGGTTACCTCCCCGATCGCAGGCCGTGTGGAGAGCTATAATGTAAAGCTTCACGATATGGTTTCCCAGCAGAGCCAGATCTGTGTCATCGCCGGAGCGGGCGACGGCAAGGCGGTTACCTTCTACGCTTCAGAACGGATCGTAGGGGGTCTGAAGGCTGGAGATCCTGTCACAGTTGAGAAAAATGGAACAGACCACGTGGCGTCGATCACGGAGGTGAGTTCCATGGTTGATCCGCAGAGCGGCTTATTTAAAGTAAAGGCATCCATTCCGGATGGAGGCGCGCTGGCTACAGGAACCTCCGTAAAGCTTCGAGTGATTTCCGAGAAGGCCGAAAATGTGCTCACTGTGCCGGTTGACGCAGTCTACTATGAGGGCGGCAGTCCCTATATTTACACATACGGAGACGGTGTTCTCCACAAAAATGCGGTTACGGTGGGAATTGCTGATAACAGCTTCATCGAAGTAAAAGATGGAATTAACGCAGGCGATCTGGTTGTTACTACATGGACAACAGAGTTTTATGACGGATCCAAAGTCACCTTAAGCGAAAATCAGACATCAGAAGACGGGACACCAGACGCTCAGACCGAAAGTTTCAGTCAGACAGAGCCGGCTGATGCGAATCAGTAAGGGGGCGGAAGAATGGGAATTACAAAAAGTGTTTTAAAGAGACCCATCACCACCGTCCTGGCCGTTCTATGCCTTCTGGTCTTCGGTTTGTCTTCCGTGTTCTCCTCCAAGATGGAGCTGACACCGGAGATGAATTTCCCGATGATGATGATAACCGCCGTATACGCGGGAGCCAGCCCGGATGATGTCAATGAGCTGATTACAAAGCCCATCGAGGAATCGGTTGGAACCCTGTCCGGCATTAAGAATATTCAGTCCATGTCCCAGGAAAATATCTCCATTGTCATGATGGAGTATGAATACGGCACGGACATGGATAAAGCGTATTCCGATTTGAAGAAGAAGATGGACAGCATCACCATGCCGGATGATGTGGATTCGCCAAGCATCTTCGAATTTAACATGAATGACATGCCGAGTATTACACTGTCAGTCAATGATCCCTCGGCGGATAACTTATACAATTACGTGAGCGATGAGATCGTTCCGGAATTTGAGAAAATATCATCCGTAGCCAGCGTGGATTTAAGCGGCGGCCAGGAGGGCTATATCAGAGTCCGCCTGATCCCTGAGAAGATGAATCAGTATCATCTGAATATGAATTCCATCAGCCAGGCCATTAAGAGCGCGGATTTCACCTACCCGGCAGGAAGCACAGGGGTAGGCAAACAGGATTTATCGGTCAGTACCTCCGTGAAATTCGATACGGTGGAGAGCTTAAAAAGAATTCCGATCGTAGCCGGAAGCGGAAAGACCATCTATTTAGAGGATGTGGCAGACGTGTCCGAGACAACCGGAAAGGATACCAGTATTGGCCGTTATAACGGAGAAGATACCGTGTCCCTGTCCATCAACAAGCAGCAGAAGAGCAGTGCGGTAGACGTATCGAAGTCGGTAAACCGCACGATCGAGACGCTGAAGGCAGAGCATCCGCAGCTGGAGATGATCGTTGTCAATGATACCAGCGAGCAGATTACCTCCGCACTGAGTTCCGTGACGACCACCATGGTTATGGCGGTTATCATTTCCATGGTTATCATCTTCCTGTTCTTCGGAGATATCAAGGCGTCCCTGATCGTCGGAAGCTCCATCCCGGTATCGATCCTGGCGGCCCTGATCCTGATGTCGGTTATGGGATTTTCCCTGAACGTTGTTACCATGGGAAGCCTGGTTCTCGGCGTCGGTATGATGGTCGATAACTCCATCGTTGTGCTGGAAAGCTGTTTCCGCTCCCACAAGGGGCAGGGCTTCCGGGAATACATGGAGGCGGCGCTGGAAGGAACCGGCAAGGTTATCCAGTCGATCTTCGGCGGAACCGTTACCACCTGTGTCGTATTTATCCCGCTTGCACTCTTAAAGGGTATGTCGGGACAGATGTTCGCACCGCTCGGTTTCACCATCGTATTCTGTATGGCTGCCTCACTGATCTCCGCTATGACCATTGTTCCGCTGTGCTACAGCCGGTTCCGTCCGGTGGAGAAGAAGAATTCTCCGGCCTCCGGCATGGTTCGCTGGCTGCAGGAGGGCTACCGGAATATCATCGGAAAGCTGCTGAATAAGAAAAAGACGGTTATGGTGGTTTCCGTACTGCTTCTGGTGGTATCCTTTGTGATCGCCGGCCGGCTGGGATTCGCCCTGATGCCTGATGTGGACCAGGGAACCGTGGCCGTGACGGTAGAGGTTCGCCCCGGGCTCAAGATAGAAGAGGTGGATAAGATTCTGAGCAAGGTGGAGGCGATTGTCAAAGCCGAGCCTGACAGGAAGTCCTATATGGTTACATACGGCAGCAGCGGATTGTCCCTGGGCGGAAGCAGCGCTTCTCTGACCGCATATTTGAAGGATGACAGAGAACTCACCACAAAACAGGTCGTGGATAAATGGAAGAAAGAGATGCGGGATATCCCGGACTGCAACATAACCGTGGAATCCAGCTCCATGATGAGCTCCTTCAGCAGTTCCAACGATTTACAGGTTATTTTACAGAGCTCCCAGTTAGATGACTTGAAAGAGGCATCCGACAATCTGGTCGATGAGCTCACACAGTATCCGGGCCTCATCAAGGTGCATTCCGATCTGGAAAACGCAGCTCCGGTTATCAAGGTCCATGTGGATCCGATCGAAGCGGCTGCGGACGGCGTCGCTCCGGCCTCTGTGGGAGGACTGCTCAACAATATGTTAAGCGGTGTGAAGGCGATGACCATGGACGTGGACGGCAACAACGTGGACGTTAAGGTCGAATATCCGGATGGCGAGTATGATACGCTGGATAAGGTAAAGGGAATTACGATTCCAACGCAGACAGGCGGTTCCGTGGCGCTTACCGATATCGCTGATATCGTTTATGAAGACAGCCCGGCCGGAATCACACGTAAGAATAAACAGTACCAGGCGACCATCACGGGCTCCTTTACCGACGAGGTGTCTACCGACAAGGAAAAGACGGAAGCTCTGAAGAATATCAATGAACAGGTGGTAAACAAATACTTGAACAGCTCGGTTACAAGAGCGAAAAACAGCGTTGACGAGTCCATGTATGAGGAATTCAGCGCCCTGTTCAAGGCCATTGCCATCGCGATCTTCCTGGTATTCGTAGTTATGGCGGCTCAGTTCGAGTCACCGAAGTTTTCACTGATGGTCATGACGACCATTCCGTTCAGCCTGATCGGTTCCTTCGGTCTGCTGGCGGCCGCGGATGTCATGATTACCATGCCTTCCTTACTGGGCTTCCTGATGTTAATCGGTACGGTTGTGAACGCCGGTATTCTTTATGTCGATACGGTCAACCAGTACCGCTCCACGATGGATAAGCGAACGGCCATGATTGAGGCGGGCGCGACGAGACTTCGTCCTATCCTCATGACGGATACGGAAGCAACGGAGAACTGATGCAGGGGCTTGCCCTTGTCAATGTCGGCGGCCTGACGGCTTCGACCATTCTGTCCCTCCTGATGCTGCCGGTTTACTACTCGATCATGAGCGGAAAAGTGGATACGGAGCCAATGCCGGACTAAGTTATATGAAAACTGGAATAATGTGTCTTTGAACTTATTGCAGTTATATGGTAAGATAAGGATACGAAAAAAGAGCAGATGATTCAGACTGTAACATAAAATCCATCCGGTACAAGGTTAGGAGGACCAATTGATGAAAAAATGGAAACAGATTAGTGCCTGCTGTCTGGCAGCAGTTCTGGCGGCTGCGGCTCCGACAGGGACTGCCTGGGCCGGAAGCCCGGAATTCGCCAGAAGCGCCGAGGAGTGGGCAAAGCTTCGCGATAACGTCATGGAGTATGACGAACTGGCGGGGCTGATACATGAATATAATGTGACGGGACAGAATAATCAGCGTGATTATAACGAGAAAAAGAATAAAACAAGCGATGAAATCGCACAGGATTACCGGGATGCGGCCGACGCGGTCCGGAGCAGCATGTCTGGGGACGACAGTCCCCAGGCTATCATGCAGGACAGCATGGCGGAAGCGCAGGCTTTAAGCCTGGAGCAGCAGGCCGATGACAATGTGGAGGACAGCGAGATTTTCAAGATGACCTATGATCAGACAGAGGCCACGCTTGTATCCAACGCTCAGACCAATATGATCTCCTACCACCAGAAGGCCCGGGATCTGGATTTGAAGAAAAAGAACAGGGAACTGCTGGCCGCGACCTATGACTCCGTGGTGCTTAAGATGAATCACGGCATGGCCACGCAGATGGATGTGCTGACTGCCCAGGAGAATTTACAGAACGCGGATGCGGCGATCTTAACCGCCGAGTCCGATCTGGAGAATACGCGGCAGAAGCTCTGTGTTATGCTGGGCTGGAGATACGACGCTTCCCCGGAGATCCGGGAGATCCCGGCCGTGGATTTAAACAGAATCCAGTCCATGGATCCGGCGGCAGACAAAGCCAGGGCCCTGGAGAACAACTACACGCTTCGCATCAACAAAAAGAAACTGGCCAACTCTTCGAATAATTCGAAAAAAGAGAGCCTTCAGATGACCATAGACGATAACATCCAGAGAATCGGATCGTCCGTGGATTCGGCATATAAGAATGTGATTCAGAGCCAGACCGCCTATCAGCAGGCAGCGGTATCCTTAGAGGTGGCTTCCAAGAACATGGAAGCGGCCGAGAGGAAGATGCAGATCGGTACGCTCAGCCGGCTGGATTACTTAACCCAGCAGTATGCGTATCTCCAGGCTCAGGTAGCCATGGAAGACGCGAGTATGGCGCTGTTCCAGGCTGTGGAATCGTATGACTGGAACATTAATGGCCTGGCGAGTGCCAGCGCAGGCATGTAACCGGTGGATGGGATAGCTTACAGCCGGAAGGAGTGAAGGCATGAAAAGATGGAAAATGATAATGTGTATGGCTCTGGCCGGTACGCTTTTAGCCGGAGGAAGTTTCTCTTCCTGGGCAAAGCTGTCGGATTACGATGCGGAGACGGCGGCGCGGCTTCAGGACGATAAACTGGAGTACGATGAACTGGAGAATCTGATCAGGGAGTACAATCCCGAGATCAGCTACGCGTATAATCAGCTGGATTTCTCGGACGATGATACGGCCTCGACGGTCAGAAATCTGAAAGATTCGATAGAGAAAAATGATTATAAAGATACGGTTAAGGCGCTCAAGGAACAGAAGAAACAGCTGGAAGCGATGCCGGATTTTGAGGGCAAGGATGCCGCCCTACAGGAACTGAAGACGACAATTAAGGGGCTGGAGTCCATGCTGGACGCCCCGTCGGCCACGACGAAAGCAACGGATAAACAGCTGGAGAAGGCGAGAAAACAGATTGACACGGGAGCGAGATCGGCTTTAAAGGGCACACAGACCCTGATGATTACGTATGACAATCTCCGCGCCCAGGTGCAGACCCTGGAAAAGGTGGAAGAGCTTCAGAAGGAAGCGCTGGAAGCCGCGAAGCTTCAGGCAGGGCTAGGGATGGCGACGGACACCGGCGTACTGCAGGCCCAGAGCGACCTGCTGTCCAGTCAGTCCCAGCTTGACAATCTGCGTAACCTCTCTAATAATCTGCGCAGCCAGCTCTGCCTTTTAACGGGCTGGAAGGTGGACGCCACACCGGAGATCGGTACGGTCCCCGCTGCGGACCCGTCGAAGATCGACACCATCGATCTGACGGCCGATATTTTGAAGGCCATCGGCAATAACCAGAGCCTGATATCACAGCGTCATGCGTCATCCACAAAGTCCACGGCCGCTATCGACAACCGTCTGAAGAATATTGACGTGTCGGAACAGCAGCTGACGGTGGAAATGCAGCGGCTGTATTCGGTCATGCAGCAGAAAAAGGTGCTCTACGACGCGGCTAACACGGCGTACCAGAAGGCTCTTCTGGCCAAGGGCGCCGCAGAACGCCAGTATGACCTGAAGATGCTGAGCAGACTGCAGTATCTCGGCGCAGAGGCCCAGTTTTACCAGGCGGAAGGCGCGAGAAAATCGGCTGACACCGCGCTGCTTCAGGCTATGCTTGACTATGACTGGGCAGTCCAGGGATATGTGTCCATTCCACAGTAGGATTACAGAGCAGGGGACGCATTTATGCCCAACAGTAGGATTACAGAGCGGGGGACGCATTTATGCTCAGCAGTACTAATTTTCCAGCAGCTCAAGGAATTTTGAACGAATCCGGATATGGACCTCCGGCTGCTTCTTAAGAAGCGCCTGATAGTCCGCGGCATCGAGGGATTCTCTTAATATTTCCCGGGAAGAATCGGGAACGACCGCGTAGGTCGAATCAACAAAACAAAGCGGAGGATAGAGGACACACCACCAGTTGTGTCCTTTTCCTTTGCCTATTTCCACCCGCACAGCGTCGTACGTACCGCAGGGAAATACCATGTCGCCGTAGGTTTTTGTGGGGAAATAGCATTCTGTTACTTCCATATGTGCAGGATAATCATATCCTTCCGCTTTCATGTAATCTTCTGCCTCCTGTTCCAGGCTGTCCTTATTGGCAAGGACATACTCTTTCGTATCATCCAGTGATGCATTTTCCCCCAGTTTCTCATATATTGAATCGAGGAGCAGGGTTCGCACGCGCAGCTTCAGCTGCTGGTCTTCGTCGGAATCGCTGTTGGCCAGAACGTGGAAACGCAGAATTTCCGGGGCGATCCGGGCGGCCATGGCTTCGTCACTCTGGCGCTGGCCGGCCATGGTGAATAAGAATGCCAGAAGAAGGCAGGTTAAGCACAGGAATAAATCACGTCTATATTTCATAAGGAACCTCCATTTTACAGTCAGGAATTATCTATTTGTTGTAATTGTAACCATATGTGCTATAATATAAACACTGTAAAAAGGAAATTCCTGCAGCAGCAATCCCGCGGGAAAAGGAAAGTATGAGGAGAAAGTAAAATGAACAGGAAAACAGCGGTTGTCTTATTTGGCGGCCAGTCATCTGAGCATGTGGTATCCTGCATGTCTGTGGTCAACGTCATCAATCATATGAATAGAGAGAAATACGACCTTCTTTTAATTGGAATCACGGAAGAGGGCCATTGGATCAAAGTGGAATCCGTAGAGGCGATCGAGTCCGGCAGCTGGAGAGAGGGGACGGTAAATGCCGTCATATCCCCCGATGCCACGAAGCAGTGCGTCATATTAACCGAGGGAGACCGTGTGGAGTTTGTGAAGGCGGATGTGGTATTTCCGGTGCTTCACGGGCTGTATGGAGAGGATGGCACCGTTCAGGGGCTCCTGGAGCTGGCCAGAATCCCGTACGTGGGCTGCGGCGTGCTGGCATCTGCCGTATCCATGGATAAATTGTATACAAAGATCGTGGTAGACGATTTAGGCGTGCGCCAGGCCGCCTACGTCCCCGTCATGCGGTCTGACTTAAACGACATGGCCTCCGTAGTCGGCAGAGTGGAAGCGAAGTTCTCCTACCCCGTATTCGTAAAGCCGTCGAATGCCGGTTCGTCGAAGGGCGTGGCCCGTGCGGACGGCAGGGAGGAGCTGGAGGCAGCGCTTCGCGAGGCGGCAAACCACGACCGCAAGATTCTTGTGGAGGAGATGATCAAGGGCCGGGAGATCGAGTGTGCGGTATTTGGCGGCGGACTGATTCCGGTGGAAGCCTCCGGAGTCGGAGAGATCCTGGCGGCCGCGGAGTTCTACGATTTTGACGCAAAATATTACAATTCCGATTCCAGAACGGTTGTGAATCCGGACCTTCCGGGAGACGCGGTGAATCAGGTACGGGAAGCGGCAAAGGCCATTTTCCAGGCGGTGGACGGCTACGGCCTCGCCCGCGTGGACTTCTTCGTTAAGGATGACGGAACCGTGGTATTTAATGAGATCCACACACTGCCGGGCTTCACGGCCATCAGCATGTATCCCATGCTCTGGGAAGCCGCAGGAGTCACCAAGGATCAGCTGGTAGACCGCCTGACGGAGCACGCATTTGACCGCTGCCGGCTTTAGAAAACGGATCAAAACTTAAGGAGAGACACTATGGCAGACAGGAATTCACCCATAGGGGTATTTGACTCCGGCGTCGGTGGTCTGACCGTTGCGCGGGAGATTATGAGACAGATGCCGACAGAACGGATCGTCTATTTCGGCGATACCGCCAGAGTTCCATACGGCAACAAGTCCGGCAATACGGTAATCCGTTTCACGAGACAGATTATCCGCTTTCTTCTGACTCAGGATGTAAAGGCCATCGTTATCGCATGCAACACCGCGACAGCCTATGCGCTGGAAGCGGTGGAGGGGGAGCTGGATATTCCCATCATCGGCGTAATTCACGCCGGCGCCAGGACGGCGACCCAGGCCACGAAAAATGGAAAGATCGGCATCATCGGCACGGAAGGAACGATCCGCAGCGGCGTCTATACAAAGGTGATGAAGGGGATGCGCTCCGACATCGAGGTGACCGGCAAGTCCTGTCCCCTCCTGGTTCCGCTGGTGGAGGAAGGGCTGCTTCACGATTCCGTAACAGATGAGATTGCGTCCCGTTACTTAAGCGAACTGAAGGGCAAATATATAGACACTCTGGTTCTGGGCTGCACCCATTATCCGCTGCTGCGTTCGACGGTAGGGCGTCTGATGGGACCCGAGGTGACACTGGTGAATCCGGCGTATGAGACGGCCCTGGAACTGAAACAGGTTCTGGAGGATGCGGATCTATTATGCGGAGGTCCCCAGGACGGCCAGGAGCAGTATCGCTTTTATGTCAGCGATCTGGCAGAAAAATTCACCAGCTTTGCGGCGTCGATTCTTCCCGGAGAGGTGAAGGAAACGAGACAGATAAACATAGAGGAGTTTTGAGATGACAAGAGATGTACTGATTACCATAAGCGGCATTCAGCTGGCGGACGGTGACAGCAATGAAGTCGAGATGATCACCGCCGGTGATTATTTCCAGAAAAACGGCAGCCATTACATTCTGTACGACGAGGTAATGGAAGGCCAGAACGATATTATCAAAAACACAATCAAGATCCGTCCCGAGGGCCTTGACATCATAAAATGCGGAAGCTCCAGCGTCCACATGACATTTGAAAAGGACAAGAAAAATCTTTCCTGTTATGCGACACCCTTCGGAGAGATGATGATCGGCATCAACACCAACGACATCCTCATCGCCGAGGACGAGGACAGCTTAAAGGTACGCGTATCCTATTCTCTGGACATCAACTATCAGCATGTATCGGAGTGCAATATCAATCTGGATATTCACTCAAAGTCTACTGCGAACATTCATTTGTGATATGCTACGCCCCATGCCAGCCGGGCGGTCCGTGGAATTGGGAGGGGCGGGGGAACAAACCGTTTCTTGTTTCTTCGGTGGCAGGAGCTAAAGCAGAACGGCGGGAAAAAGGGGCGGATCGCGAAAACTCCGCCGAAGTCCTGAAGGACT
>OBXZ01001368.1_pt1 | contig 10656 bp, 15 predicted proteins | sample 1538171 | NCBI WGS metagenome assembly OBXZ01 (sample SAMEA2580161, study PRJEB22360) | human gut metagenome | biome: human gut; feature: human-associated habitat; material: faeces | place: Denmark | collected 2008/2010
GCCTTATCAAAGAGAAAAACAGCGGCTACAACGATTACCGGGCAAAACGGGAGGAATACCGCCGCTTACAGACCGTCAAGGGCAATATCGACCAGATTTTACGCCGGGAGCGCAAGCCTGTGAAAAGGCAGGAACAGGAGCGTTAAAAACCGCCCCGAAATGATACCGGAACCAAACAAAAACAGGGATATGCCCTTACCCCTATCCGCAATACTCCCCGACCTCAAAACAGGGCGTACAGGGCAAAAAATCCCCGAAAATGATACCGAGATGATACAGAATTACCGCCGATACCGCCACACCAGCGGAAACGGCAGAAAGGAGCGCACCCATGCCAAGAATGAGCAAGAAACGGCGGCTGGAATGGTCTTTTTTCCTGCGGCAAGTGAAAGTCGGGAATACCACCTGCGACCGTATCACATACAACGACCTCTGCCGGGGCTGTACACATAGCTGCAAGCAGAGCTTCCGGGCGGTTATCATACTCTGCCCCCGCTACTACTCCAAACGCCGGAAAAAGGAGGACAGGGACAATGGCAGATAACCGCAAATATTACTACCTCAAGCTGAAAGAGAACTTTTTTGACAGCGACTCCATTGTGCTGCTGGAAGATATGAAAGACGGGATTTTATATTCCAATATTCTCTTGAAGCTGTACTTAAAATCGCTGAAAAACGGCGGGAAATTGCAGCTTGACGAGCATATCCCCTACACAGCGCAGATGATAGCAACACTGACCCGCCACCAGATAGGGACAGTTGAGAGGGCTTTAGAGATTTTCCGGCAGTTGGGGCTTGTGGAGCAGCTTGACAGCGGGGCTTTCTATATGACCGACATTGAGCTGATGATAGGACAGTCCTCTACCGAAGCCGAGCGAAAACGGGCTGCAAGGCTGGAAAACAAGGCACTTTTACCGCCCCGGACAAAAGGCGGACATTTGTCCGACATTCGTCCACCAGAGATAGAGTTAGAGTTAGAGTTAGAGAAAGAGATAGAGATAGAAAAAGAGAGAGGGAGAAACGGGACACCCCGCCCCCGCCGCTTATGGCAGATACAACAATGTGATACTGACCGATACAGAGCTTTCCGGGCTGAAAACAGAGCTGCCCGACAAGTGGGAGTATTATATTGACCGGCTTTCCTGCCATATCGCTTCCGCCGGGAAGCAGTACCACAGCCATGCAGCCACCATTTACAAGTGGGCGCAGGAGGACGCTGCCAAAGGCAAGGCTGCCCCGAAACAGGGCATACCCGATTACTCATGCAAGGAGGGCGAGAGCTTATGAAAAACGAGATTGAAGCTATGATTACGGACATTACAACCACTACCGCCGAAGCGGAGGACTACACAGGCGAGGACGGGCTTTTATACTGCGGCAAGTGCCATACGCCCAAAGAAGCCTACTTTGCAGAGGGAAAGACCTGTTTCGGGCGTGACCGCCACCCAACAGACTGCGACTGCCAGCGGGCAGCCCGTGAAAACCAGCAAGCCGCCGAAAGCCGACAGAAGCACCTTGAAACAGTGGAGGACTTGAAACGCCGGGGCTTTACCGACCCCGCTATGCGGAACTGGACATTTGAGCATGACAACGGCAGAAACCCACAGACCGAAACCGCCCGCTTTTATGTGGATAGCTGGGAAACCATGCAGGCTGAAAATATCGGCTACCTGTTTTGGGGCGGCGTGGGGACAGGAAAAAGCTACCTTGCTGCCTGTATCGCCAACGCCCTTATGGAGCAGGAAGTCCCGGTGTGCATGACAAACTTTGCAACGATACTGAATGACCTTGCCGCCAGCTTTGAGGGCAGGAATGAGTATATTTCCCACCTTTGCAGCTACCCCCTGCTGATACTTGATGATTTTGGTATGGAGCGAGGGACGGAATACGGGCTGGAACAGGTTTACAGCGTGATTGACAGCCGTTACCGAAGTGGCAAGCCGCTGATCGCCACGACCAACCTCACGCTGGAGGAATTGCAGCACCCGCAGGACACGCCCCACGCCCGTATCTATGACAGGCTGCTTTCTATGTGCGCCCCCGTCCGCTTCACGAGCAGCAATTTCCGAAAGGAAACCGCACAGGAAAAGCTGGAACGATTAAAGCAACTGATGAAGCAGCGAAAGGAGAGCCTATGACAGAAACGAAACAGACAAGCACCACCAAAACAGACCGCCGTCCGGACTGTGTAACGGAAATCCGCATGGGCAACTCCGTCCTTACCGTTTCCGGCTTCTTCAAGCAGGGCGCAACCGATACCGCAGCCGACAAGATGATGAAAGTGCTGGAAGCGGAAGCTGCTACACAAAAAACAGCGATTTGACCGACCATAAAGAAGCAGATTTGACGCTTTTGCCGCTATACAGACAGCCGCCCCATGTGGTACAATCAAGGTACGGAATAGTGGGGCTGGCTGTCGGAAACGGAGGATTTTATGTTAAGACAGACCACCCAGAAAATCACTGCCCTTTATCCAAGACTATCCCATGAGGACGAGCTGCAAGGCGAAAGCAATTCCATTTCCAACCAGAAGCGTATTCTTGAAACCTACGCAAAGCAGAACGGTTTTTCCAATCTGCGCTGGTACACGGACGATGGCTATTCTGGTGCGAACTTCCAAAGACCGGGTTTTCAATCCATGCTTGCGGACATTGAAGCCGGGAAAGTCGGGACAGTTATCGTAAAGGATATGTCGAGGTTAGGGCGAAACTACCTGCAAGTGGGAATGTACACGGAAATGATTTTCCCACAGAAAGGTGTCCGCTTCATCGCTATCAATGACGGAGTGGACAGCGCACAGGGCGACAATGACTTTGCCCCGCTGCGGAATATCTTTAACGAATGGCTGGTGAGAGATACGAGCAAGAAAATCAAAGCAGTAAAACGCTCAAAAGGCATGAGTGGCAAGCCCATCACAAGCAAGCCTGTGTATGGCTACCTCATGGACGAGGACGAAAATTTCATTATTGACGAGGAAGCCGCACCCGTAGTCAAGCAGATATACAACCTCTGCCTTGCCGGGAATGGTCCGACCAAGATAGCCCGTATGCTCACAGAGCAGCAAATCCCCACGCCGGGGACGCTGGAATACCGCAGGACGGGCAGCACACGCCGCTATCACCCCGGCTATGAATGCAAATGGGCGACAAATACTGTGGTGCATATCCTTGAAAATCGGGAGTACATGGGCTGTCTGGTGAACTTCAAGACGGAGAAACCGTCCTACAAGACCAAACACAGCGTAGAAAATCCCATTGAGAAACAGGCAATTTTCGAGAACCACCATGAGCCTATCATTGACACCCAGACATGGGAGCGTGTGCAGGAATTACGCAAACAGCGCAAGCGTCCGAACCGCTATGATGAAGTGGGCTTGTTCTCCGGCATACTGTTCTGTGCGGACTGCGGCAGTGTCATGTATCAGCAGCGATACCAGACGGACAAGCGCAAGCAGGACTGTTATATCTGCGGCAACTACAAGAAACGCACCCATGACTGTACGGCGCACTTTATCCGCACCGACCTCTTGACCGCTGGCGTACTCTCCAATCTGCGGAAAGTGACAAGCTATGCGGCAAAGCATGAAGCTCGGTTTATGAAGCTCTTGATTGAGCAGAACGAGGACGGGGGCAAGCGCAGGAACGCCGCCAAGAAAAAGGAGCTGGAAGCCACCGAGAAACGCATAGCCGAGTTATCCGCTATCTTCAAGCGGCTGTATGAGGACAGCGTGACCGGGCGCATATCAGACGAGCGTTTCACAGAGCTGTCGGCAGACTATGAAGCAGAACAACGGGAGCTAAAAGAAAGAGCCGCTGCTATCCAAGCGGAGCTTTCCAAAGCACAGGAAGCCACCGTAAACGCAGAAAAGTTTATGAATGTTGTCCGGCGGCATACCAGCTTTGAAGAACTTACCCCTACTCTGTTGCGGGAGTTTGTAGAGAAAATCGTTGTGCATGAGTGCAGCTATGACGAGAACAAGACCCGTAGGCAGGACATTGAGATTTATTATTCTTTTGTTGGCAAGGTGGACTTGCCCGAATAACCGCCCGACCTATCCGACACAATGCGCAAGTGCCGGATAGGAACGGCAAAATTTTTTACACTTCTATCACTTCTTTATCGCACATCAGTAAAATCACAGGGCATTAAGCAGCTTATGGCTAAGTAGATGTAATCAAGAAAAGAAAGGAAAAGCACAATCCAGACGGAACCGGCGATTGTGTCAAGAAATGTTTGTGGAATAGAAAGAACTTTGTTATAATGGGAACAGGAACCCCGGAACCGGGAGGAAGGCAGGAGGATAAATGCACATAAGCTATAAACCCCTCTGGCATACGTTGGTTGAGCGCAATATGAGGAAAGAGGACTTGCGGATTGCCGCAGGTCTTACCACAAATATGATAGCCAATATGGGTAAAGGCAAAAACATCAGCATGGAAACGCTGGTTCGTATCTGCGAAGCCCTGAATTGTGGTATCTTAGATGTAATCGAATTAGAGAAGGACGATGAATAATAGCTATTGCTATCTTTCACAAAACACCATAAGAAAAGTTTTCTTTTAATGCCGGGAGTGAAACTACCTACTTCGCCCCGGCATTTTACCTGTAAAAAAATTTTTTGAAAAAAGTGAACCGCATACAAAGTCATGGCGAATATAGGGTGAACGGGCAATGGAGGTGAAACATTGGACGCAAGAGAAATCGAGAAATGTATTGATGAGTTCGGTACAGATATATATAGATTTTGCCTGAAACTCTGTATGGACAAATCAGAAGCAGAGGACTTGTATCAACAGACTTTTCTAAAAGCGTTAGAAATGGAATGGACACTTGACTGGGGGCAAAATCCCAAAGCACTGTTTTTTTCCTTGACGCACAATCTTTGGAAAAGCGATAGACGAAAGCAGGCCCGCCGAAATATGATTGCTCCATGTAGTAATTTGGATGATGAAGCAGAAGCAGTCTTACATTCCGACGAAAGTATTGAAGAAAGCTACTTGCAGAAAGAATTGATTTCAGAAGTTAATCGGATTATTGAAACCCTACCAGAAAAAATCCGAATACCGCTGACACTGTTTTATCTTTCTAATTGTTCCGTAGAGCAAATATCAACAATCATTAAGAAACCGCCCGGAACGGTAAAAAGCCGATTGTTTAAGGGAAGAAGTCTGATTAAGAAAAGATTGGAGGAAGCGGGATATGAAAAATGACCTTTTCAATACAGAAATTGATGAAATCATCCGGGCTTCTATGAAACTGGCTGACGAACCAGACCCGGAGTTGAACAACAAACTGAAAGCGACATTGTATCAAAAGGAAACGGCAATGCGAAAGCAACCCGCCACACGCGGTTTTTCTCTTTGGTATTTGCCGATGATTTTGAACTTAGTTACATTTATTATGCTGGCAGGTGTAGCACTAATAGTAATCAGCAACACTTATTTATCTTACTTTGCTGCTGGTATCTGTTTCTACATTGGACTGGCAGGCGTTTTGCTTACCATCGTTGGTGTTAAAAGGACAAATATGAAAGAGGATATAACAATCCGTGTTGAGAAAAGAGGTGCATTAGCGTGAATCATACAAAAAAGAACAAACTTCCGCTTTATATCGGCATTCCAGTTATTCTACTGTTAATTTTCCTGCGGTTTGGACTGTATTTTCTGAAAAGCGATGGCTTTAGCGGCCTTTCCATGCTGCTTCCCATTCTGCTTCTTTGCTTTATTCTTTTCGCCCTATGTACTTGTGGCTTCTTTGCAGCATGGGTATATCAGGATTGTAAAAAGCGGGGCGACGACCCGGTATTGTGGGCGATTGTAGTTTTTATCGCAACTCCTTTTATTGGCTTGCTGATTTATTTTCTGCGCCGTTCAGAGATAAAAGCAACGTGTCCTGCCTGCGGGCATCGAATTTCATTGAAAGCAAAATATTGTGAAGAATGCGGAACGCATATTGAAAACAAGGAGAATAATGGCGTTATGGTTAAACAGGAAACCCACCACTTAAAATTTATTGTTGCCGGTATTATCAGTATGGTGCTTATGTTGGTCTGCCTGACAGGGTTTATTGTCAGTGCTGCTACCGGAAATGGTGTAAATACGGATGTTACATCGAACGACCGAGTTTGGAATTTGGGAACAATCAGCATGAATTATGACACTTATCTGAATGGTGTTTGGAAGTTGGATTTTAGAAGTGCCAGTGATGGATTTGTGAAAGAACAAAACATGATGGTAGATGACGCAGAAACTCAAATGCTTCACGCTGATATTTCTTGCGAAACGGTGCCTGATGGAGCATCACTTACTTTGTGGCTGGTGCAGGGTGATGTATCAAAATCCTTTGATGTCACAAATCTTTCCGACCCCTTAGAGTATTCTTTGAGTGAATTTGAAAACGGGAAAATCCATGTAAGATTGCAGATCAATGGTGTGGAAGATACCATTTCAGAAATCTATGTGAAATAATAAGTTTGACCGATAAGCTGAAAAACTGAATAAAGAAAGCCAAAGCTGCCGTTGCAGGAACACCCATTCCCACAACGGCAGTTTTCATTTTCTCTTGCGCCGGAAGTTGAAGGGGCTGTTTTTAATGTTCGGCGCTTTTGACAATATCTTTTTCAATATCTTCTGTTCATCCGGCGGCAGCTTGTAGAAATCAACGCCGAGCATATTGAAAATGACCGCCCACACCTTTCCGAGATAATCCCCGGAGGATTGAATGGCTTTCCGAATATCCATCGCCACTTTCTTTGCGGCAGAGTAATCCGGCGTACTGTCAATGTCATGCTCATGGGCTTTCCGTATGTCATGGAGAATGGCGTCCCATGTTTTGTGCGTCACATGACAGAAGAAATCTTCTTCCTTTACCTCTGCGGCAAGGATAGTCTTTGAATAGAAATCATCTTCCGCCTGCTTGTATTTCTGGATGATGGTCTGCCGCTGTTCTTCCAAAGACTCATAAAGGGTGCGAAAGGTGGAGGTTGCATGGCCGTCTATGTATATCTCCGTGTCGGTCATAAGCTGCTCAAATTTATCATTGGTAGCAATCTCACACAGGAGCCGGTTATTGATACGGCCACTCTTTAGCAGCGCCACCATTTCATCATTCAGGTGCAGTTCCATCAGGGGCGTGTTTATCTGCTCCCGGTTTTCTGTCCGGCAGAACAGGTAATCAAGAGATACCTCATAGAAGTCGGCCAGCGTGATAAGATTGCCGTGGTTGATTTCCTTATTGTCGTTGGCTTCATAGCTGGCGAGGGCTGACTTTGAAATGCCGGTTTGCTGCGCCAGTTCTTCCAGATTTAAGCCCTTATCTTTGCGTAACTCCCAAAGGCGTTCCTGTATGGTAGTCGCTTTCAGCATAGGGCGCTCACTCCTTTCCGGCGGCTGTTTTCCTGCCGCTAACTGGATTATACCATACTTTCCATAATCGTGGAAATTTCCGTTTTTCGCCCCGAAATCCTACTTTGTGGATATACGGCACAGGGAACAAAAATGTTCTATGATACAGGTAGTTCATCGATGGATTATTCCAATCGAATGACCGGCCTGTATGGGATATGCTCCCCGGCGATGTAGCGCAACGACTTGCGGCAGGGAAATGGAGGAACCCTGACCGCAACGAGCGTACCAAAGGGAGCGAAACGCCGTTGTGAGAGCCAGGGGCAGGAACGACATCAGGGAGAACCGGCGAAAATGAACACCGAATTGATACCGAAACACAACAATCCGATAGGGCGTAGTCTACCCTATCCGTAATACTACAGGGGATTTCCGGGCGGTTCTATGGCCGCTTTTTCCCTGAAAATCGCCCCGAAACACGACACTAAAATCTGCTATCCGTCTATTGCGGCTGTTACGGCTGAAATGGGCGGATTTTTGTTTAAGGAGGCACCATGCCGAGAATGCCGAAAAAGAGGAAGCTGGAACTGTCCTTCTTCCTCAATGAACGGGGGCGGGTAACGTACAACGACCTTTGCCGGAAATGTCAGCGTACTTGCAAGCAGAGTTTCCGGGCGGTCATTGTGGACTGCCCCCATTATCTTTCCAAACGCTCAAAACGAAAAGTAAAGGAGGACACCGATTGAATGGAAGTTGAATTTATGACCGCAGACACCCCCTTGCCGCCCTGTATGCCGCTGCCGAGAGCCATGCTGCGGCTCCCGATCAGCAGCACCGCCAAGGTCATGTACGCCCGGATGTTGGATATTGTTTTCCTGTCCGGCATAGAGGACACCAACGGGATTTTATTTATCCATTTCCCCATCGTGGAACTGGCGGCGGCACTTGCCCGCAGCACCATGACCGTGAAGCGTTCCCTGAATGAATTGGAGGACGCCGGACTGATACTGCGGGTGCGTCAGGGCTTCGGGGAACCCAACAAGATATATGTACTCATTCCCAAGAAGGAGGACAGCCGCTTATGAATGAAAAGCTGGAAGCACTCAATCAGGAGATAGAGAAAACGGAAAAGAAGCTGCAGAGGGCGCAGCATGAAGAAAAGATGTTGGAACACCAGATAAAGACGCTGACACGGAAGGAACGGACGCACCGGCTTTGCACCAGAGCCGCCATGCTGGAAAGCTACCTTCCCCACCCAGAAGCCATCACGGATGAACAGGTCAGTCTATTCTTGAAGCTGCTGTTCCACAAAGACAGCACCCGTCAGCTTATGGAAAAAGTGTTTGCCGGAAACGGCACAGAGAAGGAGGGCGCAGAATGAAGATGAATTTTTCTAAAGACGAGTTGGCTATGGTCTATCAGTACGCCGCCGGTACAAAAGAGGACACCCTTGCGGGGCTGAAAGAAATCGTGCCGGTTATCCGTGACCGGCAGACAAGGGATATTGTGGAGAATACCATCCGAAAGCTGGACGCCATCCCGGAGCCGGAGTGCCGCCGCTTTATCGCTGATACGAAGCAGCGGTTTATCCAGAATCGGGACAATTCCATCCGGCGCAGGCTTGCCGAAGCCAAGGCACAGGCGAGGACGAAAAAGCCACATCCCAAGAGAAAAGAGCCAGACCGGGAACGGTCATAATCGCTTTCAGAGCCGCAACCCGTGGACTGCCCCTCTGAAAGAGGGCGCAACTATACACCGGTCAAGCCGGTGCGTTGCGTCCTGCCGGAAGCCCCTTGCAGGGAGCAGATGATTTCCGCAGATTTTCAATCTGTTCCAATCATCACAGGGGAAGCTACACTTCCCCTGCGCTGGCTGCCGCCAGCTACCCCTTTGTGGACTTGCTGACCGGAAACACCTTGCGCTGCAAGCTGTTCCCGGCCAACAAGTTTATCCAAAGCCAATCACAATTACATTTTCAAGATTATTTTCAAACCGTCTCATTGCATGGAATAGTCTGCTCCACTATAATTACGATAGGAGGTGTTGAGAGATGGCGAATGAGGATAAAAAAGATTTTAATGCCATGTTGCACGATAGCAAGGATATGCCTAAATTTCAGACCATTACCGACCAGAAAAGCATTGAGAAATATGGCGGAAGCAGAATGTACTTTGCCCCACCAATCGACTATGATAAGGTGATGAAACTAATTCCTTATGGCAAAGTAATCACTGTCGGAAAAATCCGTGAATATTTTGCCGAACTGAATGGAGCGGATTTCACAGAGCCTATCACAGCAGGAATTTTTGTATCTATTGCAGCATGGGCGAGTTACCAGCGTTCCGAAGATGAAACCCCGTATTGGCGAACCTTAAAGGCAAACGGAGAATTGAACGCAAAATATCCCGGCGGTATAGAAGCACAAAAGGAAAGGCTGGAAGCAGAAGGCCACACAATTATCCAGAAAGGACGTACTAATATAAAGTATTTCGTAAAGGACTATGAAAGCGTTCTTTTTGATTTGAGATAGGAATTTTGAGTTGCAAAATATCCCATCATCGGGCCACCCTGACCCGAACTTTCAAAACTGAATACCAGCCGCCCATCGGCGGCACCACCGAGCAGGAAATCATGGAACGGTTTCCTGCTTTTTCTTTGCCCGGACGCCGGGAGAAAGGAGGTCACAATCCGTCATGCCACCATGCCCGCACTTTGACCTGAAAATCGTCCAGCGCAGCAAACGCCAGTCTGCTGTCGCTGCCGCCGCCTACCAGAGCGGGGAACGGCTGTTTTCCGAATACGACCAGAAGCAGAAATACTATTCCCATAAAAGCGAAATCGTCCACACCGAAATCATGCTGCCGCCCCACGCCCCGCCGGAGTACGCAGACCGCAATACCTTGTGGAACGCCGCCGAAGCCATAGAGAAACAATGGAACTCCCAGCTTGCCCGGAGACTGGTGCTTGCCATACCGAGGGATATTCCCCCTGAGCAGCAAGCCGACCTTATCCGGGACTACTGCCGGGAGTTTTTTGTTTCCAAAGGCATGATTGCCGACTTTGCCATCCATGACAAGGGGGACGGCAACCCCCACGCCCACATCCTCTTTACCATGCGGGGGATGGACGAACAGGGCAGGTGGCTCCCCAAGAGCCGGAAGGTGTACGACCTTGACGAAAACGGCGAGCGTATCCGGCTTCCGTCCGGGAACTGGAAAAGCCATAAGGAGGACACCGTGGACTGGAACGACCAGAAGTACGGGGAGATATGGCGGCAGGCGTGGCAGGACACCGGGGAACGCCTTCCAGCAGC
>OBXZ01001369.1_pt1 | contig 10648 bp, 10 predicted proteins | sample 1538171 | NCBI WGS metagenome assembly OBXZ01 (sample SAMEA2580161, study PRJEB22360) | human gut metagenome | biome: human gut; feature: human-associated habitat; material: faeces | place: Denmark | collected 2008/2010
ATAAAATCCCTGTATTCTGTTTTATCCTGTTTGGAACAATTCAAAGAGGACGAAGAACTGAATATGATACAAAATCTTTTAGTGAATGGTATTATTCAGCAAGTAGTAGCAGAGTAACAATTTTGTTTGGTTATTTGACAGGCAGGTAGCCAAACAAATTTTTTACAGTATATATGACTATATATCTGTAAACGTCATAAAGTTAAAGGAGGAAAGAATAATGATTGATGTAAAAAAACTGTATTTTAGCTATACTGACAAACCGTTTGTTGAGAATGTAAGTTTCCATGTTGGGAGGGGAGAAATTTTCGGCTTTTTAGGACCCTCTGGAGCCGGAAAGTCAACCATACAAAAAGTATTGACTGGGCTTAACACAAAATATAAAGGCAGTGTAAAAGTTTCAGGTATTGAAATAAAGGAACGCACAAATCGGTTTTATGAAAATATTGGAGTAGACTTTGAATTTTCAACCTGCTATGAGAAATTCACAGCACGACAAAATCTCGCCTATTTTGCTTCTCTATATGAAAAGCAACCTCGGTCTATTGATGAATTATTGCATATGGTAGGCTTGGAAAATGACGGGGACAAAAAAGTTGCTGACTTTTCCAAAGGTATGCGTTCTCGCTTGAATTTCATTAAAGCGTTAGTCCATGACCCTGATATATTATTCCTTGATGAACCTACAAGCGGTCTTGACCCTACAAATAATCGTTTAATGAAAGACATTATTCTTGCGGAAAAGAAACGCGGAAAAACGATTATCATTACTACTCACAATATGTTTGACGCAACAGAGCTATGTGACCAAGTAGCCTTTATCGTTGCCGGAAAAGTCAGTGCATTGGATAGCCCGCATAATTTGATTATGTCAAGGGGAGCTGCCAAAATACAATATACCTACTATGATAAAGGCGAGAAAACCGGAGAATGTCTGCTTGATAGAACCACAGAAGATAAGTTGTTAAAAAGTTTAATTTCCGAAAACCGTTTGCTTTCTATTCATAGTAGTGAGCCTACATTAAATGATATTTTTGTTGATATTACAGGGAGGACACTTCAATGAGATTGGGACGTTTAATTTGTAGTGATATACATTTCCAATGGAAATATGGTTTCTATTTTATCTACTTTATATTAACAGTTTTATATGTGTGTGGGATTGCCTCTTTGCCGGGACATTGGAAAACGGATATTGCTTCTATCATGATATACTCTGACCCGGCAGCAATGGGATTGTTTTTTATGGGAGCGATTGTCCTTTTAGAAAAAAGTCAAAAGGTATTAAATGCTATTGTAGTGTCTCCCGTAAAAATGTCCGAATATATACTTTCAAAAACAGTTGCGTTGATTGCCATATCTACGGTAATTGCAATGATATTAGGATTAGTTTCCGGTAGCAATCAGTTACTTAGTATCGCAGTTGGTACGGCTTTGACATCAGCAATCTTTACTATGCTTGGAATTATTGCGGCTACAAAAATTTCAAACTTGAACCAATTTCTCATTGTGATTATGCCGATAGAAATTGGTTGCTTTGTTCCACCTATCGTTGGTCTGTTTGTAAAGTTACCAGATATATTCCGCTTTTTTCCGTTCACAGCTTGCATGAACCTTATAACTGGAAAAAGCATTTTACTATCGTTTGATATGGTACTTGTAATTGCTACGTTGATTATCCTCTACATAGTTGCGCGACATACAGTTAAGCATATGTGGAAAAGTTTAGGAGGTGTAAAGCTATGAAAAGGATATTATCCAGTACCATACAGGTATTTAGACAAATCAAGAGCGACCCTATGATGTTTGCAGCTTGTTTTACGCCTTTTGTCATGGGAGCTTTGATTAAATTCGGTATTCCCTTTCTTGAAAGAATAACAGATTTTTCTTTGCAAGCATACTATCCGATTTTTGATTTACTACTTTCTATCATGGCTCCTGTATTACTCTGCTTTGCATTTGCAATGATTACATTAGAGGAAATCGACGATAAAGTGTCACGGTACTTTTCGATTACCCCTCTTGGTAAGGCGGGGTATCTCTTTACAAGGTTGGGAGTACCCTCAATTATTTCGGCAATCATCGCTTTTATTGTACTGTTACTTTTTTCATTAGAAAAGTTGTCCATTGGAATGACAATATGTTTGGCGCTTCTCGGCTCAGTACAGGCAATTATTGTTTCACTTATGATTATTACATTATCAAGCAATAAATTAGAGGGTATGGCAGTTACAAAACTAGCTGCACTTACATTACTCGGAATACCAGCCCCCTTTTTTATTGATAGTTACTACCAGTTCGCGGTTGGCTTCCTTCCATCATTTTGGGTAGCGAAAGCCATGCAGAATGAAGCGGTTCTTTATTTCTCCATAGGATTGGTGGTAGCTTTAGTCTGGTACTACTTCCTTACAAAACGTCTGTTTCGGAAGCTGGCAGGATAAGGAGTCATATTATGGAAAAAGGTAGACTTCTGCAAAACAAAAATATAAATAAGGCTATTCAGGTTTCCAAAATCACACTAATCATCAACCTGAGTTTATCGCTACTTAAATTTGCTGCCGGATATATAGGAAAGTCAAGTGCCATGCTGTCGGACGCTGTACACTCGGCTTCTGATGTATTAAGCACAATCGTTGTGATGGCTGGAATTAAAATATCAGAAAAACAGCCTGATAGAGAACATCCTTATGGGCATGAACGTATGGAATGTGTGGCTTCCATTATTCTTTCTGTCGCATTGGCTATAACAGGTGCTGGAATTGGATATTCAGGTATCAAGAAAATCTTTTCAGAACAGTACAATACGCTTTCTGCTGCTAGTGGAATCGCACTTACGGCGGCAGTCTTATCCATTGTTATAAAAGAGTGGATGTACTGGTTTACAAGGATTGCTGAGGGAGTCCATCAAACGATTGAAAACAACTTTCCACAATGTAAACATTGTATGGTACATGTTAATACGAATGAACTTCTCTATTCTGCATAGGACAGGGAAGATGATTTAAGGCTATTGAAAGGGAAAGGAGGGAAGTAGGTTATGGAACAATACTGGTGGATTATCATTGTTGTGGTTTTGATTGTCGTTGGTTTACTTAAAATTGTAATTATGAAGAAGTATAACCAAAGGAGAAATTCTAACAATCGTTCAAAAGATAGCGAGGACGACAAGATGTATTAAGGTTTATTGAAATCTGTTATGTTGTAGAATGATGTTTTTAGAAAGTGCTTTAAGGGGGCTAACGTTATGGAAAGCTTTGAGTACAATTCTATACAATCAAATACAATTTAATAAATCTTTACAAAAAATTGAATGCAATACGGCTTTAAAGGCTCGTACAAACCATATGTTTTGTGCGGGCTTTTTTAGTGCAAATAATTTTTCAAATTTTTTCGGTTTCAACTTAGCAAATCACACCTGCAATTCCCTATATGGTGCGGAAAGAGGGACAAACACTTTTCACGTCATAACGGAAAGGCGGTAATGATATTCGTATGTGTGATGATGAATTGGCACAAGCCTTGAAAAAGCTGTCCGAACGTAACTGTGAAAATTTATTGATGTACTATTTCTTGGAAATGAGTGACACCGAGATTGCAAAAAGACAAAATATTTCCAGAAGTGGAGGAACGAAAAGCCGGGCAGAATCTATTGATTTCCATCCTTTTTACGGGGGTAAAGGCGCTTGTCATCTGGCTGGCTGCAATTTAAGATCTCGCCCATTTGTTTTTGCGTGAGATCACGATCTTCTCTTAGATTTCGGATTCTACTATACATTTTCTTCACAAACTTATTTTGAGGAAGGTTCGAACATGCTAAAAAAAACGAGATAATAGAAATAGGTATTTATCAATTTGGAATCATTTCCAAAACAGAAATTATTTTTGATCAAGAAATCAGAAAAATATGTGAGGATAATGTCTGCCGCCTGTACGGGAAGTCCTGGGCTTGTCCTCCGGCTGTGGGTACAGTTGATGACTGACGCCAATATGCAAGAGCACTGGTATTTAATGCCGTTTATCCTTTGGACAATTCCTTCGATTATGAAGGAATGATAAGAGGACACAGTGGGTTCAAGGATCTGTGCAGTCGATTATATACAGTGATAAAACCACAGTTGCATTTTTTTCTTATATTATCAAACGAAGGATGTAAACGGTGTAAAAACTGTACTTATCCTTCAGTAAAATGCAGAAATTCAGAAATGTTATCTCCTTCTTTAGAAGGTTTTGGGAGCAATGTTGCCAAGCTGGAAGAAACTGCAAACCTAAAGTATATGAATGAAAATATCGTCACATATTTCGGAATGTTGCTGTATTAACCATCATAGAAAGTGAGGAATATCATGAAAAAAGATGTAATAGGCATTATCTGACATTAATAAAGCATATAAACACCGTAATACCACATCAGAATACTAGTTCTTTTAATATTAACTTTTATCGTTCGCCAAACTGCCAGGTCGATTATATTTTCTGTATTCAGTGGGAGACAGAGAAAATTCCTTTTTAAAAAGTTTTGAAAAAGCCAGCTGATCTTCGAAACCAAGGGAACCGGCGATCACAGAAACAGGAAGTCCTGTCGTCATCAACAGACGGCAGGCTTTTTTTAACTTTAATTTTAGAAGATAGTGTTTTGGAGAGTATCCAAATTTCTCAGAAAAAATTCTGCTTAGATAATTTGGATGGACTCCGAAAGATTTTGCCAGATCTTTTATCACTATTTTTTCTGAATAATTGGTATCTAAATAAAACTTTACTTCATCTGCAACGGATACTTTTCCCCAGCTTCGCTCGTTAAAAGAAACATCTTCAAAGAGCATGCCGATAATATTAAGGAGCAGACTATTTGCCTTAAAATATTGGCTTGTCGTATTCCCCTGCAGACCTAGAATCTGAGAAATGACTTCTTCGTATTTTTCGGTATCAAGCTGATGGATGATATAAATATCTTCGGAGGAGGTCATAAGCTGGTATGTGTAAGTTTGCGAACTGATTCCGAGGTAGCCGATCCAAGCATAACTCCATGGATCGTCTGTTGAAGCTTCATAATAGGAAACTTTACCCGCAGGAATGATAAAAGCATCTCCAGTGGAAAGGTGGAATATGTGCTCATTGATATGAAGTTTTCCCTTACCTTTTAACACGAAATGAATTAAATCGTAGGAACGGTACTTCGGTCCATAGTGGTATCCTGGTAAACAGTCTTCGTAACCAGCACTGTAAAAGGAAAGATCGGAATTTGATTTGTAAATTAAGGAGTGTTGAGTTTCTTTATATTCTTTCATGGTTTTATTATAAACAAAAAGGTTAGGTTTTTCCATATTTTTTTATGTAATTTCTATATAAAATGAATTCTGTTTATTTTATTATGATTGTAGAAAAAAGGAGAAAGGAGAGTAATACAAAGTGGGTGGGATGAGACAAAAGTATCATCTTGAACCGGACCGGGGCCTCTTAAATGACCCAAACGGATTGGCTTATTTTAAAGGAAAATACTATGTTTTCTTTCAATGGAACCGATTCGCAAAGGATCATGGATACAAGGAATGGGGGCTTTTTAAATCATCAGATCTTTTGAACTGGACATTTGAAGGAAGCGCCTTGCTTCCAGATCAGATTTATGATCAGGACGGCGTCTACTCGGGAAGCGCATGTGTGATAGAAGATAAGTTATGCCTGTTCTATACCGGGAACACAAAATCGGATGGTCGGAGAAAAGTTTATCAGTGCATGGCGGTGAGTTCAGACGGAAGAAAATATCTTAAACACGGATGCGTGCTGGAGACTCCGGCAGATTATACGGAACATTTCAGGGATCCGAAAGTGTTTAAGGGAAGCCGCCAGGGCTATTTTATGGTAATCGGTGCCCAGAAGAGTAATGGGAAAGGCGCTGTTGCTCTGGCAAGTTCCTGTGACGGAGTTCACTGGAGCGTAAAGGGAAATCTGGCTGAAACAGAGATGTATGAAATGGTGGAATGTCCGGACCTGTTTGAACTGGACGGTAAACATGTTTTAATGTTCAATCCTCAGGAACGTGACAACGATAACGATGTATGCGGAGTTAGTTTTTCCGCATATAAGATCATGGAGTTTGATGAGAAAACGGAAACGGTTGGTGACCGTGACCTCGATAAACACTGTCGTTTTGATCAGGGGTTTGACTTCTATGCACCGCAGACATTCTGTGATGATAAGGGACGAAGGATTATGTTCGGATGGATGTCACGAATGAATGAAATGCAGGAGCAGATTTTTGCGGCTGAAGAGAGAAACATTCATTGCCTGACGCTTCCAAGAGAACTGAATGTGAAAAATGGCAGGTTATATCAGAGGGTCCCGGAAGAATTCGAACGATTGAAAGGAAAGCAAATTCCTTTAGAGATGCCGAAAACGAAAGAAATAAAAGCGGTATTCCCCCAGAAAGCGGCATTTGTTAAAGTGTCAGGATCAGATTTGGATCAGGGAATATTCATAAGGTTTCCAGAAGATGGTACAAAGATATTCTATAATGGAAGTGAAAAAGTTTTCACATTTGTAAGGTATGACTGGGTAAATAAGACGGAAGAACAAAAGAGTTTTCCAATGGAAATGCTTTATTCATTGGAATTATGGCTGGATCAGTCCAGTATTGAGATATTTTTAAATGAAGGGGAGTATGTGCTGTCTTCGAGGATCTATTCAAAAGGAGAAGGGCAAACCGTTATTTTTAAAGGAATGACAGAAAAATCAGAGATTGAGTGTAAAGAGATCAATACAGGAGGTATGCATAATGAGTGACAAAGAGTTGGCAAAAAAGATTGTTGAACTTGTTGGCGGCAAAGAAAACATTGTTTCCGTAAGGCACTGTGCAACGAGGCTTAGGATAGTTGTGTCGGACAAAGAGAAGATCCAGGTGAAAGAAGTAGAAGCGTTGGATAAAGTAAAGGGATCTTTTTTCAATTCCGGTCAGTATCAGATTATTCTGGGCACAGGATTGGTAAACAGAATTTATGATGAAGTTATTAAGATTACCGGCGGACCAGATGAGGGGCAGGTTGAAGAAAAGAAAGAAGTGGTTTATGGAAATAAATTTCAGAGAGCCATTCGGATGTTTTCAGATGTATTCGTACCGATTATTCCGGTTCTGGTGGCGACCGGTCTTTTCATGGGTCTCAGAGGCCTTCTGACACAGCAAGCAGTGCTGGGAGTATTTGGAATGACACCGGAAGATATCCCAGCTTCCCTGCTGACATTTACACAGATTTTGACGGATACTGCTTTTTCGTTCCTGCCTGCGCTCGTCTGTTGGTCTACATTTCGCAATTTCGGCGGAAGCCCGGTCATCGGAATCGTACTTGGTCTCATGCTTGTAAGCCCGAGCCTTCCAAGTTCTTACGACGTTGGATCAGGAGTGGCAGATCCGCTTGTATTTTTCGGATTTATCAAAGTGGCAGGATATCAGGGATCAGTCCTGCCGGCTTTCGCTACTGGTATTATCACGGCAAAATTTGAAAAATGGCTCCGAAAACATGTACCGGATGCCATTGATCTGATCGTGACACCGTTTATCACACTTTTTGTTGGTATTGTGATGGCTCTGTTTGTGCTTGGACCGATTCTTCACTATGTGGAAAATGGAGTTTTATTTGTGGTAGAGAACCTGCTGTTCCTTCCGATGGGAATCGGGGGACTTATCTATGGTAGTTTTGGACAGTTGCTTGGAATATTTGGTATACACCATATCCTGAACTTCCTGGAAATCAGTATGCTGGCTAATGATGGATGGAATTACTTAAATCCAATCGGAACATGCGGAAATGTAGCTCAGGCGGGCGCTGTTCTTGCAGTAGCTATCAAAGCAGCTTCAAATAAGACAAAACAGGTCGCATACCCTTCCTGTCTGTCAGCGCTTCTCGGAATTACAGAGCCGGCTGTTTTTGGTGTAAATCTGCGATTTGTGAAACCATTTATCATGTCCATGATCGGTGGAGGAATTGGAGGTTTCCTTGCTTCTTTGTTCCACTTAAAAGCAACTGGAATGTCAATCACTGGTATTCCGGGAACTCTTTTATACCTGAATGAACAGCTTCCGATTTATATATTTGTAAATGTAGTAGCTTTTGCGGTAGCATTTATTCTTACGTGGTTGTTTGGATTTAACAAAAAAATGGAGAATGCGGCATGAGTATTGTCTTAAAGGATCACATCGTACATATCAGTAACAACAAGATCAGTTATGTGATGGAGGTTGTTGACGGGAAATATCTGATACACAGGTATTTTGGGAAAACAATCCGGAAGTACAGAGGGACAGGAATCCCTCTGTATTTTAAAAGAGGATATAATACCAGCCACAGCTGCAGTGTGGAGAATGTATCTTTTGACGATTTCCCATTTGAATATCCTGTAAGAGACAGTGGCGATTACAGAATCCCAGCAATTTCTTTCGTGACAGCTTCAGGGATCCGGCATGCGGATTTTAGATTCGAGAACTGGAGAGTTTTACCGGATAAGCCATCACTTCCGGGGCTTCCTGGCATTATTGCGAAAAAAGGAGAGGCTGAAACGCTGGAAGTGGTCTGCAGGGATGAGATGGCAGAATTAAAATTGTATCTTTATTATACCATTTTACCGGATATCGGCGTCCTGATGCGTCATCAAAAGCTGCAAAATACAGGCAGCCGATCTATATGTATTGAGAATATCCAGAGCATGTCTCTGGAACTTCCGGCGAAAGAATACGATGGTCTGATTCTCTATGGAACACATGCAAAAGAGGCAAACAGGGAAAGATTTCCGCTTCATCATGGTGTACAGCGGATTGAAAGCGTGCGAGGCAGCTCCAGCCTTCAATATCAGCCGTTTGCTGCTCTGATGGATCCCGAGACAACGGAAACCTCGGGAACAGTATATGGTTTTCAGCTTATTTACAGCGGGAATTTTCTTGCACAAATAGAAAAGGATCAGTTCGGTAACATACGTGCTCAGATGGGGCTTCATCCGGATATGTTTTCCTGGGAACTGAAACCTGGGGAAAGCTTCTGTACACCGGAGGCAGTGTTAAATTACAGTGGCAACGGATTAAATGAAATGAGTCATAATTTTCACCGTTTGTACAGGGAACATCTGATTCCCGGGGAATTTGCCGGAAAAGTACGTCCGGTGCTTTTAAACTCGTGGGAGGCTATGTACTACGATGTCAGTCTGGAAAAAATAAAGGAGCAGGTAATAATTGCCAAGAGACTGGGAATCGAGCTCTTTGTACTGGATGACGGATGGTTTCGCAGAGGAAACAACAGTCATGATTCCATGGGTGACTGGATATGCAATGAGAAAAAGCTGCCGGGTGGGATCCGGCAGGCGGCAGACCTGGTTCACAGTCAGGGACTTCAGTTTGGGCTTTGGTTTGAACCCGAAGCGATAAGCCTCAAAAGCGATCTGTACCAACTTCATCCGGACTGGGCCCTTGGCGTTCCGGGATATCCAAATACGGAAGGGCGTCATGAGTACCTGCTGGACCTGACCAGAACAGAGATAAGAGATTATATCAAAAACGTTCTAGATTCCTATTTGAGGGAAGGATTTATTGATTATATCAAATGGGATATGAACCGGCCTCTGACAGATGTGTATTCACAAGCTTACCGGGATGGAAATAGTAAGGAAACCAGCCACAGGTACATCCTGGGGTTATATGAAATCCTTGAGTGGCTGAAAACTGCTTATCCCAAGGTTCTGGTAGAAGGATGTTCCAGCGGAGGAGCGAGATTTGATCCGGGCATGCTGTATTATGTGCCTCAAAATTGGGCCAGTGACAATACAGATGGCTATGACAGAGCGGTAATCCAGAATGGTTTCAGCCTTCTGTATCCCAAAGAAGTAATGGGAGCGCACGTAAGCATTACGCCGAACCATCAGACGGGAAGAACAACATCACTGCGTACAAGATTTCAGACAGCCCGTTTTTTCAATCTTGGGTATGAATTGGATGTAACAAAGTGCAGCGAAGAAGAATTAAAGATTATTTCAGAGCAGATTTCACAATATAAGTCAGAACGGGAATTTTTTAGTAACGACATTTTTTACCGTCACGAGGTTCCTAATCAGAATTATTATATGTGGTCATGCGTGGGGAAAAAAGAGTGTAAAGTGATAATCTATCAGAAATTTTTCAATCCCCTGTACTCTCATGGGTGTTTCCGGATGCTTGGGCTGGATCCTGATGCGGACTATTATGAAGAAGCAACAGGCAGAATATACGGAGGAGATGAACTGATGGAAATTGGAATTACGGTGCCTCTTGTAAAAGAAGATTTTTACGTATTTGACATTCATCTGATAAAAATCGAGGAGAAATAATAACGGTATGAAAATAAAACTGTTTGCCAGTGATCTGGATGGGACATTGCTTAATGAACAACATAAAATATCGCAACAAAGTGCTGACGCAATCCGAACCGCACAGCAAACAGGAAAAGTATTTCTGGCGGTTACTGGCAGAGCGTGGGGGACGGCGTCTCTCTTATTGAAAGAGGCGGGCATATCCTGCGTATGCTTTTGGCGTATGGAATTGATTTTGAAATTAATACAAGTTGCGGTGATGTTTCTACAGACACTTGTGTTTATAACGGTGTCAAATATAAGGAATAATAAAGCAGCCCTGGGGAAG
>OBXZ01001370.1_pt1 | contig 10635 bp, 7 predicted proteins | sample 1538171 | NCBI WGS metagenome assembly OBXZ01 (sample SAMEA2580161, study PRJEB22360) | human gut metagenome | biome: human gut; feature: human-associated habitat; material: faeces | place: Denmark | collected 2008/2010
GGTTGATTTCCCAGTCCACTGACAGGGATCGACTCGCCGAAGCGTTGAACGGAGAGCCCATCACCTATTATTGCGGCTTCGATCCGACCGCCGCCTCCCTGCACATCGGCAACCTCGTTCAGCTCATCAACATGCGCCACCTGCAGGCCGCAGGACACCATCCGATCGCGTTGGTCGGCGGCGCCACCGGCCTGATCGGAGATCCGCGCCAGTCGGGCGAACGCACGCTCAACCCGAAGGACGTCGTGGCCGGCTGGGCCGATCGTCTGAAGAAGCAGATCGGCGGCATCCTCGAGACCGAAGGCAGCAATCCGGTGCGTTTCGTGTCCAACTACGATTGGACTGCTTCGATGAACGTCATCGACTTCCTGCGTGACGTCGGCAAGAATTTCCGTATGGGCACCATGCTCGCCAAGGACACCGTGGCCCGTCGCCTCAACTCCGAGGAAGGCATCTCCTTCACCGAGTTCAGCTACCAAGTGCTTCAGGGCAACGACTTCCTGCACCTGTTCGACGAGTACCATTGCGTGCTGGAGATCGGCGGCTCCGACCAGTGGGGCAACCTCACCTCCGGTCTGGATCTGATCCACAAGGTGCGCGGCGTGGACGTGAACGTGTTCACCAGCCCGATCATCACCGACGCGCAGGGCAAGAAGTTCGGCAAGTCCGAAGGCAACGCCGTCTGGTTGGATGGCACGATGCTCAGCCCCTACAAGTTCTACCAGTTCTGGTTCAACCGTCCCGACAGCGAGATGGAGAACCTGCTCAAGGCGTTCACCTTCCTGCCAAAGGCCGAAATCGAACGGCTTATCGAGGAAAGCAAGACCAATCCGGGCGCGCGTGAGGCGCAGCGCACCCTCGCATGGGAGGTCACCAGCTTCGTGCATGGCGAGGAAGCCACTCGCCAGGCCATCGAAGCTGCCGGCGCGTTGTTCGGACGTGGCGGCGATCTGGCGGACATCGACGAGTCCACGCTTGAGGCCGCTATCGACGGCATGAAGGTCGATGGGGAATTCGCCAAGGTCGCAGCCGGCGACCGTGTGGCCGAGGCTGGTATGAAGGCAGGCCTGTTCAAGTCGATTTCCGAGGCGCGCAAGACCATCAAGTCCGGTGGCGTGTACCTCAACAACACGCGCGTGGAGGATGAGGAACAGACGTTGCAGGACGGTGACTTCCTGCATGGTCGTTTCGTGCTCATCCGCCGCGGCAAGAAGGCGCTCGGCGTCGTCGAACAGGCGTGAGACGCATAGGTAATCGTAAGTAAATAATCGCAAGTATCTCAAGACCAATAAGGAACAGCATGGCAGAAGAACAGCGCGGATCGCGCGGCAAATCCTACGGCAACCACAAGTCCTACGGCTCGGGCAGGCCGGGTAACCGCGGTGGCAAGGGATTCAAGCCGCGCGGCAACGGCGGCAAGTCCTACGGACACAAGTCCGGCGGCTTCCACAACGATGACCGTAAGGGCGGATATCGTAAGGGCAATGGCGGCGGATACCGTCGTGGCGACCGCGATTTCCATCGCGACGGCGAAAGCGAAGGCCAGGAGCGTCGTTTCCACAACGGTCCGCGCAAGTTCAACCGCGATGGCGAGCGTCGTGACGACCGCCGTGGCGGCTATTGTGGCAATCGCGGCGACAATCCGCGCTACCAGCGTGATGGCGAGCGTTCCGGCTTCCGTCATAATGACCGTCGTGACGGCGATCGCAGGGATTTCCATCGTGACGACCGCCATGGTGATGGCGAGCGTCGCAATTTCCGTCATGACGGTGACCGTCGTGACTTCCGCCGTGACGATGGTGAGCGTCGTGGCGGCCGCAATTTCCACAAGGACGGCGATCGCAGAGACTTCCGCCGCGATGACCGCCGCGGGGAGCGCCGTGATGGCGAGCGTCGTAATTTCCGTCGTGATGATCGTCGTGACGGCGATCGCAGGGATTTCCGCCGTGACAACCAGCGTCGTGACTTCCACAAGGACCGCGACCAGCGTCCGGAAGGCGAGGAGCGCCGCGAATTCACCCGTGAAGAGAAGATGGAGTACCGCGAGGCGAAGCGTGGTGAATACCTGTCGAAGCCGCGTCGCAATTCCGACGGCACGATGAGCTTCCCGTCGCAAAACCCGTACACGCATCGTCGCCTGGGCGAGCCGAAGATGCCGAAGGGCATCGAGTGGAGCATGCTGTCCACCGATGACCGTGAGCGTCTGCGTGGCCTGTCCAAGGAACATGCGGAGAACATCGGCCTGCACATCCTCGCCGCCTACACACTTGAGGAAAGGGATCCGGAGCTGGCGCTCGAACACGCCAAGTGGGTGACGCATCAGGCTTCCCGTATTGATTTCGCGCGTGAGACCCTTGCGTTCGTGGCCTACCGTCAGGGCGATTACAAACTTGCCCTGCGTGAGTTCCGCACCGCGTTCCGCATGAACGGTTTCCTTGACTATCTGCCGTTCATCGCCGACTGCGAGCGTGGCATGGGCGAGCCGAAGAAGGCCATCGAAACCGCCATGAGCGATGACGCGAAGTATCTGCGCGGCGAATCCAAGGCCGAGATGTTCCTCGTGTACGCGGGCGCGCTGGGCGACCTCGAGCTGTGGGATAAGGCCATTGAGATCGTGCATACGCTGGGCCGTTCCAAGGGCCTGGCCGGCGAATACCGCATGCGTGCGGTGCAGGCCGAACAGTACTTCCTCGAGCAGGCCGGACGCTCCGATGAGGCCGTGGCTCTCGACCAGCTGCTTGACAAGCTTGAGCTGCAGTACGCCGATGCCGAAGAGGACGAGACCTCCGACGATCTGGTCATTGAATACGACATGCAGGAATTGAACGACGAGCTTATGGACAAGCTCGGCATTTCCGAAGATGACGCCCAGTATGCGCCGGAAGACGAGGATGAGGACGATTCCGAGGCCGTCGACGAGAACGGCGAGACCAACGATGAGACCCAGCTTGATGCCGAAGCGGCCAAGGAAGGCGCCGAGTCCGACGACGAGCCTGCCGGTGACGGCGAAAACGCGGGCGACTCCGAAGACGACCAGACTGAGGATGAGGTCGAATCCGCAGCCGATTCCGACAACGAGTGAGGTGCGGCAAAACAATGCTGAAATCCACAACCCGTCCGCTGAGCGAAGCCTACCAGCTGGCGCTGCTTGATCTTGACGGCGTGGTCTACCGTGGCAAGAATCCGGTGGAACATGCTGCAGAGAGCATCCGCAAGGCCGAAGGCCTCGGCATGACGGTGGAATACACCACCAACAATTCCTCCCGACTGCAATCCGTGGTGGCCGACCAGCTTAAAGGCTTCGACCTTGACGTCGAACCATGGCAGGTCATCACCTCGTCCGTGGTGGCTGCCCGCATGGTGGCCCGTGCGGTGCCGCAAGGTGCGAAAGTGTTCGTGCTCGGCGCACAGCATCTGCGTGAGGAAGTCGCCAAGCAGGGTCTTGAGGTGGTTGATTCCGCCGAAGACAAGCCGGTCGCGGCCATCCAAGGCTGGTACCCGGACATGTCTTGGAACCAGATGGCGCAAATCGCCTACGCCGTAGAACAGGGCGCCACGTATTTCGTGACCAACCGCGACCTGACCATTCCGCGTGAGCTGGGCATCGCCCCCGGTTGCGGTTCCATGATCATGGCCGTCATCAACGCCACTGGTGTGGAACCGGTTTCGTCCGCAGGCAAGCCGGAATCCGCCATGTACGACGAAGCCCGACTGCTTGCCGCGCATGATGGTGCCGAACCAGTGGCCAAGGAAGCATGCCTCGCCATCGGCGACCGCCTCGATACCGATATCGAAGCCGGCAACCGTGGCGGCTATGATTCCCTGGCCGTGCTGACCGGCGTCACCAATCCGCATGAGCTGATGTTCGCTCCGGAGCATCTGCGTCCGACCTACATCGCCAAGGACCTGACCGGACTTAACGAGCCGGCCCCCGAAGTCGTGCATGAGGCTGGCGCTTGGAGCTGCCGCGACGTGCAGGCGCGCGTCGACGGCGATCGTCTTTACGTCACCGACATCACCAGCGTCGACGGTCTTCGTGCGGCCTGCGCCGCCATGTGGGATGCGGCGGATCGCGGACACAGCGTCGACGGCATGATCGTGCCGGAATTCCGAATCGCCTGATTGCCGCACGTGCGTATGCGCAACATGAATGACGATTCCGGTGCCGTCGTCCGACTCGACATCGCGCTGGTGGAGCGTGGCGTCACGGATAGTCGCTCCAAAGCACAACGGCTGATCGAATCCGGCAAGGTCCGGGTGAACGGCACCGTCGCATCCAAAGCGTCGCTCAAAGTCACGGCCGCCGACACGCTTGATGCCGATCTGGGAGACGATTACGTCTCCCGTGGAGCCTACAAGCTGGTCGGCGCGCTCGACATGTTCTCCCAGACGGGCCTGCGTTCCGCGGAAGGACTCGATTGCCTCGACATCGGCGCGTCCACCGGCGGTTTCTGCGACGTGCTTCTGCGACGCGGTGCCGCGCATGTGATCGCGCTCGACGTGGGGCACGGCCAGCTTGACCCGCGCATCGCAGGCAACGAGCGCATCATCGAAATGAGCGGCGTCAACATCCGCGACGTCGAAGCGGATGATCTGCCGTACCGGCCAAGCATGATCGTATCCGACGTGTCATTCATCTCGTTGACATACGTGATTCCCGTCATCGCGCGCATCGCCGCGCCCGGCGCACACGTCGTGCTGCTGGTCAAACCGCAGTTCGAAGTCGGCAAAGGCAACCTCGGCAAAAACGGCATCGTGGAAAGCGAAACCTTACGCAAACAGGCGCTCGACACCGTCACCGCCTGCGCGAAAGCCAACGGACTGGATGTACGCGCCACGGCGGTCTCACCGATCGAAGGCACGCACGGCAACATCGAGTATCTGCTGTATGCAGTGGCGTAAACCGTTCTCCGCCAATCGATAGCGTAAAAATGAAAGGCCGGCGGCCCATATGAAAAATCCCATATGGACCGCCGGCCTTTTGCATGTTCCGTGGGCCTAGCCCCTCAAAAACTTGTCGATCTGATCCTGCTTGCCCATGATGATGAGCTCGTCGTTACGGTGCATAATCAGCTCTTTCGAACCGTATTCGAATTCCTTGCCCGGCGATTTGACACCGACCACGGTGATGCCGAACCGTTCATGTACGCGCGCATCCTCGATGGAGTAACCGACGACATGCGGGGGAGTGTGGATCTTCACCACGCTGTACGCGCCTTCAAGCTCGATGTAGTCCAGATAGTTGCCGGACACCAAGTGCCCTACGCGTTTGCCGGCATCGGTCTCCGCGTTGATGATGTGCCGTGCGCCGATACGCTGCAGAATGCGCGCATGCTCCTTGGACACCGACTTCGCCCAAATGTCGGAGATGCCCGCGTCCAGCAGATTGCCGGCGGTGATGACGGACGCTTCGACGCTGTCGCCGATGGCTACGACCGCCGTGTCGAAATCGGAGGCGTTGATCTGCTCCAACGCCATCACGTCGGTCATGTCGGCCTGCACGGTGGGGATCTGCGACGACCAGCGGTTCACCAGTTCGCCGTCCTTGTCGACGGCGAGCACATCCTGTCCCATCGTATCCAATGTGGTGGCTACGGAACTGCCGAAACGGCCGAGTCCTACCACAAGAACGCTTCTGGTGTTGTTAGCCATGATTGTTCGCGTACCTTTCGATGTTCTGTTCCGGATTCAAGTATAGGAAGTTGCGGGTATAGAAACCGTATCGACGAATCCGCTCAGCCGACCACGATCTGCTCGGTGGGGTAGCGGACCGGCTCCACATTGCGCGGCCTGGAGATCGCGTAGGCGATGGTGAGCGGACCGAGCCTGCCGATGAACATGGTCGCGGCGAGAATGTACAGGACCGCTGGACTAGAAGCGCTGGCCACGCCGACCGAATAGCCTCCCAGACCGAACGCCGAGCAGGTGTCGAACAGCGCGTTGCTCAGCGAGCATCCGGTGATGGCCATCAATGTCATGGACACTATGGTGACGAGTGCCAGACATGAGGTGGTGACGGCCACGGCCGTCATGACGGCTTGCGAATGGATGCGACGATGGAATGCGTTGACGTCATGGCGTCCGGTGAACGCGGCGCGGCAGGTCAACAGAATCACGGCGAATGTGGTGACGCGGATGCCGCCTGCGGTCGAAGTGCTGCCGCCGCCGATGAACATGACGATGGACAGGAACACCTTCGTCGCGTCGCTCACGCCCGGCATCCATGACAGGTCGAAGCCGGAGCTGCGGGGCATGACGGCCGCCACCATCGCATGCCACAACCGCGGTTCCACGCCTTCGGTGGCGAACAGCAGTTTGTTGTTCCATTCCATGAGGAGGAACCAGGTGAACGAGGCGAGCACGATGCAGAACGTGGTGGTCAGCGTGAGCTTGGTATGCAGGCTCCAACGCTTCGGCGGACGATGGTTGCGCCATGAGCGCATGAGGTTAAGCAGGACGGGAAAGCCGAGCGTGCCGCAGAACGCGCTGACGAGGATAGGCAGGCCAACAGCCCAATTGTTGACATGCAGGCCGGCGCCGTCAGGGGTGAAGCCGGCGTTGTTGTATGCCATGACCGCGAAGAACAACGATTCCCACAGCGTGTGCCGCACATTGCCATGATTGACTTTGTACAGGCCGGGGAACAGCGCCACGAACGTGATGCCTTCGATGGTGAACGCGGTGGCGATGACCACGGTGAGCACGCCCTTGATCTCGCCGAGTTTCGTGGTGCCCAGCTCGTTGGCCGTCAGCAGCTTTTGCGTGGCCTTGAGATGGTGGTTCACGGCCAAGGCGATGAGTGAAGCGAACGTCATGACGCCCAAGCCGCCCATCTGCACGGAGAAGATGAGCACGGCCTGGCCGAAAGCGGACCAATGCGTCGTCGAATTGACGATGGAGATGCCACACGTCGAAATCGCGGAGATCGCGGTGAAGAACGCGGTGGTGAATGTCGTTTGCTCGTCTTTCGGTGTGGCGGCGGGAGTGAGCAGGAGCAGCGTGGACAACGCGCCCAGAAGCGTGAAGTACAGGATGGTCAGGCGTCCGGGATGCGTGGTGAGTTTGTGCATCAGGCTGCGTTTGCGCGGCTTGCGCTCCTCTGCCATGGCCTTTTCGAACGTGTCTCCGGAGAACCACCAGGCATAGCCATGCGAGGCCTCGCGATTGGAGGAGGACTCGTCGAAGACGAGGTTTGACATGCCGTTCCTCGCTCCTTGTCTGTATAAACGGGCTTCGTTTCCTTGAGCTATTGTAGACGGTAGTGTGACGAACGGTGCAGAGACATACCATTCGGCCTGTTCGGCGGATTCGTGGGAAAACGACGAACAGGTTTTGCGGGTGGGATGTACGTGGCTCGTGAACGAACGGAAACGTCTGCGGCGTGTCCGGACACCCGCTACCGCCATTCGTTCATTTGTTCGATTACAATGGTAGGCATCGGCGTCCGTCGAGGACGTGGTATGTACGAGAGTTCTCGGAAAGGGCTTGCGATGCACGGTACCCGGCATGCGGTGGTAGTGACGCATACACGTCTGCGTGAAAGCGGCACGGTGGTCGAGGAAGCCGTCGAACAGCTGCGGCGCGCCGATTTCGAAGTGACGATCATCGACAACATCGAAGCGCCCGATTTCGGCAGCAAGACGCCAGTAGTGCCGAAAAACACGGAAATCGTGGTCGTGCTTGGCGGGGACGGTACCATTCTGCGCGCGGCCGAACTGGTTCATTGCACTGAAGTGCCCATCCTCGGCGTGAACCTAGGGCATGTCGGCTTTCTCGCCGAATTCGAAAGCTTCCAGATGAGCGAGGCCATCCGCCGGATCGCCGACCATGACTATTCCATCGACGAGCGCATGATCGCCCACGTCGACGTGTGGCTTCCCGGCGAAACGGAACCCATTGAGGACTGGGCGCTGAACGACATCACGCTGGAACGCGCGGACCGAGGCAAGATGGTGGAACTGTCCATCCGCGTCGACGACGTGGAAATGAGCTCCTTCGGTTGCGATGGCGTGATCGTATCCACGCCGACCGGTTCCACCGCCTATGCGTTCTCCGCGGGCGGGCCGATCATGTGGCCGAATGTGAAGGCATTGCAATTGGTGCCGTTGGCCGCGCATGCATTGTTCGCACGTCCGCTCATCATCGGTTCCGGCTCCACGTTCGCCATCGACATTCTTGACGATTCCACGTCGGATGGCTGGATCTGCTGCGACGGCCGTCGTCAACGCGCCCTGCCGAAAGGCACACGCATCGAAGTGCGCGAATCGAAATGCACTTTGCGATTGGCCCGTCTGTCCGGCGTGCCGTTCACGAACCGTCTCGTCACCAAATTCGACCTGCCCGTCGTCGGCTGGCGAGAACAGGCGCGCAAGACCGGCGGCACGCATCATGGGCAATCGTTCCCTAGAACCGGCAAACCGGAAAGCGGGAAGTGACAGGGCATGCTGGAAGAGCTTGAGATCCACAATCTCGGTCCGATCCATTCCGCGCTGATCGCCCCGGCAGGCGGTATGACGGCGATCACCGGCGAAACAGGTGCCGGCAAATCGATGCTGCTCAGTGCGATCCGACTGATTTCCGGCGGTCCCTCCGACGGCGGCCGTGTTTCCGTCGGCGCTCAGGAGGCGTGGGCGCAGGGCGTGTTCGAAGTCGCTTCGTCGCCGGCCGCGGTGGCCGCCGCACGGGAGGCTGGCTTCGAGCCAGAGGACGGCGAACTGTTCCTGTCGCGCAAGGTGCCGGCTTCCGGACGATCCCGCAGCATGTTGTCGGGGCGTAGCGTGCCTCGTTCCGTGCTTGCTTCCGTCGCCGCCGAATTGGTGACGATCCACGGCCAGGCCGACCAGTTACGTATCGCGACCGTTTCGCGGCAGCGTGAATTCCTGGACCGCTACGCGGGGGATGAAGTGGCGTTGGCCGCCTACGGCAAGACGTGGAACGCGCTGCGCGCAATGGACGAGCGTTTGGAAAGGCTCAACAGCCAGGAATCGTCCATGCGCCAGCAGGCGGATTACCTGCGCGAATCAATCGAACGCATCAACCGGGTCGACCCGCAGCCGGGGGAGATGGACGAATTGCGCGCACGGCGGGACCGCATCGAAAACGCCGCCGAAATCGCCGAAGGCGTGACCCGCGCATTGGGTGCGTTGGACGCCTCGCAAGTGGCGGATGACGTTGAATCGGCCAGCGCCGCCGATTTGATCGACCGTGCCTCGCAGGCATTGCGCGCCATTCACGTGGAAGGCGTGTTCTCCGAACTCGCCGACCGGCTCGACTCCATCAGCACCGACCTGTCCGACGTGGTGTTCAGCCTGTCCGGCGAAGTGGACAATGAGGCGAGCGTGGAGGATCTGGATGCCATCAACGGGCGCATCCACGAGCTGGACGAGCTGACCCGCCGATGGGGGCCGGAATTGTCCGACGTGATCACGTGGAGGGACAAGGCCGTATACGATTTGGAGGATTTGGACGCCTCGCCGGAAAAGGTCGAACAGCTGGAAGCCGAACGCGCCCAACTGCTTGAGGCTGCGAAAAAAGCCGCGCAGGCTGTGAGCAAACGGCGTAGAGCCGCGGCGAAGGAACTCGCGTCCAAAGTCACCGCGGAACTTGATTCGCTGGCCATGGGCACTTCGAAACTGGAGATCCGCGTGGCCGAACGCGAACAGTTGGACGCCACCGGAGCGGACGACATCGAATTCCTCTTCACCCCGTTCCCCGGCTCCCCGCAACTGCCGATGGGCAAAAGCGCATCCGGCGGCGAATTGAGCCGTCTGATGCTCGCGCTTGAACTGGTCGCCGCCGAAAAGCATGTCGTGGCCGGAGGAACCGTGCCGCCGATGACGTTCATCTTCGATGAGGTCGACGCCGGCGTGGGAGGCAAGGCCGCTGTGGAGCTGGGTGCCCGCTTGGCCAAACTCGCCCAATCCGCGCAGGTTCTGGTCGTCACGCACCTACCACAGGTCGCATCCTGGGCGGACGAACAATATGTGGTCGCCAAAGGCGAAACCAAGGATGGTTCCATCGCCACCACCATCAGCCAGGTGCGCGGGGATGAGCGCGTGCATGAAATCGCCCGCATGCTTTCCGGCAGCGAAAGCGAAACATCTCTGGAACATGCCGAGGAACTGCTCAAATCGTCGGTGCTTGACTGACGGCGGATTCAATCGTAAAAAGTAATCGCAAATCGTAAAAGCGGTAATTGCAAAACAAAGGAGCCGATATGACACAGAAAACCAAGGCGAACCAAGGCAAAGGCGCCATCTTCGACCTTGACGGCACGCTACTCGACTCCATGGGCGTGTGGGATCAGGTGGACGTCGACTTCCTTGCCAAACGCGGCATCGAGGTGCCGGACGACTACATGCAGAAGGTCGCGGCCATGCAATTCCGCCAGATCGCCGAATACACAATCGCACGATTCGGCCTGTCGGACACTCCCGAAGCGTTGATGGAGGAGTGGGACCATATGGCACGTGTCATGTACGCCACGGTGGTTGAAGCCAAACCGTATGCGCGTGAATACCTGGCAATGTTGAAGGTGAGCGGGGCGAAACTGGCCGTGGCTACATCATTGCCACCGATGTTGCGAGAGCCGGCTATGAGGCATGTCGGCATTTTCGATTATTTCGACGAGGTGGT
>OBXZ01001371.1_pt1 | contig 10626 bp, 7 predicted proteins | sample 1538171 | NCBI WGS metagenome assembly OBXZ01 (sample SAMEA2580161, study PRJEB22360) | human gut metagenome | biome: human gut; feature: human-associated habitat; material: faeces | place: Denmark | collected 2008/2010
CGTCGAGCACGTCGGTGCTCTTGATGCCGTGCGCGTTCAGCGTGTTCATATCGTCCTCACCATAGGGAGCCTGGTGAACCAGGCCGGTACCCTCGACGGTGTCTACGTAGTCCGCGGTAAAGATTTGGTAGCCTTCGGGCCCCGGCACGTTGCCCTCAGACTCGGCTTTGTCGCCAGCGAAGTACGGGAACACCGGCCAGTAACGCCAACCGGCCATCTCGGAGCCCTTGAGCTCGCGCACGACCTCGTAATCCTCGCCGAGCTCCTTCTCGTACTTGGAGAGCAGGGGCTTGCCGAAGTAGAACTTCTTGCCGGCGTACTTGCCCTGCGTCGGGCGCACCTCGACATAGTCGATGTCAGCGCCGACGACGATCGCGAAGTTAGTGGGCACGGTCCACGGCGTGGTGGTCCAGAAGACCGCGTAGGCGTCCTCCTCGTCGCGCAGCTTCACGGCCACCGACACGGTGGTGTCCTGACGATCCTGATACACGTCGGCGTCCATGCGCAGCTCGTGCGCCGAAAGCGGCGTCTGATCCTTCGGGCAGTACGGCAGCACGCGGTAGCCCTGGTACGCCAGGCCCTTCTCGTACAGCTGCTTGAACGCCCACATCACCGACTCCATATACGGGATGTTCAGCGTCTTGTACCCGTGCTCGAAGTCGACCCAGCGGGCCTGACGATGCACGTAATCCTGCCATTCGTGCGTGTACTTCAGGACGGAGGCGCGGCAGGCGTCATTGAACTTGTCGATGCCCATCTTCTCGATCTGGTCGACCGAGTCGATGCCGAGCTCCTTCTGCGCCTCCAGCTCGGCGGGCAGACCGTGCGTGTCCCAGCCGAACACGCGGTTGACCTTGCGGCCCTTCATGGTCTGGTAGCGCGGGATCACGTCCTTCGCGTAACCGGTCAGCAGGTGGCCGTAGTGCGGCAGGCCGTTCGCGAACGGCGGGCCGTCGAAGAACACGAACTCGTTCTGGCTATGGTCGCCGGAAGGGTTGCGTTCAACGGACTTGTTGAAGGTGTCGTCCTTGTCCCAATACTTCAGGACGGTTTCCTCCATGTTGGGGAAACTCGGGTTCGGCGCGACGCTGGCGGTCTCGCCGCCCTCGTTCGCCTTGGGATACACGTGGGAATTGGTGGTTTCGCTCACCATTGCTCTCCTCGATGTCGCATTGCACTGGTCCTACGGGAGCTGGCTATAGCGAACCATTCACGGGAAGAACAGGGATTGAGACGGCCGTTCGCCACACCGGCGGCATATATGCGCCGGCGATGTCCTCGCGGCCGGAACCCTTGTTCCGCCCGGAACGGCCGTCATGGCCATTCCCGCCTACGAGGACGATGATCGGCGGCATGCCCTCAGGCTGCCGACCGCCACCGCGGTACCACCTCGCTTGTCGCTCGCATCCGGCCATCCTAAGACGGCGAAAACTCGCGACCGCTTGTGTTCGGCTGTGACGGGCCGATCCCGTCGGTTCTACTCAGCTTCGTGCCGTCGACGTTCGATCGACCGTCATGAAGCTTTTCTTCCGAAGACTCCCCGCTGATAACGGATCATCGCCTTGACTTCGGTGCATATCCTAGCACGGTGTGTGGCCGACGGAACCGGAGTGTCCGCGAACGCCGTCGACTTGCGGCCAGGCAATCATGCGAGGCCCGAAATCCGACCATCATGCCGGATGTACGCCGACGCTCAATCGCGCACGATGCTGCCGACGATCCCCGAGACAATGGACATGATGAGAGAGCCGAGCACCGCCCACCAGAACCCGTGCACCAGCACGCCAACACCGAACAGACTGATTGCCAACCATGAGGCGAGCCGCATGAACAGCCAGTTGATGACCAGATACAGCAGCCCGAACGTGAGAATCGAAAACGGCAGCGCGATCAGCTGCGTCACCGGCTTGATCGAGGCGTTGATCAGCGCCATGAACAGCGCGAACACTGCGATTCCCAAAATCGGAGGCTGCCCCACCGCGGTCATGCCGGGCAGAAGCACCACCATCACCGCGGCCGCAACCGTCAGCACCAGCCATCGCATCAGAAAATCCTTCATGGCGCCCATCTTATGCCATCCAAGCCGTCACCGATCAGTTGCGATGTGCCGGTTCGGTGCATTCATCATATGTCGGGCACGATCATCGAGAACGATTGCGCTTAAGGGCACAATCGCCACCTAAAGACCCAGACCACCCTCAGTCGGCTCCGCCGACAGCTCCCGCCAGCAGGAGCCAGCATGCAACTCCAATACGACGTCAGGGCGGAAATCGTCGATTACGTTCCACGGATTCTTCGGCTACCATGCAAACAGGAGGACGACGATGACTACAAAGGAAACGGCGACCACGACGAAGCAGGCGGCCGCCCGGCAACGGGCGTTCGCGCAACTGGACGCGACCTTCCGCTCAGGAGTCACCCGGCCACTGCGCTGGCGAAAGGCGCAACTCGACGCGATGGCCCGAATGCTGAGGCAGAATGCCACCGTCATCGCCCGTGCGGTACGCGCCGACCTGGGCAAACCCGCCACGGAGACCGCGCTGATGGAAATCGGGCTGGTGCTCGATGAGATTCGCTTCATCAAGCCACGCCTCGGCAGGTGGGCGGCGCGGCATCCCAAGCCGATGCATTACCCGTCGTCTCCTTCGGGGGGGGGGCGCGCCACCCAAAGCCGATGCATTACCTGCTGCAGCCCGCAGTCGGCTGGACAGTCGCCGAGCCGAAAGGCGTGGCGCTCATCATCTCGCCGTGGAACTATCCGGTGCTGCTCAGTTTCGAGCCTATGGCGGACGCGATCGCCGCAGGCAATTGCGTGTGCATGAAACCATCGGAGCTGTCTCCGCACACCAGCGGCGTGATGGCGGACCTCATCGCACGGTACATGGACCCGCAGGCGTTCCGCGTGGTTCAGGGAGGACCGCAGGAGACGACAAAGCTGCTGGAGCAGCCGTTCAATCACATCTTCTACACCGGCGGAGGAAAAGTCGGTTCGATAGTCATGGCCGCCGCCGCGAAGCATCTCACACCGGTCACTTTGGAGCTCGGAGGCAAGTCGCCGGTGTTCGTCGACCGTACCGCGAACCTCGACGTCGCCGCGCGGCGCATCGCCTGGGGGCGGTTCATCAACGCCGGGCAGACCTGCGTGGCACCCGACTATGTGCTCGCAACGTCCGACGTCATCGAGCCGCTGGCCGGAAAGATCGCCGAGGCCGTCACGCGGTTCTTCGGCTCAGACCCGCAACATTCCGACAGTTTCGGACGCATCATCAACGCCCGGCATTTCGACCGGCTGACTGCGCTGCTGCCCGATCCGAAGAGCCCCGCCAACGGACGCACGGTATGCGGGAGCAATACCAGACGCGATGACCTCTACATCGCACCGACCGTGCTATTGGGCGTCAAACCCGATGCGCCGGTGATGCAGGAGGAGATATTCGGCCCGATTCTGCCCATTTTGGAAGTCGCCGACGCGAAAGCCGCAGTGGAATTCATCAACGCCCGGCCACGCCCGCTGGCGGCCTACGCGTTCACGGGCAGCAAGAGGGTACGGCGGATGTTCGAGCGCGAAGTCAGTTGCGGAGCGCTGGGATTCAACCTGCCGCTTGGCCATCTGATCTCCAGTCGGCTGCCGTTCGGCGGCGTGGGAGCTTCGGGCATGGGCTCATATCACGGCAAGGCCGGGTTCCTGGAGTTCAGTCATGTCAAGACCGTGGTCGGCAAGCCCGCGGTGCCGGATACGCTTTCGCTGGTGTATCCGCCGTATGACGGCTTGAAGAAGATACTGATTTCGGCGGTCAGCCATACGCCGAGAGTGCGGTAGCGGGACACGGCGCACCTCCCGCTGGCGGGAGATGACGCGCAGCGCCGGTGGGTGGTGACCATCCCCAGTCGGCTCGGCCGACAGCCCCGCCAGCGGGGGCGTTACAGTGCTCCAGTCGTCTCCGCCGACAGCCCTTCGGGCCCTGCAATTATGGACGGGCTAGGCATGACTGTTCCGCTGGCTCGCTGTCGTTCGCTCTTCGCCTACAAACCGCACCGCTGTTTGCTTGACGGCTCAGCCCGTCAACGGGGGCATAATGGAAAAGCCCCTCGCGATGAGGGGCTTTATCGATGAGTAGGACTTGTTACTTGGCTTCGTTTGTGGTGAGCATGGCCTTGGTGACCTGTTGGTAGAGATCCTCGTAGCCGCCGGGCGTGGAGGCGGGCAGCACGACGGTCTTGGCGTTGTTCGACTCGGACAGCGAGCGCATCACATCAAGGTACTGGTTGAACAGCACGACGTTGTTGACGTCGTTGATGTCCATGCCCACGGCCTGCAGGCTCTTGATCTGGTCGACGATGCCGTTTGCGATCTCACGACGGTAGTTGGCCTGGCCCTCACCCTGGAGTCGGGTCTTCTCGGCGTCCGCAGCGGCCTGCGTCTCGATCTGGATGCGCTGCGCCTCGGCACGCTGGCGGGTGGCCTCCTTCTCACGCTGCGCGGCGTTGATGGAGTCCATCGCGCTCTTGACCTGCGGGCTCGGGTCAATGGCGGTGATCAGCGTCTTGACGACGGTGAAGCCGAAGCGCGCCATCTCGGCGCCGACCGTCTTCTGCACGTCGAAGGCGACGTCGTCCTTGCGGGCGAAGGCGTCATCGAGGCTGAGCGCCGGGATCGCGGAACGCAGCGCGTCCTCCATGTAGCTCCTGAGCTGTCCGGCTGGATCGCGCAGCTCATAGTATGCGGTGGCGACGTTCTCAGGATTGACACGGAACTGCGTCGAAGCGACGACCGTGACGAACACGTTGTCGAGCGTCTTGGTTTCCAGCTGCACGTTCAGCTGGGAGACTCGCATGTTCGTCTTCGTCGAGATGCGGTCGACGAACGGGATCTTGGCGTGGATGCCGGCGAACTGGACCTTATTGTATTTGCCGAACCGTTCGATGATGTATGCCTGCTGTTGCGGCACGATGAAAATCGAGGCGCACAGCACGGCGAGGACGATGACGACGATGACGCCCAATATGATCAGAACATCCATCATTCCCACCAGAACACCCATCATTCCTCCTTGCCTGGTGTTGCCGCACCCTACCTCGGGCGCGATGTCTATTCCATCCTATCCGAAAACGACGGGCTTTCAGTGAAAGCTCACATAGAATTCAAGAGTTGTTCGCCGTGTGGCCCTTCTTCGTCTCACCATACGGGACGGCGGCATGCCCGCGTCTACTCCCCGTATGCGCCGGCTATGGCCCGGTCAAGGTCGGCCATCAGGTCTCCCGCGTCCTCAAGACCGATGGACAGACGAATCAGATCGTCGCTCACACCGGCGGCCTTGCGATACGATTCCGGCACCTCGCGGTGAGTGATGTTCGCGGGGTCGACGATCAGCGACCTTGCGTCGCCGATATTTGGCACGTATGAGAACAGCTTCACGCCGTCGAGGATGCGACGCACACGGTCCGCGCCGCCTTCCACCTTGAACGAGAGGATCTGGCCAACGCCTCGGGGGAAGTATTTCCCGGCGAGCGCATGATACGGCGAGTCCGGCAACCCTGAATAATTCACCGACACGACATGCGGCGTGTGTTCGAGGTGCCCGGCGATGGCCGTCGCCGTTTCGACCTGGCGGGCGACCCGCTGCGGCAGCGTCTCCAGTCCGATCAGCTGCAGGTATGCGTTGAACGGGCTTTGCACGGCACCGAACGTGCGCAGGTATTTGACGCGGATGCGCCTGATGAACGCTTCGGAGCCAAACGCCCCGGAGAAGCTGCGCCGGTTGCCGTCGATGTCGGCGATGACCTGCTCAGGCCGCGTGAATTGCAGGAAACGGCCGTTCGCCCAGTCGAACCGTCCGGCATCGACGATCACGCCGCCGATGGCGTTGCCATGCCCGGTGATGCCCTTGGTGGTCGAATGCACAACGATGTCGGCGCCGAATTCGATCGGGCGCAGCAGGTACGGCGTCGGCACGGTGTTGTCGAGAATCAGCGCCAGCCCGTGCCGGTGCGCCAGATCGGCCAGCGGACGAATATCGGTGATGGCGGTGTTCGGGTTGGCGACCGTCTCGGCGAAGATGGCACGGGTCGCGGGACCGATCAGAGACTCGATCTCATGCAGGTCGTTGATGTCCTTGACGAAATCAGCGTGGATGCCGAACTGCGGCAGGAAGTCGCCGAGCGCATCGACTGACGCCCCATACAGGTTCGTCGGCGCGATGATGCGGCCACCGCCCTCCCCCGCGCACATCAGCGCGTATGACACCGCGGCCATGCCCGACGACACCGCCACCGCGCTGACGCCACCCTCCAGGGCGGCGAGCCGGCGTTCGAGCGCATCGACGGTCGGATTGGCGACTCTGGAATACTCGAACCCGGATATCTCACCGGCGGCCAGATCACGGCCACGAGCGGCGTTCTCCAAATCGAAGGCGGCGGAGGCGTAGATGGGCACGCTGACCGCATCGTCGTTGCGGTTCGCACTATACCCGCCATGAACCGCAAGCGTGCTGAAATCAGTCATTTCCAAATCCCTTTCATCCGCATGACCGCCAAAACAACGAACACCGACCGCCATATTTCTTCAAGACACGACAGTGCGGGCGTCATCGCCATGAACGTCGACGCCCGCACGGCCCGCACCGCATGATAGGCACGGTACGCGACCCTATGCGGCCACTTCCGTCGTCAGCCGGTCGAGCACCTGACCGCTTACGCCGTCGATGTCCAGCGCCTCGAACGCCTTGTCGAAGCCCTGCCCCAGATCCTCGATCAGGTCGGACACGTCCTCGATGCCCACCGACAGACGCACCAGCTCGTCGGTGATGCCCACCTTGAGACGCTCCTCGCGAGGCAGCTCGAAATGCGTCATGCGGCATGGCAGCTCGGCGAGGCTTTCCACCGCGCCCAGACTGACGGCGAGATGGAACACGTGCAGGTTGTCGAGCACGATGGACGGGTCGACCCCCGGCACCACTTCGAAGGACAGCACGCCGCCGAACCCCTTGAGTCCATTCTCGGCGAGCAGACGGTTGCGGTCGCCATACACGCCCGGGTAATGCACGGCCCGAACGAGCGGATGCGCCAGCAGGTATTCCGCCACAGCCTGCGCGTTGCGCTGCTGACACTCCATGCGCAGCGCCAACGTCTGGATGCCACGGCGCACGTCGTTGCATTCGGTCGGGGCGAGCACGCCGCCGAACCGGTTCTGCGCGAAGTAGATGCCATTGCCGACCTCATCGTCCAACACCACCACAAGGCCGGCGTTCACCTCGGAATGGCCTGCCAGGTATTTGGTGGCCGAATGGATGACGATATCCGCGCCCAAATCGAGCGGCTGCTGCAGGTACGGCGTGACGAACGTGTTGTCGACGATGGACAGCGCGCCGTATCGGTGCGCGATGGCCGAGATGCGGTTGACGTTGTTGATCTGCAGCAGCGGGTTGGTCAGCGTCTCGAAATATACGGCGCTGGCCGCGCGGCCGCCTCTGTCGCGCCCGCTGATCGCAGCGTCGAGCGCCTCGTAGTCGGCGGTGTCGACGCTGTCGAACTCCAGCCCGCGCTCGGCGAAGTACTCGTTGAACAGCGAATACGTGCCGCCGTAGATGTTCTTGCCGACCACGATGCGGTCCCCGGGTTTGAAGATGGACAGCACCGCGTGAATCGCGGCGAGTCCGGACGCGAACGCGAAGCCGCGAGTCCCGTGCTCCAGCTGGGCGATCTGCTTTTCCAGAAAGTCGCGGGTCGGGTTGCCGCTGCGCGCATAATCCCAGCGGGGCATGGCGTTGACCGATTCGACAGCGTATGTGGATGAGTTGTAGATGGGCGGGTTGACGGCTCCGGTGTTGTTGTCGTTGACCGGCAATCCGTGGACCAGCTGAGTGTTGAACCTCGTCATGAGCACCCCCTGCGGTTTTTTCTTGGCGGGTTTCCCGATGAACCCCGCGTGACCCTTATGAAGGTAGTCAGCGGCCGGCGGCCTCGCAACCCGGACGGCATACACATTATTTATAGGATGCTCAAAACCTTTGCAAACACTGGATTTTCACGACTTGCACGGCATCTTTGACGACCGGCAAGAGCCATTTGCGACACGCACGGAATGTTCTGGCGGCAACCAAGGCGCGACTAAGTGCGACATGGCTTCGCGCAGAAACCGACGCTACGACCCATCGGCCATCGTGATGTTCGTCACATCCGTGTCCTGTAGGGCATTTGGTCTCACCCCGGCAGCGGAATCGGGCGATATGCTGGAGTGACGCCGGCGGGATCCACGCGCCGGAGGGACCCAAGCAAAGGAGCTCGCCCATGACCACCGTAGCCATCGTCGGATGCACTCACGCGGGAACGTTCGCCGCCACATCCATCCTCAAGCAGCATCCCGACTGGACGGTCCACGTATTCGAACGCAACGACTCGCTGTCGTTCCTTTCCTGCGGCATCGCGCTGTGGGTCGGCGACCACGTGTCCGATCCGAAGCGCATGTTCTATTCGTCGCCGAAGGCCCTCGCCGAAGCCGGCGCCACGATGCACATGCGCCACGACGTGCTCGATGTGGATGTCGCCGGCAAGGTGTTGCGCGCCCGTGACATGAACACCGGGGAAGTCGGCGAATACCGATACGACAAGCTGGTGATCACCACCGGTTCCGCGCCCGTGGTGCCGCCGATCGACGGGCTGGACGAGGCGCTCGAATCGGGACGCGTGCTGCTGTGCAAGAACTGGGACCATGCGATGGCGATCAAGGAGCGCGCGGGCAGCGCGAAATCGGCCGTCGTGATCGGCGCGGGGTACATCGGCGCGGAGATCGCCGAGCAGTTCAGCGAAATCGGCGTGAAGACCACGCTGGTGGATGCGCTGGACCGCGTGCTGGCGAACAATTTCGACGCGACCATCACCGATGACGTGGAGCAGGCGTTCGACGAGCATGGCGTGACCCTGGCGCTCGGCCAGAAGGTGACGGCGTTCCGGCCGGCGGCCGGCAGCGACGGGATCGAGGGCTCCGGCGTGACCGTGGTCACCGAGAAGGGCGAGTACACGGCCGATATGGCGATCCTGGGCGCCGGATTCCGCCCGAACACCGCGTTGTTCGCGGATCAGCTGCGTATGCTGAAGAACGGGGCGATCGTCATCGACGACTACATGCGCGCCTCATTACCGGACAACACGGTGCTCGACGACGTATTCGCGGCGGGCGACAGCGCCACGGTCCGATACAACCCGACCGGCGCGGACGATTACATCCCGCTCGCCACCAATGCGGTGCGGCAGGGGCTGCTCATCGGCGAGAACATCGTCGCCGCGACGAAGCGGTATCCCGGCACGCAGGCCACCAGCGCAGTGCAGTTGTACGATCTGGCGATGTCCGCCACGGGACTCACCGCCGGCGGCGCGAAACGCCGAGGCATCGCCGCGAAATCGACGACGATCACGCAGGATTACCGCCCCGATTTCATGCTCACCACCACGCCGGTGACGACCACGCTGGTGTGGAGCCCGGTCACCCGGCGCATCCTGGGTGCGCAGTTCCTGTCGAAGCATGACATCTCGCAGGCGGCGAACGTCGTGTCCGTGGCCATTCAGGCGGGGTTCACGATCGATCAGCTCGCCGGCGCCGACCTGTTCTTCCAGCCGAACTTCAGCCAACCGATCAATTTCGTCGGAGCCGTGGCCATTCAGGCAGTGGCCGAAAGCTGACCCCAATCGTTGACTCGCGCTCAACGCGGATACGAAAGCCCCGATCATTGGGAAACGGCCATTCCGGTTCTCGTATCCGCGGCTAATGCGAGCGCACGATTCGCATCAGCCGCGTGACCTGTTCGGCGGTGCGGGCCACGTTCGCACGGGCGTCGCGCAGCAGCTCATCGAGGCTCGCGGCACCCGGCGCGGCACCGAAGACCGCATCGATGCCGCGCCCGTGCAGACACTCGATGCCGTCGCCGACGTGGCCGGCGATGGCAATCACCGGTTTGCCGTGCCGCTTCGCCACGGAGGCGACCCCGACCGGCGTCTTGCCGAACATGGTCTGCGCGTCAATCGAACCTTCGCCGGTGAACACGATGTCCGCCCATTGCGCGGCGGCATCCAGCCCGGACTGCTCGATCACCAAGTCGATACCCGGGCGAAAATCGGCGTGCAGCACGGCGAGCAGCGCCATGCCAATGCCGCCCGCCGCCCCGGCTCCGGGATGATCGGCGATGGGCGTGCGGGTACGGTGGTCAGGACGGGAACGGTGGCCAGGAGACGATGATTCAGCCACGGCCGCTTCGACTTTCCCGCCATCGCCATTCCGTTCGGCGGGCACCTGTTCAGCGAGCGCACATTCGATGACCGACGAGACGTGCCGCAGGGCGCCGTCCAACAGCGTCACGTCTTCGCGACTCGCGCCCTTCTGCGGGCCGAACACCGCGCTGGCACCCTCGGGGCCGGTCAGCGGATTGGTCACATCGCAGGCGGCGATGACATGCACGTCGCCAAGCCGTCTGTCCAGACCGCTCAGGTCAACGCGCTCCACTTCGGCGAGCGCCGCCCCGCCCGGCCGCACGTCACGCCCGTCATGGTCAAGCAGCCGCACCCCCAACGCCTGCAGGAGACCGCAGCCCGCGTCGTTGGTGGCGCTGCCGCCGAGCCCGACGATGATCGTCTCGG
>OBXZ01001375.1_pt1 | contig 10551 bp, 7 predicted proteins | sample 1538171 | NCBI WGS metagenome assembly OBXZ01 (sample SAMEA2580161, study PRJEB22360) | human gut metagenome | biome: human gut; feature: human-associated habitat; material: faeces | place: Denmark | collected 2008/2010
GCTGTTTTAAAAACGGCTTGTGCATCTCGTCACCTCCCGGCAAATCGTGTTTGTTTTATTTAGGCTTGTCCCGTATGCCTATCCTCACCATATTCCTGCACATATGGGAGGAATATCATTTGAAAATAGGAATGGCTTACCTTGCAGGTCCGAACAATTTAAAATTCGCCCTTTTGGCGCAGCATCGCCAGGCGGTAGTAGGCAGCAATTGTCTTGCCGTCGTTAATTTCCCCTGCTGCAATCATCTCGGCAACTTTCGCAAAGGGGATTTTCTCCACGGTCACAAATTCATCCGCATCTAGGTTTTGCGAGGACTGATGCAGGTTTTTCGCAGCATAAAGATAAATCGTTTCGGTGCAGTAGCCACAGGTGGGCAAGAAAGTGCCGAGCGAAATATAATCGTCTGCAGTGATGCCGGCTTCTTCGGTCAGCTCGCGCTTTGCGGCATAGAAGGGGTCTTCCCCTTTTTCCAGCTTACCCGCGGGCAGTTCGAGAATTTCGCGCTCGTAAGCGTGGCGGTACTGGCGCACAAAATACAGCTCGTCTTTTTCGTTCAAAGCGGCGATGCAGGCACCGCCATTGTGATGGACGACCTCTCGCGTGGATTCCTCTCCATTTTCAAGCAGAACGGTGTCGCGGGTGACGTGAATCACACGGCCGGTAAAAATCTCCTCGCGGGAGATGAGTTTTTCAGTATGAGGCATAATGCAAACAACCTTTCATCAGGATAAATAAAAAAGCGGGAGGGCGCTGCCGTTCTCCGCTTTTTATGTAGATTAAAAGATGCAGCAGAAAAAGCTGCACTAAGAAACAGCAACAGGTAAGCGGCAAAGCACTCGCTCAATGCGGCGCTCGCCCGAGGAAAGCACAGTAAATTCTACGCCGCCATAGGTGACAACGATTTCTTCGTTAGGGGCCGGGAATCGGCCCAAACGTTGTAAAATCATGCCGCCTACCGAATCGAAGTCTTCGTATTCTTCTCGCTCCGGCGGGTCTAAGTCAAACTCTTCAAAGATATCATCAAGGTCGGTGGAGCCATCGGTTTCAAAGCCGCCGTCAACTGCGGTAAGCTCCTCTTCCTCATTGTCAAACTCATCCTGAATGCTGCCGACAATCTCTTCCAGAATGTCTTCCATCGTAATGATACCGGCAGTGCCGCCATATTCGTCTACCACTACGGCAATCTGGGTATGCTTTTGTTTAAACTCCAGCAAAAGCTCACGCGCATGGCAGCTTTCCGGCACAAACATAGCGCTGCGCATATAGCGGCTTACCGGCTCATCTTCTTCGCCCGGATGCTCTACCAAAACCAACAGGTCTTTGATGTGCAGGATACCTACGACATCATCGAGATTTTTGCGGTAGACCGGAAAGCGGGAAAACCCTTTTTCCAGCGCGGTAGCGATAATCTGGCGGGCCGGGGTGGTTTCCTCCACCGCTTCCATTTCGGTGCGGTGGGTCATAATCTCCCCTGCTTCCAAATCATCCAGCTCAAACACAGCCGAAATCATTTCTTTTTGGGTTTCATCAATAAAGGAGCCTTCCTCGGCATCGTCCACGAGATCCAGAATTTCTTCTTCGGTAACGGGACTTGCGGCGGAAAGACTGCGCAGACGAAAATACAAAAGGGGCAGAAAGCAGACGATGCGGCCGAGCAGCCGTGCAGGCACAGCCAGCAGAGCAGACGGCGCACGGCCCACCCGCAGACGACCAGCGGCCAGCGCAGGCACAATTGCAAACAAAGCAATTATCAGCACAAGCAACCGTGCCCAAAGCACAAGCGGCGCAAACCAGCGAAGCCCGGCCCAAAGAGCAGCGGCACCAAAAAGCGCAGTCAGCGTCCAAAGCCCGGCAAACAGGTCAGAAACACCCAGCAACTCTTCACCCGTTTCATCGCAGTCCAGACTGGCAAGCATTTTTACGCAAACCAGAAAAAGCGCGAAGGAGAAGAGAAACAGCAAAGGGGCAAAAGCGGGAGAAGCAAAAAGAGAGGTGATACCTCGGTCAGGGTCCATAAGGGCGACGTTCCTTTCTTACAAAAAAACTTTGCTGCGGCGCGGCAGATGCAGACATTATATGCACGAAGTAAGCCGCCGAAAACAGCAGTTTAAAACTTTGCCTATTACACCTATATATTAAAGAAGGCAAATCTGCATCAAGAATACTAGATTTATAACTATATGTCAATGCGGCTAAGGTGGCGACCTTAGCAGGTTCTTTACGTGCGGCAGAGAGATTGGCACAGAAATTGCGAAGAAAATAAGAAAATCAAACAGCAATTAGTGCTTTTGCGACATAAAAAGTAAAGCAAATTTGGCAAAATAATACCACGATACGGAATGCTTTCTGCCATAGTGAAAAAAGTATTTTGCAAAAAGAAAATTTAACGGAAAGGATCCTTTACTTTTGTAGAATAACTATGAAATTGTACAAAAATGAGCTTGGTGTTATTTACTTATCAAGCGAATGTGCTACAATTAAAGATGCGAGAAATCAATCCGCGCTATAAATTTTTTAGGGAGGAAACTAAAAAATGGTAAGAGCTAAAAAGAGTATGGATGGCAATACCGCCGCCGCGCACGTAAGCTACGCGTTCACGGAAGTTGCCAGCATCTACCCCATCACTCCGTCCAGCCCCATGGCCGACAGTGTTGACCAGTGGGCCGCAGCGCACCAGAAAAACATTTTTGGTAGCGAAGTAAAAGTGATGGAGATGCAGTCCGAGGCCGGCGCAGCCGGCACAGTACACGGCAGCCTGGCAGCCGGTGCACTGACCACCACCTACACCGCATCCCAGGGCCTTCTGCTGATGATCCCGAACATGTTCAAGATCGCCGGCGAGTTGCTGCCCTGCGTTTTCCATGTATCGGCACGTACCGTTGCTACCCATGCACTGAACATCTTCGGTGACCACAGCGACGTTTATTCCTGCCGTCAGACCGGCTTCGCAATGCTTTGCGAGTCTAACCCGCAGGAGATTATGGACCTGGCCCCGGTTGCACACCTTGCTTCCATCAAAGGCCGTGTTCCTTTCATCAACTTCTTTGATGGCTTCCGCACCTCCCACGAGATCCAGAAGATCGAAGTTTGGGATTACAAAGACCTGGGCGAAATGGTCGATATGGATGCAGTTGCTGCATTCCGTGCACGTGCACTGAACCCGGAGCACCCGACCATGCGCGGCTCTCACGAGAATGGCGATATCTTCTTCCAGCATCGTGAAGCTTGCAATAAATACTATGATGAGCTGCCCGCTATCGTTGAAGACTACATGAACAAAGTCAACGAGAAGATTGGCACCAACTACAGCCTGTTCAACTACTACGGCGCACCGGACGCAGAGCGCGTCATCATCGCAATGGGCTCCATCTGCGACGTTGCTACCGAAGTTATTGACTACCTGACCGCAGCAGGCGAAAAAGTCGGCCTTGTTATGGTTCGTCTGTATCGCCCGTTTGTTGCTGAGAAACTGGTTGAGGCACTGCCCAAAACTGTCAAGAAAATTGCTGTTCTGGACCGTACCAAAGAGCCCGGCGCGCTTGGCGAGCCCCTCTACCTCGACGTTGTTGCAGCATTTGCAAAATGCGGCGTAAAAGCAACCACCGTTGGCGGCCGCTACGGCCTCGGCTCCAAAGACACCCCGCCTTCCAGCGTGTTTGCTGTCTATAAAGAGCTGGAAAAAGACGAGCCCAAAAACGGCTTTACCCTCGGCATCGTCGACGACGTTACCGGCTACTCTCTGCCCGAAGAGGCTGCACCGGATACCGCACCTGCTGGTACTGTTTCCTGCAAATTCTGGGGTCTGGGCGGCGACGGCACCGTTGGCGCAAACAAAAACTCCATCAAAATCATCGGCGACCACACCGATAAATTTGTTCAGGCATACTTCCAGTATGACTCGAAGAAAACCGGCGGCGTAACCGTAAGCCATCTGCGCTTTGGTGACAAGCCCATCCGTTCGAGCTACTATATCAACAAAGCAAACTTTGTTGCATGCCATAACCCCTCTTACGTCACCAAGGGCTTCAAAATGGTTAATGACGTAAAACCGGGCGGCAGCTTTATGATTAACTGCCAGTGGACCCCGGAAGAGCTGGAGCATCACCTCACCGCTGAGGCAAAACGCTATATTGCGAACAACAACATCCAGCTTTACACCGTAAATGCAATCGACAAAGCAATCGAGATCGGCATGGGCAAACGCACCAACACCATTCTGCAGTCTGCCTTCTTCTGCCTGTCCGGTGTTATGCCGAAAGAGGACGCCATCAAATACATGAAAGAGGCGGCTCACAAATCCTACGCTAAAAAAGGCGACGCAGTTGTTAACATGAACTATGCTGCAATCGACGCCGGCGCTACCGCTTACGTCAAGATTGAAGTACCCGAAAGCTGGAAGAACGCTGTTGACGAAGCAGACAACAGCAAGCTGGAAGGCCGTGAGGCTCTCGTCAAACAGGTTAAAAACCTGCTGAACCCGATTGACTCGATGAACGGTGATTCCCTGCCTGTTTCCGCATTCGTTGATCACGTGGACGGCACCTTTGAGCAGGGCGCTGCCGCTTACGAGAAACGTGGCGTTTCCGTCACTGTTCCCGAGTGGGATCCGACCAAGTGCATCCAGTGTAACCAGTGCTCCTTCGTTTGCCCGCACGCAACCATCCGCCCCTACCTGATGAACGAGGAAGAGGTCAAGGCTGCACCCGCTGGCATGAAGATGGCAGACACCAAGCCGAAGGCTGGCGAGTTCAAGTTCGCTATCGCGATCTCTCCGCTCGACTGCATGGGCTGCTCCTCCTGCGCAAACATCTGCCCGGCCCCCGGCAAGGCACTTACCATGGTTGCAATGGAAAGCCAGCTCGAAGAGCAGAAATCCTTCGACTATGCAGTTGCGAACGTCTCCAAAAAAGAAGGCAGCAACAAATACACCGTCAAAGGCAGCCAGTTCGAGCAGCCTCTGCTTGAGTTCTCTGGCGCTTGCGCAGGCTGTGCTGAGACCAGCTACGCAAAACTTATCACCCAGATGTTCGGTGAGAGAATGTACGTTTCCAATGCTACCGGCTGCTCCTCTATCTGGGGTGGTACCGCTGCAACTTCTCCGTACACTGTCAACCGCGAGAGCGGCCACGGCGTAACCTGGGCAAACAGCCTGTTTGAGGATAACGCAGAGCACGGCCTGGGCATGCACATCGGCCAGAAGGTCCTGCGTGAAGGCCTCATCGCTAAGGTGAAAGAGCTTGCTGCAACTGCAGAGGGCAAACTGAAAGAGACCTGCGACGCTTACCTCGCAACTCTGGATGACGGCGACGAGAACGCACTGGCCACCAAAGCACTGGTTGCTTCTCTCGAAGCTGCACCTGCAAGCGACCTCGTAAAAGAGATCCTTGGCAAAAAAGAATTCCTCGCTAAGAAATCCGTCTGGATCTTCGGCGGCGACGGTTGGGCATATGACATCGGCTTCGGCGGCCTTGACCACGTGCTTGCTTCCGGCGAGAACGTCAACGTTATGGTCTTCGATACCGAGGTATACTCCAACACCGGCGGCCAGGCTTCCAAAGCAAGCCAGATCGGCCAGGTTGCACAGTTTGCTGCAGCTGGTAAAGCCATCGGCAAAAAAGACCTTGCTCAGATTGCAATGTCTTACGGTTATGTCTACGTTGCACACATCGCCATGGGCGCTGACTACAACCAGACTGTAAAAGCCCTGAAAGAAGCAGAAAGCTACAACGGCCCGTCCCTCATCATCGGTTATGCACCCTGCGAAATGCACGGCATTAAGGGCGGCATGAGCAACTGCATGGCAGAGATGAAGAAAGCTGTTGCTGCTGGCTACTGGCACAACTACCGCTTCGACCCGCGTGCAAAAGTAGAGGGCAAACCGGCCTTCGTTGTCGACTCCAAACAGCCGACCGAGAGCTATCTCGACTTTATCAAGTCTGAGAACCGCTATGCACGTCTGCAGATGGCCTTCCCCGAGAGAGCAGAAGCTCTGTTCAGCAAGGCTGTCACCGAAGCAGAAGATCGTTACGATTACCTCAACCGCCTGGCAGAGCTTTACAAATAAGCTTGCCTGATGCCCGGTAACCTGCGAATTATGCAAAAATAAAAAGAGCGCTCACATTTTGTGGGCGCTCTTTTTGTAAACAAAAGTAAAATAGCAAAACGCTACCATCGGCTTTGAAGACCGCCTGGGTCCATCTTTTTTTCAAAACTGCTTCTCTTTTTCTTATTGGCCGGATAGATTTGAAATGATGGTGTTTTTTGGTGTGTGCAAAGGAGCAGATAGATGAGAGTATTGGTGTTGATTGCCCTTATGGCGGTATTGCTGTTCTCCTCGTGTGGGATTTCTGGCGAACAATTGTCTTCCGGCAGTTCCTCTTCCGTTTCGGTAACGGTGGAGGGAGAAGTGTTGGGGCCCACCATGCCACCGCCAGACCCCGGCACTACCAGTGGAAAACTGGAGGAGCACTTTCACCCCTTGATGCCGCCGGAGCAAGCGCTGCCGGACGGCGTGGTGACAACGGAAATGCTGGAAAAAGAGGTGCCGAATGTGCTGATACTCTCCATCGAATTGCCCGGCCTTGCGCCAAGCTATGCACAAGCAAAAAGGCTCAACGGTCAAATCCGGGCAGATTACGCGGTCTATCTGGACGCAAAACCAGAGGACTATCCAAACCTCATCTGCGGTTACGTATTCCCTGTTTGCGAAATTCGTTACCGGGTTTATAATTTAAACGGAATTTATGAATTTTGTGTATTCACAGAATTTTATTCGGCACTGGGCTCTGGGGTGGAAAGCGGAGTGCGCCGCTATTACTATGACACGAACAAAGATAAGATGCTGACCGAAACAGAATTTTTTGATGTTTTGGGTTATACGCCAGAGCGCATTCGCGCGGAAATGCAGCAGAAATATGGTTTTACGGAGGAGGAAATGCCTCCTTATTTGGAGCCCTACGTTTGCCAACAATTTTTCTTTGATGAAAAGGGCACACTGATTATTCGGGCGCAGCCGGATGGAGAAGAATAGCTTTTTTTTTAGCGCAACAAGAGTAAAATAAAATATGCTCTCGCGGCAGGCCGATTGCAACAAGCAGTCGCCTGCCGCAATTTTTACGCTGATGTGGAGCGGCGGAGCAAAGACAGCACGTGATAAAAAAGCACGGCGCAGCAGCAAGAAAAAGAAACAGAAAATTTAGCTGCATAAAGGGCAATCCTCTATCTCTTTTGCGAAAAAAACGGTATAATAAAAATGTTGGCCTTTCCACAAGACATAAAAACACCTGGCCTAAAAAGTAAAAAAGAGCTGCCCTGTTTTACAAGGGCAGAGATAAAGAAGGAGCCCGAAGTGATGAAAACGGAAAAGCTTCACTCGATCTTGTTAGATCTGCTTTATGATGTCATCGGCAGTACCCTTTTTTCTATCGGCATTTATACATTTGCGAAAAGCAGCGGGTTTGCAACCGGCGGCTTTTCTGGCCTTGGGCTTATTCTAAACTATATTACGGGTCTCCCCATCGGTATCATTACCTTTTTGCTCAACATTCCGGTTATCATACTCAGCTACCGCATGCTGGGCAAACGGTTCCTTGTGAAAAGTATACGCACCATGATTATTCAAACCATTATTTTGGATATGGTGCTTCCAAAATTCCCGGCATATACCGGCAATCAACTGCTGGCATCTATTTTCTGCGGCGTATTTGTGGGTGCGGGCATGGTGCTTATTTTTATGCGCGGCTCTTCTACTGGCGGCAGCGATTTTCTGGTGCTTTCGCTGCGCAAGCTGCTGCCCCATATGTCGATTGGCCAGTTTAACCTGTTGCTGGATGGCGTAGTGCTCGCGCTTGGTGGTGTAGTATATGGCAATATTGATGCGATGCTTTACGGGTTAATCTCCACCTATGCCTGTGCACAGGTAATCGACCGAGTAATGTATGGTGCAGGCAGCGGAAAGCTCGCTTTTATCGTAACCCGAGACGGAATGGAAACCGCCGGGCAAATCAGCAAGGTACTCGGTCGTGGCTCCACGCTTGTGAAAGCAATCGGCACGTTTTCTGGCGCGCCACACGACCTGCTGCTTTGCGCTTGTAGCCGCAACCAGATTTTCAGGGTGCGCAGTCTCGCCCACCAGGTAGACCGCGATGCTCTGGTTATGATTTCGGAAGTAGACGAAGTATACGGCGAGGGCTTTAAGCCGCCACCGGAAAACTGAGTTTTTATCAAATAAAAGAATCACCAAAGGACGGCTGCTTATGTTGACACAAGAATTACTGCGCACACTGATGATTGTTTGCCCGCTGGTTTTCGTTGCTGGATTTGTAGATTCGGTTGCGGGCGGCGGCGGGTTGATTTCTCTCCCAGCGTATCTCTTTTCCGGGCTGCCGATTCATATCGCTTACGGCACCAACAAGTTTTCGAGCTGCTGCGGCACAGCAGTTGCCACTGCCAAATATTTGCGCAGTGGATACATAAGCGCCCGGGTGGCGCTGCCGTCCGCACTCAGTGCCCTGGTTGGCAGCTGGATTGGCTCTAAGCTGGTGCTGATTTCGAGCGAACGCTTTTTGCAGATTTGCTTAATGTGCGTTTTGCCGGTGGTTGCCGTGTTTTTGCTGTTTAACCGCAATTTCGGCAAAGAAACGAATGCTCGCACCTATTCACAAAAAAGCCTGATGACGCGTGCAATTTTGATTGGTCTGGTGATTGGCTGGTACGACGGCTTTTTTGGTCCCGGCACAGGCACTTTTCTTGTAATTGCCTTTACCGGGCTGATGGGAATGACCTTGACCAATGCAACCGGCAACACCAAAGTAGTGAATCTTGCATCTAACGCAGCGGCGCTGGCTACTTATTTAGTAGGCGGTGCGGTACTGCTGCCGGTGGCAATTCCTGCGGCCGTTTGCAATATTGCGGGCAACTACCTGGGTGCATCGCTGGCCATTAAAAAAGGCTCTAAATTTATCCGTCCGCTTATTTTTTGCTCAATCGGATTGCTGATGGTCAAAATTGTGGGAGACTTTTTCTGATACTCTTTGTTATATTTTAGATAAGAATAACCGCGACTTTCACGGCGCATCCCAAACATAAGGCTGGGTGCGCCGTTTTTATATGCTGGGTTCACATAAAATAGAACCCGCTGTAAGAAAAACGCAAGCTGCAAAAGAGAGAAATTTGCCGGTTAGCAGGTGTGCAGATTGTCAAAAAAACGCATTGTCAAGGACTTTTTGTAAAATTGCAACATTTGTTCAAAAAATGAATATTCGGTTGTTTTAGTACTCATTTTATACTACTGCTAACTCGCATAAAGATAAGGCAAAGTATGGAAAATGATTTACAAAGCGTATAGAATGGCTTTCCACGGAATGTTGAAAACTCTGTTGAAAATGTTGATAAGTGCGGTTTTCAATAGATAGTTTTCCACAATCAGCCATTTTAGGGGCAAGTAAGAACAACTGATTGTTGAAATCTCGGTTGAGATGGTGGAATGTTTTTGCACAAGGGACTGTACTTCAAATGTCCATAATCCTGTATATCGAAGACGGGTAACGCAAAAAAGTGGAAATTTGCACCGAAAGGTGATAAAATAAAAGTGACCACAAATCCATATGAAAAGGGAGGTTCTCGTTATGAAAATGATTACCGCTATTGTGAATAAAGAGGACGCCGGTGCGGTTTCTTCCGCGCTGACCAAAGCGGGTTACATGGTGACCAAGCTGCCCACCACCGGTGGCTTTTTGTTGGCAGGCAACAGCACGCTGATGATTGGCACCGAGGACGAGAAGGTCGACCGGGCGATTCAGATTATTTCTGACCACTCGAAACAACGCAAAGAGATTGTGCCTTCTACAGCTTCGTACGGCATTGGCGTAACCACAGCTTACCCGCTGGAAGTTACAGTGGGCGGTGCGACTGTTTTTGTCACCAACGTTGAGCGTTTTGAAAAGCTGTGATGTTGGACGCACTGCTGGGCAATGATGCGCTGAAAGCCGACCTTACCGCTGCGCTGCGGGAGGGCCGGCTTCCGCATGGTGTGCTGCTTTGCGGCGCAGCAGGGCTTGGGCGCAATTTTGCCGCCCGCCTGCTGGCTGCGGACTACCTGTATCCTCAAGGGGGCAGTGGTGCGGCACGCGTGCTGGAAGGCGCTTCGGAAGAATGCCTTTTGCTCTCGCCAGAGGGCGCGGGTAATATCATCCCGGTGGACAAGGTGCGCGAGGTGCGTGGCCGGGTACAAACCACCAGCCTTTTAACCGCTGGCCGCGCGGAGCTGATTCGCGACGCACACCGAATGCAGGCTCCTTCAGCCAATGCATTGCTAAAATTACTTGAAGAGCCGCCGGAAGGCCTGCTTTTTGTTTTAACGACCGACAGTGAGGCTTCGATTTTGCCGACGATACGTTCGCGGTGCGCAGTATACACTCTCTCCCCCGTGCCGGTGCGAACCTGTGCCGAGCTGCTGGCGAAAGAGGGGGTTTCGATGGAGGCTGCTCGCTTACTTTGCGCGGTTTATGGCGGCGCAAATGGCAGCGGGCCCCAAACCCCCAGCCGTGCCAT
>OBXZ01001378.1_pt1 | contig 10540 bp, 9 predicted proteins | sample 1538171 | NCBI WGS metagenome assembly OBXZ01 (sample SAMEA2580161, study PRJEB22360) | human gut metagenome | biome: human gut; feature: human-associated habitat; material: faeces | place: Denmark | collected 2008/2010
TTCTGTCTATCGCGGTGAAGCTGCCGCCGAAAAAGGCAATTTCTGTATTAGCCCCTTCGCCGGGAACAGGCAGATGCGCTTCGCACATCGCCGCAACGTCCTTTGCCGTCGGCAGATTCATCGCGCCGGAAATACTGTGCTGGTTGCAAAAGCTGCACTGCTGCGGGCAGCCTGCATGCGGCACAAAGATAGAAAGATTTGCGTGCTTTTTCAAACGGTGTTTCTTCCTTTATCTAACTTATTCGCGGTTGCCAAACAGCTGTAGTGCCTGCTTTGCCGCCTGCTGTTCTGCCGCTTTTTTGCTGTAACCGGTACCGGTGCCAAGCACATTGGAGTTAAGATGCACTTCCACTGTAAAGCTTTTGTGGTGGTCAGGTCCGCTTTCGCTTGCCACGACATAACGCAGCCGCTCTTCCGGGTTCTGCTGAATAATCTCCTGCAGCCGGGTTTTATAGTCTTCCTGGTTTACCTGCTCGGTGGTCACAAACGGCAAAATAAAATCTCTTGCCGCATCAATGCCGCCATCCAGATAAATTGCAGCGATTACTGCCTCAAATGCGTCAGCTAAAATAGAAGAACGCTCGCGACCACCGGAAAGTTCCTCGCCCCGGCCCAAACGCATATAGCTGCCAAGGTCCAGTCGCTTTGCAAACTCAAAGCAGCTGGTTTCGCAGACAAGCGCTGCACGGGTGCGGGTCAATTCGCCCTCGGGCAGATTTTTGTGTGCTTCAAATAAATAGTCGCTGACAACGATAGAAAGCACCGAATCGCCCAAAAACTCGAGCCGCTCATTAAATTGCTCGTTGCGTTTTTGCTCGTTGGCATAACTCGAGTGGGTGATTGCTGTTTGCAGCAATGCGATATTTTTAAAGGTATAACCGATTTTTTCTTCTAATAATTGCAGATTTCCCATCGTATCTCTACGTCTCACTTTCTGCAGCTTTTTCCTGCGCGTTGTGCATATTCTTCTCGATTGCTTCTATCATACCATTCTCACAGCAGGTTTTCGCCTGCCGAATCGCATTTTTAATTGCTTTCGCGTTAGAAGAACCGTGCGCTTTAATAACCACCTTGCTGATGCCAAGCAGCGGCGCTCCGCCGTATTCGTCGGCATCCAGCTTTGCTTTAAACTCGCGTACGCCGCTTTTTAAAGTCAGCGCTGCAAGCTTAGTGCCCAGGTTTTTGAACATCATCTTTTTTAGCTCGCCGGTGAAAAATTTTGCAAGGCCTTCGGTCAGTTTTAAAATAACATTTCCCGTAAATCCATCGCAGACCACAACGTCCGCAGCGCCGGTGGGCACTTCGCGCGGCTCAATGTTGCCGATGAAATGAATCGATTTGTTTTCTTTCATCATCGCATGTGCCGCAACATAAATGGGAGTACCTTTGCTCTCTTCGGCGCCGTTGTTCACCAGTGCCACTTTGGGCGAAGGACGCCCAAGTACCTTTTCTGCATAAACGCTGCCCATGGTTGCAAAGCAGTCGAGCATTTCTGCGGGGCACTCTACGTTTGCGCCGGAATCCAGCAGCAAATACGCCTGGTCACGGCCAGGGATGACCGTTGCAATTGCAGCGCGTTTGACACCCTTCATGCGTTTGGTAATAAGCGTTGCACCCGAAAGCAGTGCGCCGGTAGAACCGGCAGAAACAAAGGCATCGCCCTTGCCCTCTGCAAGCAGCCGCAGACCGACCACCATCGAGGAATCTTTTTTGTGGCGAATTGCTTTGGTGGGGTCGTCGCACATCTCGATGATCTCACTGGCGTGTACCACCTCAATGCCCGAAAGATCAATATTTTCTACTTTGGCTGCGGCAAGTATCTTTTGCTCGTCGCCAACTGCCGTTACTTCAACTGCGAGCTCTTTTACCGCCCACGCGGCACCTTTGAGAATTTCCGCTGGGGCATTATCTCCACCCATTGCATCTAAAATGACACGCATCTCTGTTTCCTCCTGTCTGTTACTGCTTTACCGCCGTGCTTTATGCTTCAGCAAGCGCCTGTTCCATTGCGGCCACGCCACGCTCTGCCAGTGCCAAATAGCGCTGGCGTTTATCTCTGATATGATTTTCCAGCGGGGGCAAAATGCCCATATTGCTGCCCATCGGCTGAAAATCCGCATTTTCGGTAGTAACATGGCGCATTAAAGCACCGCACATGGTCTCTGCCGGCAGCATCAATTTCGGTTTGCCTGCAAGCCGCCGCAAAATATTATGTGCTGCAATCAGCCCTGCCGCGGCACTTTCCATATAGCCTTCTACGCCGGTAATTTGCCCTGCAAAAAATACATTTGGGTGCTCTTTTAGGGCCAAATTGCCGCCCAACACCTTGGGGCTGCACAAAAAGCTATTGCGATGCATTACGCCATAGCGCACAAACTCTGCATTTTCAAGGCCTGGAATCATAGAGAAAACTCGCTTTTGCTCGCCGAATTTCAGGTTTGTCTGAAAACCGACCAGATTGTAAAGGCTGTTTTCTTTGTTTTCACTGCGCAGCTGAATGTTCGCCCAAGGGCGATGGCCGGTGGCCGGGTTTACAAGTCCTACCGGGCGCAGCGGCCCATAGCGCAAGGTGTCCATGCCGCGCTTTGCCATAATCTCAACCGGCATACAGCCCTCATAGACATTGATGGTGTCGCCCTCGTGCAATTCTGCGCGCTCTGCATTTACCAGTGCTTCGTAAAACTCTTCATAGCCTGCTTTATCAAACGGGCAGTTCAGATAATCTGCGGTGCCGCGCCCATAGCGGGAGGCAGCAAAGATTTTTTCCATGTTCAAACTGTCCGCCGCCACAATCGGAGCCGCCGCATCGAAGAAAGAAAGGCTCTCCTGTCCTGTCAGGCGGGTGATTTCCTCTGCAAGCGCACCTTCGGTGAGAGGGCCGCTGGCAATTAGGGTCAGCTCGTTTTCATCAATCTCAGTAACTTCTTCGCGGCAAAGCGTGATATTCGGATGCGCTTCCACCGCTGCAGTTACCAGCCCAGAAAATTCATCCCGATCCACGGCCAGTGCGCCGCCGGCAGCAACGCGCGCTTTTTCCGCTGCGGGCAGCAGGTGGCTGCCCAGCAGTTTCATTTCCGCTTTCAACAGTCCGCTGCCGGAATCCAGCCTGTCGGCTTTCAGCGAGTTGGAGCAGACCAGCTCGGCCAGTCCATCTTTTTTATGTGCGGGCGAAAAATGCACCGGCTTTTGCTCATACAGGCGCACTTTCAAGCCTGCGTCTGCAAGCAGCAGTGCCGCCTCGCAGCCTGCAAGCCCGCCCCCAATGATTTTCACTTCTTGATTACTCATTATTTTTTAATCGGCGTCGTGTAGCCGCACCCTTCCGTGATGCAGACGAGGTTGCCGTTTTTGCCGCCTTTTTTGAACAGCGTTTTACCGCATTTGGGGCACTTTTCGGCACTCGGCTCATCCCAAGTCATAAATCCGCAGGTGGGATTTTTCTCGCAGCCATAATAAATACGGCCTTTTTTCGAATGACGGATCAGGATGCGTCCGCCGCAAAGCGGGCATTCGCCGTCCGCCGATTTTACGATACGTTTTGTGTTCTTACATTCCGGAAATCCCGGACAAGCCAAAAACTTGCCGTAACGTCCGGTTTTGATTACCATTTTGCGTCCGCAAACTTCGCAAACCTCATCCGTCTCTTCATCCGGCACCTTAATCTTGGTGTCTTTGAGATTTTCTTCGGCCTGCTTGAGCGTTTTATCGAAGTCCTGATAGAAGGAATCCACCGTAGACACCCAGTCTGCATCGCCGGATTCTACCTTATCCAGGTTTTTCTCCATCTGTGCAGAGAAGTGCACATCAACAATGCTGGGGAACTGTTCCATCATCAGCTCGTTGATGGTACGGCCCAGCACCGTAGGCGCCAGTTTCTTGGCATCACGTTCCACATAGCCGCGGTCGATTACCGTAGTAATGATAGGCGCATAGGTGGAAGGACGACCAATGCCGTTTTCCTCAAGCTCTTTGATGAGCGTTGCTTCCGTATAGCGGCTGGGCGGCTGAGTGAATTTCTGCTCTGCTGACAAATCGCGCAGCTTCAGCTTTGCATCTTTTTCCAGCGGGGGCAAAGCGGTTTCTTTTTTCTCTTTTTCGTCGGTCGCTTCTTCATAAAGCGCAGTGTAACCGTCAAAGGCCACAGTATAGCCGCTGGCTTTGAAGAGATATTCTCCAGCGGTGATTTCGACTGCCATGGTATTGTGCAACGCATCTGCCATCTGGCTTGCGATAAAGCGGCTCCAGATCAGGCGGTATAGCTTTGCAGTATCGCCCGATATGCTTTTTTCCCCTTCGGCGGGCGTCAGGGCAGGGTTAGAGGGACGAATCGCCTCATGCGCGTCCTGCGCGGCAGTTGCATTTTTGCTTTTATAGGTGCGTTTTGTTTTGTTGACGTACTTTTCGCCCCATTCACCGGTGATAAACTCTTTGGCTGCGGTGACAGCTTCGTCAGAAACACGCAGGCTATCAGTACGCATGTAGGTAATCAAACCGGTTGTGCCCACGCCTGCGATGTCAACACCTTCATAAAGGGTCTGTGCCGCGCGCATGGTACGGGTAGCGGTAAAGCCAAGCCGGCGGCTGGCCTCCTGCTGCAATGTAGAGGTAATAAACGGCGGTGCCGGTACTTTTTTGCGGGTGCCGTTGGTCAGGGCGCTGACAACAAACTCTTTGCCTTCCAAGTTGGCCAAAATTTCGTCCGACTGCTCTTGGTTAAGCACTGCACGTTTTTCGCCTGCTGCAGTGCCATAAAAGCGTGCCGCAAACTTTTTCGTGCTGCCCTGCGCAGAGAGCTGTGCGTCGATATTCCAGTATTCTTCGGGCTGGAATGCTTCGATTTCTTTTTCGCGGTCTACAATCAGACGTACTGCGACCGACTGCACACGACCGGCAGAAAGGCCGCGCCGGACTTTACGCCATAAAAACGGCGAGAGTTTATAGCCCACCAAACGATCCAAAACTCGGCGAGCCTGCTGCGCGTTAAACAAATCTTTATCAATGCTGCGCGGGTGTGCCATACCGTCGGTAACACCTTTTTTGGTAATTTCACCAAAGGTGACACGGTTTTCTGCATCCACGTCCAGCCCCAGCAAATTTGCAAGATGCCAGCTGATAGCTTCTCCTTCGCGGTCAGGGTCAGTCGCGAGCAGAACGCTGTCGCTCTGTTTTGCGGCGGATTTAAGCTCTTTGACCAATTTTTCTTTGCCTTTTATGCTGATATACTGCGGTGCGTAACCACGCTCCACATCAATACCTAGCTGACTGCCAGGCAGGTCACGAATATGCCCCATCGAGGCCATGACCTCATACCCATCGCCCAAATATTTGCGGATGGTTTTTGCCTTTGCGGGTGACTCCACAATGACGAGTTTAGACATAGTACACCTCGTAGTTGTTTCAATTCCTGCAAATCAGGAACTAACTTTCATCTAAAAAAACGAATTCCAATGCCGATTTTCTTCTACTATGCAGTTCCCTGCACCAAAGTATTCGGCTTACAGGGCATGATTCCCTGAATTTTTATCCTCATAAAATAAGCCGCGTGGGATATTTTACCACATTCCCTTTTTGTTTTTCAAATCAATAGCCAAGCATTTACCCGCTACTGATTTTCGTACCAGTCTGGTTCCTATGGCATCTGCACGCAGTTTATGCTATTTTCTGTAAATCTTGCTTATGCTTAAAAATTTTTTAAAAATTGTCGCCCGGCCTGCTGGGTACATAACCCGGCAAGCTCCAGCTCGGTAAGCGCCGCCATTGCAGCCGCAAAGGGTAGCTGCGCTTTTGCACAAAGTTCCGCAATGGGCTGTGGCTGGGCTGAAAGCACCTTGCTCAATTTCTGCGCCGCGTCCGAAAGCGGCAGCAGCTCTTGCTGTGCTACAACGGGGGCATCTTGCGGCGTAATCTCTGCCGCCGGTAAGTATTCCGCCAGCACATCCGCTGCGGAAGCAATCGGCCTTGCGCCGTCTGCAATTAAACTGTTTGTCCCCTCTGACAGCGGACTAAAAATGCTGCCCGGCACCGCGAACACATCGCGCCCGTAGTCCAGCGCAAAACGCACAGTGCTCATTGTGCCGCTGCGCTTACGCGCTTCAATGACGCACAGTCCTCTAGAGAGACCTGCAATCAAACGGTTACGCAACAAAAAATAAGCACCCTGCCCCGCTGTGCCGATGGGCAGTTCTGAAATACATACGCCGCGCTGCTCTACCAGCCCTCTCAGGGTGGCATTGCGCGCGGGGAAGGTAACATCGATGGCTGTTCCCAATACGGCAATGGTGGGCGCGTTGCCTCGTACAGCGGCTTTGTGGGCTTCACTGTCCAGCCCATCTGCAAGCCCTGATACCAGTGTTACGCCAGCAGTTGCAAGCCCATCTGCAACGAGCTTTGCCGCCTCGATGCCGTAAGCAGAAGGCCTGCGGGTACCAATCATTCCGACGGGAACCTCAGTCTGTAGGTACCGCACATCTCCGGTAGCATAAAGTACCGGCGGCGGTGTGTCGATTTGTTTCAGTAGCGAGGGATAACGGGCATCCGTATAGCACAGCATGGTAACGCCTTTTTCTTCGTGTTGCAAAAGACGTGCTTTTAAGCTGTCCGGCGTTGTTGTGGCCAAAATGCGCTGCTGGGACGGGGTCACCATCCCTTGCCGCAGCAAATCCATTCGGCTTGCATAAATAGCCTCGGCATCTGCGCCGTAAGCTGCAAGCAGCGCCTGCATGCCATGCGCGCCGGCACCGAGTCCGGCAGAAAGCCAAAGCCAGTAAAGCTGCTCGTCCATGCTGTTCCCTCGCTTTCGTTATTTGGTTAGCAGAGGCTGCGAAACTCCCACATCAGCACAGAGGCCGCAACTGCGGCGTTGAGCGATTCCATCCGTTCGCTGATAGGAATTTTGACCGCCATTTCACAGGCGTCAATGGCATCGTCAGTCAGGCCGTTGCCCTCGTTGCCAATGGCAAGCACAAGCCCGCCCTCAGGTTTGAACTCAGAAAGATCTACCGCCCCGCGCAGTGCTGCAGCGGCAGTGGACATTCCCTTTGCAGAACAGGCACGCAAAGCAGCCGGTAAATCCGGCGTGCGAATAATCGGCAGTTTAAACGCTGCACCCATAGAAGCACGCAAGGCCTTTTGCCCAAACGGCTCTGCGCACCCTTGCGAAAGCAGCGCCCCGTCAAACCCAAATGCCGCAGCGCTGCGCAGCACTGCGCCGACATTTGCGGGGTCCTGCACATTTTCAAGCGCGATATAACGCCCTGTCGGGTCCACCTGGGCCTCGTCCCATACCGGCAATCGGCAAACGGCGAATACGCCCTGTGCGCTTTTCATGCCGGATATTTTTTCAGCAACGCTTTCGCTGATAGAGATGTGCTCGCCGGGCAGGCTATCGATTTCAGGCCAGCGTTTTTGCGCCATATAGGTATAATATAATATTTCAATGACGATACCGCTTTCGGCTGCGTCCAGGCAAAGCTTTTTGCCCTCTGCAAGAAAGCGCTGTTCGGCTTTGCAGAAGGCTGGTTTTTCCATTAATTTTTGGGCGTATTTCACCCGTTCATTGTCACGGCTTGTCAGCTGTTCCGGCGTGATCCTCACCTCTTTACTTTACATAATGAGGCCATTTGCAGTGCCATTAGATGGCACTGCAAATTTGCCCCAATACAAAGGGACGCCCGCGCGCTACTGCGCCCGGGCGTTACCTGTGACACGCACCGGGCGCGCCACACGTCCCCTGCGAGTCAAAAATTATTTCGCAGCCTTTGCGGTCTCAACGAGTTTTGCAAAGGAAGCTGCATCGTTGATCGCCAGCTCAGAGAGCATTTTGCGGTTCAGATCGATACCTGCTTTTTTCAGGCCAGCCATGAAGCTGGAGTAGTTGGTGCCCTGTGCGCGGCAAGCTGCGTTGATACGAGCAATCCACAGACGGCGGAAGTCGCGTTTTTTTGCTTTACGGCCAACGAAAGCGTAGTTGCCGCTTTTCATGACCTGCTGTTTTGCCATCTTAAAGTGAGTAGATTTGCTGCCGTAGTAACCCTTTGCAAGCTTCAGGGTCTTTTTTCTTCTTTTACGGGTCATCATTGCGCCCTTGATACGAGCCATAATTTTGTTCTCCTTTGATATATAATCTTAGTCGTGATGAATTTCGTTCGTGTCAGCCTAATTTATAATAAATTAAGCGTAGGGCAGCATTTTCTTGACGGTTGCTGCATTGGTCTCATCAACATAGCCGGGTTTGCGAAGGCCACGCATACGCTTGGTGGTTTTTTTGGTAAGAATGTGGCTACGGAATGCCTTGCCGCGTTTGATTTTGCCGTTTTTGGTCAGTGCAAAACGCTTTTTAGCACCCGAGTGAGATTTCATCTTAGGCATAATAGAAGTCCTCCTTAAAATTAAAACCTTATAAAAATTTATTTGCCGGAGTTGGGCACAGCCAGGAACATCTGCATGCTGCGGCCCTCAAGTTTCGGCTGTTTTTCGATGTTGGCTTCCCCGGCCATGACCTCAGCGAAGCGCTTCATCACTTCGAGGCCGAGCTCGGTATGCGCCATTTCACGACCGCGGAACCGAATCGAAACCTTAACCTTATTGCCCTCTTTGAGGAAACGTTTGGCGTGGCCGACTTTTGTATTAAAGTCGTTTGTGTCGATATTCAGCGAAAGACGAATTTCCTTTGTATCAACGATCTTCTGGTTCTTTCTCGCTTCTTTGTCTTTTTTCTGCTGCTCAAAGCGGAATTTGCCGTAATCCATGATCTTGCAGACAGGAGGGGCTGCAGTCGGAGCAATCTTGACAAGGTCAAGGTCCTTTTCTGCTGCCATTGCCATTGCATCTCGAGTGGCCATAACGCCAAGCTGTTCGCCTTCTGCGCCGATCACACGAATCTCTCTGTCGCGAATTCCTTCGTTGAGTTCCAGTTCTTTTTTGCCGCTAATCGTAAAACACCTCCAAAATAATGTAAAAAGAGTGTGGCCGCATTTAGCCACACTCTGAGAATACACAGTTACAGAACGCCTGTAATTGCCTATTGACCCGAGGCCGTAGGCCTGCAAGGTGAGTGCGGGGCTGCCGCATCTGCTTTATTGACCTATTAACTATACCATAACCTGCAAAACTTGTCAACCTTGGCACAAAATTATTTTTGCAGGGCCGGCAGCGGTGTATCTGCCGCAATTTCAATGGCTTTACCCAGCGCAAACGAGTAGATACAGCATTGCCGCACTCGCACGCCAAGTCCTGCCTCTACCGCTTGCTTGTACAAAAGCAGCTGGGCCGTATAGGCGCGACGCAAAGCGGCTTCGTCTTTGCCGCGGTCGGTCTTGTAGTCCAGCAAAACTGCTTCATCGCCGAACAGCAGCACGCAGTCTGCGATACCCTGAACCAATACCTGGTGATCCTGTAAATCGTCCGGCAGCCCATCTTTCAGCATGGATGCCGGCAAATGAGTGAAGAACGCATACTCTCGCAGCACCTTGTCTGCCATACACATCGAGCGGAAGATGTCCGATTCCAAAAAGCGACTCAGCGCTCTGCGGTCGATGGCCGCTGCCTGTTCAGGCAAAATAAATCCAGAGTTCACGAGTCTTGTAATCTCGGCCTCAGTATCTCTTTGCAGCGAAAGAAAGTTAACGTACTGCAATGCCGCGTGCAGTGCGGTGCCACGCTCGGTGGCAGAAAGGCCACTGCCGTACATAAAGGACGGTCTTTTCGGCACCGACGCTTCGCCGATACGATGGGTCAGCGCGGAAACTGAAACTTTTGCAGGAAGCTCAAGCAATTCAGCGCGCGGATAATGCCAATGGAAGGCTTTGCGCAACCGCATTACGAGCGATTCGTCCGGCTCGGCCGTGCGAAGAAGCTGTGCTTTTTGCTCGCACTCTTCGTGCAGCGGTGCCGCAAGAATGCGCACCGAAAGTTTGCCCTCGGCAACTTGCAGCGGCAATGTAGCGGCACTTGCGGCTGCGCGGAATTCTCCCCCATCGGGGTGCAGCAGCGCGGCGGCTAAAATCCATTCAGAAAAGCTTTTTGCCGTGCGTAACATCCATGGGGTAATGCCGCCCGCGCCCGCCAGCTGAATCGCCAATTTGCCAAGCACCTTTTCCGGGTCCGTCGCACCGCAGGTGATAATTGCAAGGTCTTTTGCGCGGGTCAGTGCCACATAAAGCACCCGCATCTCTTCCGACATCTGTTCCCGCTCCAACGCACTGCGCAGTGCTTTTTGCGGCACGGTCGGGTATCGTGCGCCGCTTTCGGTGCGCAGTGTCATGCCAATGCCAAGTGTCGTATGGCGCAGCACCGGCGCCACATTCAGATCTTGCCGGTTAAAGCCGTGCGCGGTGTCTGCTAAGATGCAAACCGGAAATTCAAGGCCTTTCGAGCGATGAATACTCATAATCTGCACCATGCCCTGCGGCGCAGCAGCACCTTGGGTCGAAACGCTTCGGCCCGAAGCAAGGCTGCTGTCGATACGGCGCAGAAAGCCTGACAGGCCCGCGCCGCTGCTCGCATCATATTCCCCTGCAAACGCCACAAAGCAGAGCTTGCG
>OBXZ01001382.1_pt1 | contig 10521 bp, 15 predicted proteins | sample 1538171 | NCBI WGS metagenome assembly OBXZ01 (sample SAMEA2580161, study PRJEB22360) | human gut metagenome | biome: human gut; feature: human-associated habitat; material: faeces | place: Denmark | collected 2008/2010
CCGCTTTGCAAGCAGATGAACCCAGCCAAGCATCGGGGCGAGCAACTAAGCCGACACTGTAAGCTTGTGCTGGAAGAAGTGGGCGAGGCAGCTCTTGCAGATTGCGACCGCAACACGGCGAGCAAGGCGTTAGAGCGGGCAGCGCTTTGCCTCACCGTCACGGCAGGAGCAGCCTTTGTGCCTCTGTTGAGCGGCTTGTGCGCAAGTGTATCAGGCGAAGAGCAGATGCCCTATTACGAGGTTTTGCACCGCTTGGTGCGCCCTGGCAAGTATACCGATGCACAGCGGCTTGCGGCCTGTGAGGCGCTGCACCGCACGGCAGACCTTGCTGCCGCAGTGGGGCAATAATGTGTTTTATAAGCAAAAATTTTGCCGCACTTTTAAAAAGTGGAATATATTTTTGAAAAGCGGCGTACAATAAGGCATGGAGAAAACGCAAAAGAGTGCTTGACATCGTAGAATCTATGTGGTATACTCATTAAGCACTCAAGGCAGTGCCTTATATCGCGGGATGGAGCAGCCTGGTAGCTCGTCGGGCTCATAACCCGAAGGTCGTCAGTTCAAATCTGGCTCCCGCAACCAGTTAAAAATCGCTTAGTTAAGCCGTTTTGGCAAAGCTAAGCGATTTTTCTTTTACCTATAAAATTTGTGTTTGTCCTTTATTTGTCCTTTATTGTTTTAAAAAACTACTTTAAGGACTATAGGCTGTCTATTCGCGGGGGTCTCCCCAAAAGTGGGGACACCTTAACAAAACGCTCCAAATTTGGTGAGCTAGACATTGTTTGCAAGCGTATAGTATCTATAAATTCCCGCTACTATGCCCATATATCTGGAAAAAGTTGCACTACACCCGGTTTGCGCGTATCTCGCAGTAAAATCTATCTTCCCTCACCGGTCCCAAAATATATACCTCGTACTCTCAACAGGGGGGCTGTCCCGATAATATTTTGATGAAACGATTTGTATATGACTGTCCAACTTTGGACGGTCTCCGCAATTTTGCGGGGTCCTGCTCAAAATTGAGCATATCTTTTATCAAAAAACATCTGTCCCAAACTGGACACATCGGGGAATAAGGCAACAAAGCTCTCTTTTTATTTAGATTAATCGCATAGATCTGCTGAAAATTAAGCAAATCTGACGGCGCAAAATTGAGCCGTCAAAGCAGGCCTGTAGATCTGCTCAAATTTGAGCCAATCTCATGGCTGAAAATTCAGCCGTCAAAGTGGCTTTTAGATCGGCGCAATTTTGCGCCGATCTCGTGGCCGAAAATTCGGTGTCCAGTTAGTTGTATGTACTGTCAAAAATTGAAAAGTCCAGCCATATGGATTGCTTGGAATAATTCAATCTCCGCAATTTTGCGGGGATTGCTGAAGGTTTAGCCGTCATCGTTACCTTCGTTTCGGCGGGCTTTAGCTTGCACTAACTCATCCAAAGTATGTAGGGGTCTCCCATTGCTATGCGTTCTTTTGCCCATTCGATTGCTTCTTTGTCCGCAAGTCTGTGGGGAACAATTACAAATACTTGGGTTCGATCGCCTAAAGCGCCGCCCCAAGTACCATTTGCCACGGTATAAGTAGTGGCTCCTTCTTCATAAACTCGGCAGCAAGTGCCGTCCTGTAAAGTAAAAGTTTGCATTATTGCAGAGCGCCTCCTTTATTATCTGATGCCATGCCCACAGCAGTGAACACGGTTCCTAACACAAAACCGGCTGCTAGCAACGCTAAAACTTGCATATTACAATCTCCTTTACAAAATAGGCAGCGGGCGATATAGTGTAGATATGCACCCGCTGCGGGTGTTTGAGGCTCTTTACATCGTGCTTTGGCCGGCGGTGATGTAAAGGGCTTTTCTTATGCCACCAGAAACCGGGTGCTTGTGGTGGTCTTGGTGAAACGCTCGGCTAAGTCGGGGGCCGCTGCTTTAAGTGCCTTGCTATCAAGGCGGCTGCTGGTCACGGTTACACAGCTAACCTTGTGTGTGCCTACCGTCATGCTTTCAGTGCTACGGTTTGCAAGCTCGGCCTTTAACTGGTCTTTGAGAGCTTCCATCTCTGCCGCTGCTGCTTCTGCAAGCTGCTGGGCTTCTTTGTACTGATTTACAAGTGCGGTTAAATCGCTCATACTCATTTTTTAACGCTCCTTTTATTTGTTTGAACAGTGCCGGCGCGTTCATGATGCTATGGCCGGAGGGCTTCCGGGGTCAACCATGTGTACCGGCGTTGCCGCCTTTGCTGTTCCTGTGATTATATTATAGTCTTACGCAAGACATATTTCAATTAGCATATTAGCCAATCTTACGCAATACACTTTGTTTATTTTTGTCTTGCGCAATACTTTTGTATGTGCTATAATTTAAGTACAATGAAAGAGGTGTATAACATGGAAAAGCCCAATAGAATTGCTTACAAGAACACTTTTATAAAAGAAAAATATGATCGTATCAATCTCACTGTTGCAAAAGGCCGCAAAGCTGAAATACAAGCCCACGCAGAGCAGCACGGCGAAAGTATTAACGGTTTTGTTAACCGGGCTATTGAAACGGTAATGAAGCAAGATATCGAAGAATAAGAATAAGCCCAGTCCGAGAACAGTTAACCGTTGTTTTCAGGCTGGGCTTTTGTATCATATATGTGGATATCATTTAGGTAAGTGCTTTTGCCAAACGTTCCAAGGTAACCCTTGCATCACGAAAACCAAACCGCTCTGGATTATTACGCAGTGTGCCGATGTTGTAACCGGTCATCTGTGCGGCTTCTTCGTAAGTGTATAACAATTTTAAACCGCACTGCCTTTCGGCGATGTATCGCAACCGCTCAAGCGTATCACGGTACAATTCTTTTTCTCTTGGCATTTTAATTCCCCTTTACATAAAAACATAGTGCATTAGAAATTACAGAGTATTTCCCGCTTGAATGGATACAATTTACTTGCCTCTTTTTAGGGCCTCCGAAATCTCGGGATAGGAGATGTTTTTTTTGTTCCCCTTTTAGGGTGGCCAAAATGGCCAGATGAATTATCTCTTTTTGTAAATAATAACCCCGCCACGGATAAGCCGCAGCGGGGATTTGTTTTTATATAGTCAAGTTTGCCCTAAAAAGTATAGCTAGGTGAGCTTTTTTTGCTTTCCATGCTCTCGGCGAGCAAACTATCCTTTGAAGGTCTATGCCCCATTCTATAGCCGTATAGCGGGCATTTCTTTACAGTACACAGCCGTACCTCGCTAGCATTGTTGCCGCAGCAGTCCAGACATTTGGCGCGGATGGATTTGACTGGCGTTTTATATTCCATTTTACGGCCCCTTTCTTTAGCTGCGAGCTGATGAAGTTGCGGGAACATATGCGGCATACTCCTTGCCCATTTTAAATCCCTGCATGAAGGCCCCGCGCTCTGCTTCCTGTACTTGCTTAATCATGAGGTCAATAAACTGGTCGTTCTCTTCCTTGGAGAGGGGAAGGGCTTTGAGGTTATCGCTAAGCTGCCGTGCAATGGAATGAAAAGCAGCGGTACGCTCAATCTCAATGGTGGGTTCTTCATAAGTAATAGTGTTGTTCATTTTTAAAATTCCTTTCATTTACCCGTTTGGGCGTTTGTATGTTTATTTATCGAACGTGTTTCTCCAAAAGGGGCGACGCCTAAAAGATTAGGTGTCATTTCAAAACCCCCAACTCCGAGTTTTTGCTACGCAGACTTCCCCTTGCATCGGTATCCCCGCATAGGTTCATACTTTTTTGGTATCCCCCTGGGGCTAAGCAATGTGCAATAGATTTGATTGTTCCATTCGCTCTATTGCTTTTTCCTCTACGCTGCCGGAATATTTCCATGAAAAAAAGCCAGTACCGTTGTAGGTGTGCCTAGATAAAATATCATTATAGTACTTTCTAAGACGGCCAATTGATTTATAGCTACGAAGTCCCCGGCGGCCGCGCTCTTCCAATCTGCGTACTTGCCCAATGGTCTTACCCATGCAACGCGCAGTATCCGTAAAACTCATATCATAGTAGTACACATGTCTAACAACTTGTGCTTCTTCACTAGGCAGGGTGGCAATGCTAGCTTCCAAGTCGTTGTGCCGCCGCTCAATATAATCCGCTTCTTCTAGTGCTAGCATATCCGCTGCTGCCCCGGTATCTTCTATGGTGGCGTACTGGTCAATTTCCTCCCCATTGTCGTTGAACAGTGGAGCATCTAGCCGAGTAGCAGAGGTGAGTGGATCGCGTTTGCCTTTAACCGTACGCAGGCCCACAGCAGAAAACAATGCGCTTTGCAGGTGAAAAGTAAGATACGTTGTAAACTTTACGCCCGCTGCTGGATTATACTTTTCTATGGCTTGCAATACTGCAAAATATCCTTCTTGGTTTAAATCTTCTGACGTAACCCCCGCCGCCGCTGCTCTGTCTGCTATAGATGGCGTTATCATCATACGATTGAATACCATAGCAATGAGTTTTCTGCACTGCTCCCACAGCTGATTAGCGGCCTGCTTGTCCCCTTGTTTTGCCAGTGCGCATAGCTCTTCATTTGTCATTTGCCTTACCTCCCTAAAAGCGTTATAATAGAAACAAGGTTTAGGGCTGCTCTTCGGGGTGGCTCTTTTTTTATATGGTTGCAGCATAGCACGAAAATCTTCATCGGTGTAACGAGGGTGTAATGTGGTTGTAACGGCAAGGTGATAGCAAGGGAACGGTAAGGGAGCGGTAAGGAAGCAGTGTTGTTTTCGGGGTTCGTTCGGAGTTTATGAGTAGTTTTATTGTGCATTGTTGTGCAGCACGTTCAGCGTTGCTTGTAGTTGGTCTATTGATCTCGCCAAGTGGTCCATCTCATTTGCTAGCCCGGAAAGCCCGCACTGGTTTTCTATGGAATACAATGCGCACCAGTCTCCACAAGCGATATGCTCCCTACCAGTAAACGGGCATTTGGGTGAGTTTTGATAAACAAATTTCTCTTCGGAGGTCATTTTCATTCTCCTTTATAATTTTGTCATATATAAAAACCGGGTGCAGGTAGGGTGCAGGTCACTTGCACCCGTTTTCAGATTAAATAACAGCATAAACAAGCCATTATTTTTAATCGGGTGCAAGGGGTGCAAGCGATTTTCCCTTCTTTTCATATATGTGTATATATACGGTGTATATTAATGAAAATTATTACTTTCAGAAATTTGCTTGCACCCTGCACCCAATTGCTTGAAAATGGCTAGATTATCGAGTTTCTTTGGGTGCAAGTGGGGTGCAAGTGGGTGCAAGGTACTAACTATAAGTTTGAGGAAAGGGAAGCGGTACTAAATAGCGAGTTTTGCCGTGTGAACGTTCCTGAATAATATTCTCACCGTCCTTTATCATCTTTTTCAGCACCTTGCCAATTTGTTCGGCAGGGGCTTTCCCGTTTGTTATCCTTGTGGAGATTTCGGCAGCGGTAAGCTTGCTCCAATTATGGGGGGACAGTTCAAAGTCGAATGCGTCCCGCAGCTCTTGCTCATACGGCAGCAGTTTTGCATACTGCGTATTTTGATATTCCAGAACGGCACGCTCATCCGGTGTCAACCGGTAGCCGGTGGGGTCATCGCGATACATTCCATAGGCTTGTGCCCATAGCTGCATAATCCAGGCACGAGAAAGAGCGGTTAATTTTTCGAGATCGATTTGTTCTACTGGTACCGTCCAAAAGCGGCGGCTCCCTGTTTCGTCTCGGAGATAATCGCGCGGGTTAACCGTTCCACAATAGGAAGTGCGGCGCGGGCGTTTGGTGGCTGTCTTGGCATATGGAGCGCGAATGCTATCACTCCGGGCGGTTATATGTGCTTTTAGAGCAGCCTGTTCCTTTTTTAATGTGCTGTCCAGCTCGCCCAGCTCACAAATCCATGTGCCGGTAGATTTTAAAAGGCTGTCCTTATCGTCTGTGTCGATGCTAGCACCCTCAACAAACCAATCGGGATTGAGTGCAAGCACAGAGAAAAAGCGGGTCTTGCCTACACCTTGGGAGCCTTGCAGTACTAATACACCATCAGCACCTACAGGGTGCTTTTCGTTATTCAGTGCCATAGCCACACACTGTACAAACCATTTGCGCACAAAGGTACGGTATAAACTACTCTTTTCCCCATCAATGCCGAGTATCTTATAAATAACAGGGAAGCGGTCTGCTTCGTCCCATGACGTGTTGAGCAGCATGTCCGCTACTGGGTTATATCGGTTAATATCGGATAACACTAAGATATAATCGTCAATCTCTGCCCGGCTGCACTTGATTTCAGCAGCTTTCAGCTTGTCCCGAAGGAACACCGGCAAAGTGTTTGCGGCAGCGGTTTCAGAGTATTCCGCCGGTAGCCCCTCAATATCAATCGTATTATTAATAAGATTGTGCCGGACGGTGACATGAAACGCATCTAAGGCTTCGGCCACAATTTGTTGAGTAACGGGTTGACCCTGTAAGCCTTCTAATGGTTGCGGCAGCGGGGCGGCACCGAAGGTTCTCTGTTTCCGCTGTAGTTTATAGCTCTTATCGTCCTGTTCTGCTGTGGCACTGCAAGCCTTCACGGCCGCTTCTATAGTGCGATTGATATAATCTTCTCGGACTGCCTTTTTCATGTGCTGGGGGTCTTTGCTTACCATGTGAGGACTGGAATTAAAAGCCGCTGCCATCTGATCTGGATTGCAGTTGCACCAGTACGCCAATTTGTTCATTAAGCCTTGGTCATCTGAACTCTCGTTTCCGTTAGGGCGTTCACCATTCCACAAAGAAAGAAACTTTTTATCCCGTTGCAATCCAGTCTTTAAGTAGTCTTTTGCCGGTGTGCCGCGGGGGGTGGCTGTACTGGGCCGTATAATGGGCGCAGTGTCTGATGGGCAGATTTCTTGATAAAGTGCATCAATTGCGGCCTGTGAGTTGCGCAGCGGGCGCGGTGTGCCGTATGGCTTGCCGGTCACGGTAAAATATCGCCCTTTGTCATACATTTCTGCAAATGAAGTTTTTCTTGCCTTGCCTGGCAAATGCCCTTTACAGAGAATATGTAGCCCGCTGCCGCTGGGGCTGATTTCGGTATAGCTGTCAAAGCGGTTCACCCATTCTGCAACATTTGGGTTAAGCGTGCCTTCTGTTATACAGTGGTCGAAGTCTACCCCAACGATGCCGTTTGCGTTAAACTCAAATCCCAGTCCTGCATAGCTGCCCGCTGCCACGGCTGCGGTAGCGTCCTCAAAGGTTGCCCATGTGTCCGGTTGGCCTGCTTTGGCTGCATATCCCGTGCGAGGGTTAAAAGGGGTTTTGGGGTTATTCCCGCGCTTGCCACGGCATACCCATTGCGACAGTGCGACAAGCTCCGCGGGTAAAACTTCTTGTAACTGTGGCATTGTCGTCCTTTCTAGGCTGCGCTTTGGCGGCTCTGTGTTAGTGCTTGCTTAATTTGGTTATAATCCATGCCCACATCAAGAAGCGTCATAATAGCCGCTTCTGCTTTGCGCACGGCTTCCAGTTCGATGCTGTCTAGGTAATCTGGTACTGGCTTGCCGGCGGGGATGGCCCGCTGCTTTCGCAGTTGAGTTGTCGACATTCCTAAAGCAATTTTATGCGCAAGTGAAAAATAGTTGGAAAAAGTCCAGCTATGCAGGTGTTCGGGCGGTGTGTTTTCGTTGATAGCGTCCGCAAGGCTGCGACTAGCTGGCTTTAGCGTCTGCCGGTTGTTATTGCGCCGTGCCAGTTCTTGACGCATTGCGAAAAACTGTTGCACCAGCTCTTTTTTAAAAGCCTTCACCGGCGGTGTGTTTTTAAGGTATGTAATCAAAAGGGTTGCCTGCTGCTCGTTTAAGCAGTAAATTTTTTGCATACTCGCGCCCGTCTTGTGGGGGCACGCTTCGATTTTAAATCCCACCGTGCCAAACTCTTGAAGGTCCGCTTCATGCTTTTGTATCAGCCGGTTTACGGTTTTGTGCTGCACCTCGGCATACTCTGCAATGGTGTCAGCGGTTGTGTATGGTTCGGCTTTTAAGCCGTGTCCGATGTAAACTAAATCTTTCATTTGTAGTTTCCCCTCATTTCTGTTAAAATAAGGGCAGAATTGCAGGGTCTCTTAATCCGCTTTTCTGCCCGCTGCTCTTTTCGGTTGCCGCCGAAGAGGGCAGTTTTTTCATTATGCACATGCTACACCTTTTAAGTAGCTTTCCAGCACTTCCATACAAACCAGATATTTGTTTCCAATCCGTACGCTAGGCAGTGTTCCGGTGATAATAAGCTGCCGTAATGCGGTCTTTGTAAAAGCTGTGTGCGGGTCTGCTGACTTTAACTCGGCGGCGGCTTGCTCAATTGTTCTCATTCGTGGCATGGTTGCTCTCCTTTAATTCTTTAATAATGGTTAAAATTTGTTCTTGTTCAGCGGCGGGCAATTCTTTGCGCAGCTTGCGGGAAAAGTTACCGTCATTTATTCCTAACTTTTCTGCAATTTGCCAAAGGCGAACCCCAGATGTGCTAGCTTCCGATTTGATTAGCTCGTTTGCCATTTTTTCTCCTTTCGCTTGTTGTTGTGTTCTCTATTTATTTGTGATAATATTATATTACAACAACAAATGAAGTAAGTCAATTAATAGAGAAATATTTCTACATTAATAAACTTTTGAAGAAAATGTAAGGGGAGATATCCAATGGCTGAAGAAAAACGAATTAGGTTTCCGAAATTTAAAGAACGCCTAAATATTTTAAAGGGTGATATGACCATAAAGGCATTTGCTGAAAAAATTGGTGTGTCTCTTCCCACGGCAGGGTTTTATTTAAACGGGGATCGTTTGCCGGATGCTTTAGGTGTACACGATATTGCCTCTAAATGTGAAGTTTCAGCCGATTGGTTGCTTGGTATGAGCGATTATCGGAGCCAAAATTTAGACTATTTTGATATCGGAGGGAAAATCGGATTAGAAGAAGCTGCTTTAGATAGTCTTTATACAGCAAGTGAGATTGTCGCCGGAGAAGGGGATACAGAGAAAAAATACCAATACACTCTTGACGCTGCGAATATGATATTAGGTAATCCTCACTTCATGGAATTTGCACAGGAACTGCGTGACTACGTTAACGCTTATACCCAAGAGAGATCTTTCAAAGACGAGGTAGATATTTTTAAAGCTGATATGTCAATTCCGAAAAATTCACCGTATGAAATTGTGAGCGGTCCAAACCGTATTGCTCTACATGAAACGATTTTAACAAATGCCCTAAAAGCATGGTTGCGTAGTATTGGCGAAATTGAAAAATCAAAGGCCATTGTTGGCAGTGATGAACCGGGTACCTCGACAGTGGGGAGAAAGGACTCGGAATAATGGCAACATACAGGGAGCGCAACGGCTCTTATCAAATTCGGGTGTCTGCCGGGTATGATGGCAGCGGAAAACAAATTATTCGCAGCCGGACTTGGAAGCCCGATATAAAGCTAACTGCAAAACAGACCGAAAAAGAATTACAGCGGCAAATTGTAGAGTTTGAAAAACAGGTGCAACAAGGATATATAATAGACGAGCGCATGACCTTTGAAAAATATGCGGAGTATGTGCTTAAACTAAAAGAGCGCACGGGCTCAAAGCACCGCACGCTCACACGTTATAAAGAGTTGCTATTGCGTATTAACCCCGCAATAGGGTATATGAAGCTGGAAGAAATACGCCCGGCACATCTGAATAACTTTTACACCGCCCTATCTGCTGATGGTCTGAATAAGCGCACAGGTGGCAAGTTATCGAATAAAACCATACTGGAACACCACAGGCTTATTTCCACCATAATGACGCAGGCCGAAAAAGAAATGCTTATCCCATACAATCCAGCGCACAAAGCCACACCGCCAAAAATGGAGCAGCGGGAAGTAAACTATTTTCAGCCGGAGCAGGTCGCTGCAATCCGTGACGCATTGGAAACAGAGCCGTTAAAGTGGAAAGTAGCAACGCATTTGCTTCTCTTGTCCGGCTGTCGCAGGGGCGAGATTATGGGCTTGAAATGGGCAAAGGTAGACTTTAAAGGGCAAACTATCCGCATAGACAATAACTTGCTGTATGCGGCTGATATTGGCATATATGAGGATACGCCCAAAACAGCCACATCTGTCCGCACAATCCGGTTACCTGCCGAAACCATGCAGCTTTTAAGAGAATGGAAGTTAGAACAGACCGCCCAACGCATAGCCAGTGGGGACAGGTGGACCTATACAGACTTTCTTTTCACGCAGGAGAACGGCACACCCATGCACCCGGACAGCCTTACAGACTGGCTTGCAAAGTTTTCAGAGCGCAGAGGTTTGCCACACATCAACCCACACGCTTTCCGGCACACAATGGCAAGTCTGCTGTATTTCAATGGCGTTGATAGCATCACCATATCAAAGCGGCTCGGTCATGCTAAAGTATCCACCACCACAGATGTATACAGTCATATCATAAAAGAAGCCGATGAGCGGGCAGCGGATTGTTTGGGGGATATTATTCTACACAGTACAAAGCGCAGCGGGTAATGTGTTTTTCTTGTCCTTTATTTGTCCTTTATTGTT
>OBXZ01001403.1_pt1 | contig 10323 bp, 9 predicted proteins | sample 1538171 | NCBI WGS metagenome assembly OBXZ01 (sample SAMEA2580161, study PRJEB22360) | human gut metagenome | biome: human gut; feature: human-associated habitat; material: faeces | place: Denmark | collected 2008/2010
CCATACGCTTATGAAATTTCGGATCTTAAGGATACGACCGTGCGGGAGGGTGAGAGTACACTGGAAGCCTGCATGAGAATGATTCTTGCTACAGCGGGAAACGAAATCGATTTTCGGGAAGAGCTTGCGGAAGGGGAATCTATCCTTGATTTCGTGAACGGTGAAGTGGCCGGGGAAGCTCTGGAGCTTACGGACTGCAAGACGGAGGATGTTCTCTACCTGATAGGACAGGGAACTCCTGTGGCGGCCCTCACGGGCAATGGAAATACCCTGCTTCTGACGGGGTATGGCCGGACAAGTGTGCGATATCTTAATCCTGCAAGTGGAGAGGAGGATACTGTGACGTTCGAGGAGATGGATCGGATGGTAAGTGCAAGCGGGAATACGTTTGTGGGATATACACAATAGTGAGGTCATGCTATAATGATACAAAGTCAAAAGACTGGAGGAAAGTGAAGATGGAATTAGTGACAGTGAAAGAATTATACAGGAAAACAGACGACTACCTGGATAAGGAGGTAATGATCGGAGGATGGGTCAGAAGTATTCGGGATTCTAAGGCGTTTGGATTTATCGTAGTCAACGACGGCTCATTTTTTGAACCGGTTCAGGTCGTGTACCATGATACTATGGAGAACTTTAAAGAGATTTCCAAATTAAATGTCGGTGCGGCGATTCTTGTTAAGGGAATACTCGTTGCCACACCACAGGCAAAGCAGCCGTTTGAGATCCAGGCAGAGGAGATTACGATTGAAGGAGCTTCCGCTCCGGACTATCCGCTTCAGAAGAAGCGTCATACACTGGAATATCTGCGGACGATGACACACCTTCGTCCGCGGACCAATACCTTCCAGGCGGTGTTCCGGGTACGTTCCCTGGCAGCGTACGCTATTCACAAGTTCTTTCAGGAGAGGGGGTTTGTGTATGTACACACACCGCTGATTACAGGAAGCGACTGCGAAGGTGCGGGAGAGATGTTCCAGGTTACAACAATGGATCTGTTAAATCCTCCGAAGACGGAGGATGGAGACCTCGATTACAGCAGGGATTTCTTCCATAAACATACGAGCCTGACTGTAAGTGGACAGCTCAATGCTGAAACGTTCGCCCAGGCTTTCCGGGATGTTTACACTTTCGGACCGACATTCCGCGCGGAGAATTCCAACACGACACGTCATGCGGCCGAGTTCTGGATGATTGAGCCGGAGATCGCTTTTGCGGATCTGGAAGATGATATGGATCTGGCAGAGGCTATGCTGAAATATGTGATCCGCTATGTAATGGAAGAGGCTCCGGAGGAGATGAAATTCTTCAATTCCTTCGTGGATAAAGGGCTGATCGATCGTCTGAAAAATGTAGTAGAGTCTGAGTTTGCCAGAGTGACCTACACGGACGCCATTGAGATCTTAAAGAAGAACAATGATAACTTTGAATACAAGGTAGAGTGGGGATGCGATCTCCAGACCGAGCATGAGCGGTTCCTGACGGAGGAGATTTATAAGAAACCGGTATTCGTGACAGATTATCCGAAGGAGATCAAAGCCTTTTATATGAAGCTGAATGAGGATGGAAAGACGGTTGCTGCCATGGACTGCCTTGTTCCGGGAATCGGGGAGATCATTGGAGGAAGCCAGAGGGAAGACAACTATGAGAAACTCCGTGCACGGATGGCAGAGCTTGACATGGATCTGGATGAGTATGGATTCTATCTGGATCTGAGAAAGTTCGGTTCCACGCGCCATGCAGGATACGGACTGGGATTTGAACGGTGCATTATGTATCTCACCGGAATGTCCAATATCCGTGATGTATTGCCGTTCCCAAGAACGGTCAACAACTGTGAACTGTAGATAAGATCAGAAAAGGGGAGAAACAATGAATCATATTCTGGTTGTGGATGATGAGAGGGAGATCGCGGACGTTATTGAGCTGTATTTGAAAAATGACCAGTATGAGGTATTAAAGTTCTATACGGGTGAGGAGGCCCTCGCCTGTATAGAATCAACAAAGATTGATCTGGCGCTTCTGGATGTGATGCTGCCGGATATTGATGGATTTACGATTCTCAAGAAAATCCGGGAAAAATATCATTTTCCGGTTATTATGCTGACCGCAAAGACCGAGTATATTGACAAGATTACGGGACTTACGTTGGGGGCGGATGATTATATTGCAAAACCGTTCAATCCGCTGGAACTGGTAGCCAGAGTCAAGGCACAGATCCGGCGTTATACGAAGTACAACGACGGTGGACGAACAGAGAATGACGTCATTGATTTTGGGGGCTTGTTTCTTGACCGTAATTCGCACGAATGTGTGTTCAATGAGAAGGAGCTGACGTTGACGCCGATCGAGTTTGACATCTTATGGCTGCTTTGCGAGAACCGGGGCAAGGTCATCAGTTCGGAAGAGCTCTTCGAGAACGTTTGGCACGAGAAGTACTATAAGAACAGCAACAATACCGTGATGGTACATATCAGACACCTTCGGGAGAAGATGAGCGGTCCTATGGGAAAATCAGATTTTATCAAGACGGTCTGGGGAGTGGGATATAAGGTTGAAGAATAGACTGAAAAGATTAGAGAAAAGCAAATACAGGAAACTGAAAATCAGCCTGCTCTTACAGACAGTGCTGATTACCGCGCTGACAGTTCTGGTCGGTGGATTTCTGCTGGAATATATTATCGATGGCGTTTATAACGATGATGTATCTGAGATTTTCATCGGATTTTTGAAATTCTTTCATGTAAAAGAACCGGATGCCATCAGACTTTACTGGCGGATTCTTGGGAACAATAAGACGTTCTTTATGATGATCGGTTTTTTGGCACTGTTTGCGCTTTTTTTCTATATTGCTCTTTCCAAGATGATTACCTATTTGGAGGACGTGGAAAAGGAGATTGGAAAGCTTGTCTCACGTTCCACAGAGCCGATTCATCTCATCACGGAGCTGGAGCCGATCGAGACAAAACTGAATAATATCAAATATACACTGGAACGGCAGGAGCGGGAAGTGCAGGAAAGTGAGCAGCGTAAAAATGATCTGGTTGTCTTTTTGGCACATGATTTAAAGACCCCGCTCACTTCTATTGTGGCTTATTTAAGTATGCTGCAGTCTCATCCGGAGCTCTCAGAGGCGGAGCGGAGCAAGTACACCGGGATTTCCCTGGAGAAAGCGATCCGTCTGGGGAAGTTGATCGAGGAGTTTTTTGAGATTACCAAGTTTAACGCCCAGGATATCGTTCTGGAAAAAACGGAGTTGAATTTGAGCCGCATGTTGGAGCAGATTGCCGACGAGATGTATGGCGTCTTCCAAGAAAAGAGGCTCGAGTGCCAGGTGGAGGCCGCGGCCACAATAGGGGGGGCCCGGGGAAGATGTAATCGTACCTGCCGATCCGGACAAGCTGGCCAGGGTCTTTGACAATCTGATGCGAAATGCTGTCGCCTACTGTGACAGGGAAACGACGATACATATTCAGGTCTCCCAGGATAAGGACAATGCAAAGATCGTTTTTATCAATGAGGGGCCTAAGATTGCCAATGACAAATTACAGCATATTTTTGAGAAGTTTTTCCGGGCGGACAATTCCCGTTCCAGCGAGACGGGGGGAGCCGGACTTGGACTCGCTATTGCAAGGGAGATCGTAGAGCTTCACGGGGGTCAAATCCAGGCTCAGAGTGATGACCATGAGACCCGGTTTATCGTAAGCCTGCCAAAGAAAGAGAAGGGGGAACTTTAGGATGAGATTTATACATACGGCGGATCTGCATTTGGGCGTGAAGCCGGATGCGGGAAGCGCATATACAAAGGGCCGTCCGGAAGAGATTTGGGAAAGTCTGAGGGGGCTTCTTGCAAGATGTGAGAAGGAGCAGATTGATTTGCTGTTGATCGCGGGAGATTTGTTTCACCGTCAGCCTCTCCTGCGCGAGCTCAAAGAGCTGAATTCTATGTTTGAGGCGCTTACCCATACGAAGGTTGTCTTTACTGCCGGGAATCACGATTATCTGAAACCGAATTCCATGTACCGGAACTTCAGGTGGGCGGGAAACGTGACGCCGCTTTTAGGAGCCCGTTTGATGAAAGTAGAATTTCCGGAGTTTGGGACAGCGGTGTCCGGGTTCAGCTATCAGGAGAGGGAGCTCCCAGGTGGGATCCGGGTAGAGTGGAAATGTGTCCGGAGCATGGAGAACGAGATCCTTCTTCTTCACGGTGGGGATGAAAGGCACCTGCCTTTTGGCAGAGCCGAGGTGGATCTGCTTGGATACGATTATACGGCGCTTGGTCATATCCACAAACCAGACTTGGAGATGAAAGGAAAATGCCGTTACAGCGGTTCTCTGGAGCCAACGGATCCGAACGATATCGGAAAACATGGTTATGTCATCGGTACGATAGAACATGGTGTGGTGGAGACCGAGTTTGTTCCAGCGGCAAGGAGAGAATATCTGAACTTGGACATCCGGGTGGATCAGGAGATGACCGGGCGCCGCCTTCTGGAGAAGTTAAGAGCTGAGGTGCTGGAACACGGTGAGGAAAATCTGTACCGCTTTACTTTGGTAGGATTCCGGGATCCGGATATCCGTTTTGATACGGGCCACATGGACGTGGGAGGCGGCGTCCTTGAGATCCGGGATTTGACAAAACCTTCATATGATTTTGAGAAGCTTTTATCTGCCAACAGGCGGAATCTCCTGGGTAGATTTATTGAGAGCTTTCAGGGGGAAGAACAGAGCGAAGTAGGGCAGATGGCGCTCTATGAGGGAGTTCAGGCTATCTTGGAGACGAGGAAAGAGTAATCGTGAAACAAAAGAGAGAAGAAGGGGACGTAAAAAGAGATGAAGTTAGAGAGACTAGAATTATGGAGCTTTGGGAAATTCCAAAACAGAAGTATTGAGCTTTCCGACGGAATCAATCTGTTCTGTGCAGAGAATGAGGCAGGAAAATCCACCATTTATGCATTTATCAAAGGTATGCTGTTCAATGTGGAACGGGGCCGGGGGAGAGGTGCTGCCAAAGATGCGTTTCATCAATATGAGCCGTGGAGAAATCCCACCCAGTACTGCGGGATGATCCGGTTTGAAAGCGGAGGACGGCATTTCCAACTGGAGCGGGATTTTACCAAAAAAGGAAGGAAAACGCGGCTCTTCTGTCTGGATGACGGGGAAGAGCTTTCCGAGGAAAAGGGGGATCTTCAGGCGCTATTGATGGATCTGGACAGTGCAGGATTTGAAAACACCGTGGCGGTCGGGCAGCTAAAGGCACAGCCGGGAGAGGAACTCTCAACAGCGCTCAAAAATTATGCGGCCAATTATTACACCTCCGGGGCAGGAAATATGGATTTGGAAGCAGCGCTTCTGGGTTTACAGAAGCGGAAAAAAGAAGTAGAAGGGCTTCTCAGGCAAGCAGCTCAAAAACGGCTTGCCAAGCGCGAAGAAGCGGAGCGCGCGGCGGAATATACGGCAAAGGAGATTGACCGGATCCAGAGGGAGGCGGCATCCGGAGAGGAAGAGATTCGCCAAGGGAAGCGTCTCCTGGACACTTACGAGCAGGCGAGAGAGGAGCAGGTGAAGAAGAAATTTCCGGTCAAGGCAGGAATCCTTTGGATGGCTATACTGCTTGTATCACTTGTTGTCCTGCCGTCTCCGTTCCGATATTATTTGGCTGTGATTTTGACTGTGGCAGGAATTCTGGCGGTGTTTTTACTGATGAGACCGGAACCGGAGCAGGGACAGACTGAGGAAGAACAGACGGTGAGAAGAAGGATGGAGAAGCTCAAGTGGAACCGGGAGAAACTTCGTTCCGAGCGGAGAGATAAACAGGTGGAGTATGACAACATCCAGGAGCAGATTGCGGAGGCCTGTACCATATCAGTGGAAGAGAAAGAACTGGAAAAGAGACGAGAGGCACTGATTTTGGCAGAGGAGCGGATGCAAGAAGTCTCCGTGGATGTGAGAAAAGAGACGGGATTACGGCTGGCAGAACGTGCGGCTGAAATTTTTGGTGAGATTACCGGGGGACGTTATCCGAAGATTTTTATAGAAGAACTGGAAATCAGTATATTTGACGGTGTGAGAAAGATACCCCTTCATATGATGAGCCGTGGAACGATCGAGCAGATTTATTTTGCGATCCGGATGGCAGCGTCCGAAATCCTTTATGAAGAGAGTTGGCCAATCCTGCTTGACGATACCTTTGCATACTATGATGACAAGAGGATGGAGGCAGTGCTTCGGTGGATTGCCGCACAGAAAAAACAAGTGCTCCTTTTCTCCTGTCAGAACAGGGAGAAAGAAGCACTTGACAAGATGCATTTTACATACCGCAATGGATGGGACTAAATCTCCTGTCCGTTGCGGTATTTGTTTAATACATGCTGTATACGCTCGCTCGGGCTTAAGATACTGCTGATCGAGCCATCATGGTTCAGCGTATCGATCAGCAGAGCAATGTATTTGCTCATATCGCAGTTGATATAGTATGGACGGCTCAGAAGTTCCGGTGTCTGGTAGATCAGGTTGGTTGTGAGGATGTTGGTGATGATGCCTTCCTCGTACGCTTTGTCGAACTTCTCCAGACCGTTTGTAAATAGACCAAAGGTTGCGGCCGCAAAGATGCGGTTTGCTTTTCTCTCTTTTAACTGCTTTGCAACATCGATCATACTGTCTCCGGAGGAGATCATATCATCCAGGATAATAACATCTTTTCCTTCTACGGAATCTCCAAGGAACTCGTGGGCAACGATCGGGTTCCGTCCGTCCACAATGCGGGTGTAGTCACGGCGCTTATAGAACATGCCCATATTCAGACCGAGCACATTGGCAAGGTAGATTGCACGTCCGGTCGCACCCTCATCCGGGCTGATCGCCATCATGTGGTCGCTGTCGATTTTCAGATCCTTGACATTTCTAAGAAGACCCTTTACAAATTGATAGGTAGGGCGGACTGTCTCAAATCCACTCAGAGGGATCGCATTCTGTACTCGCGGATCGTGAGCGTCGAAAGTAATAATATTATCTACGCCCATCTTTACAAGCTCTTGTAATGCTAAAGCACAATCGAGGGATTCCCGGCTGCTGCGCTTGTGCTGACGGCTTTCGTAGAGGAACGGCATGATGACATTGACACGGCGTGCCTTTCCGCCAATGGCAGCAATAATACGTTTCAGATTCTGAAAATGATCATCAGGGGACATATGGTTGGTACGTCCGTTCAGGGAGTAAGTCAGGCTGTAATTGCAGACATCAACCATCAAATAAATATCTTTTCCTCGGATGGACTCCGTGAGGACTCCCTTGGCCTCTCCTGAGCCGAAACGCGGGGTAGAAGCATGAATCAGGTAATTATCCTTCTCATAACCTGTAAAGACAACGTCATCTTTAAAGACGTGTCCGTCTTCCTTTCGCCATTTGACAATGTAATCATTCACTCTCTTTCCCATCTCCTCACATCCGGTCAGAGAGATGATCCCCAGAGCGCCTACAGGGATGTTTTCCAGGTTTCGTTCTGTACGATGCAGCATTGGTTTGCCTCCTATTTCATTAGTTTCTTTTTGATTCTGATGTCGTCCCCCACAAGCCGGAGCAGACGGTAATTGCTGCTGATGCGGGAGAAAGTTCTTTCACTATATATTGATTTTATCTCATTTAATGATAAATTGGTAGAGATAATCGTGGATTTCTTCTGCAAAATACGATCATTCAGGCAGATAAAGAGCTGTGAAACCGTAAAGGAGTTGGTAAGCTCCGTTCCCAGATCGTCAATAATGAGAAGCTCACAGTCATCCAGCAGGGCACCGGCCTGACGGTCCTGCTGGTTTGTTCCGAACTCCCGGTTTCCGAGCAGATCAAAAAGCTGCGAGGACGTCACATAGATGACGGAATGGATCCGATCCATCAGCTCTCTGGCGATACAGTGGGTCAAAAATGTCTTGCCGACCCCGGTACTGCCGTAGATCAGAAGATTCTGAAACTCGCTGCCGAAGTGATCTGAAAAAGAGCGGCATACAGTAAACGCCTCCTTTGCCATATCAAGAGAGCTCTTGTGACTTACAGCGTCAATATAGTCCGAAGAATAGTAATCCATCCGAAAGGTGGAGAAATTCTCACTTTTCAGGATATCGGTCAGATTAGATTGGGTGTAGAGCAGATCGATCTCTGCTTTTTGGAAACAACGACACTTGCGCCCGTCTACATATCCGGTGTCCTGGCAGTCCGGACACTCATAGTCAGGCTCCAGATAGTCAGCAGGGTAGCCGGAAGCAAGAAGCAGCGCCTCCTTTTCAACGGTGAGCGCATGGAGCTGCCGGCGAAACTGTGCGGGAGCGTCCGTATTGCCGTCGATCAGTGCCCGGGCATTTGCGACGCCCAGATGGGAAATCTCATTATCGATTTCATGAATCCGCGGAATCTGTTCATATATTTCGTTGTAGCGGCGGGTAAGCAAGTCGTGCGTTCGCAGACGCTTTTGCTCATATATCCTCATAATGGTGTCGTACTGGGAATTCGTCAGTGCCATGCTGCTTCTCCTTTACTTAACTTTGTAAAAGCTGTCTCTCCAGGTCGTCCATGTTGTAGTTACGCTCTTCAAAATTGCTGAATTTCGTCTTCTTTACGGAAGGCTGGGAAGAAACCGATTTCTCTGAGCGCTTCTTCATATAGGCGGCATCGATGGCAGCGATATCTGCCAGGTGATGTACGCCTTTCTGATGCCAGTTTGTCAGGATCTTGTCCGCATATTCAAAGCTCGCCTGATGGGTGGCAGATACGGTGCGGCTGCATGCCTCGACGATAATGTCGATTGTAAAACCGAATTCCCCGGTCCATTTCTTTACAAGTTCCTTCTCTACAGGGGCGGCCATGCGTCCGGTAAGACCAAAGGCTTTCATAACGGCAGAACAGTCCCTGCTATAAAAAGTGGATGAGCGCTTCGCCTCGGAAACAGTTTTAATCCCCGCGTCCGCCCAGGCGAGGGCAACGGATTTGATATAATGCATACTCCGGTGTCCGTTTTCCACGCAGTACTCGATGAGATACTCCGTCAAATCCACCGAGAACTGTAAGCTATCGTAGAAATATGTAAGTGTCTCCACATCGGAAGGGGACAGGGTGCGTCCGATATATTGTTCGGCAATAAATAAGAGTTGCTTAAATTCCCGACGGCTCTTGTATTCGCTGATATCACCGATAGAAGGCTTGGAAGCGCAGGATGTCGGAGATATGTCATCCGAAGACGGCTCCTCGGTAAGGGCTGTATTCTCAGTGGCTGCTTCCGCAGAGGAGTATGCCACGGACTTGTCCGTAGGAACAGAAGGAATGGCAGGAGATAATCTTTCCTCCTTCCGGGACAGTGAATCGATCTGGAGCCCTGTCATCTCCCCATCCGGACCGTACTCAATCGTCAGTAGCCCTCTCTTTGCCCAGTATTTCAGAGCACGGATGATATCTCCTTCTGTATTCTCGAGAATCTCAGCGAACTCAGATACGGAGAAAGGAGACGTCTCTCCCATACGGCGCAGTAAAAGGAGATACACCTTGACGTATTCTCCGTTCGCCTCCGCCATGTAGGAATCGATGAACGCATTATCAATGCTCGTATAGTGATGGCCTGTACAATCTGTGATCTTTAACATACCCATTCCTTGAAACCTCTGTCTTTCTATTATTAATGTCTGTTTTTCCTAGAAGTAAGCGTATTATAGCACTTTCCGGCTACAAGAAAAAGGGTTATTTTTCCCACACTTTGTGGATAAAACGGTGTGGATTCTGTGGAAAACTAGCAGTTAAGGAGAGATTCTCCAATGTTTACAACATCTCCCGCCCCCATAGTTATCAACAGATCATCTTTCTTACATTTTTTTAAAATAAATGTTTCGATCTCTTCAAAGCTCGGAAAGTAGTGTGCGTCGCAGCCTTTTGCGGACAATTCGTCAACAAGAAGCCGGGAGGACATTCCCAGGGTGTCAGTCTCTCTGGCGGCATAGATATCTGCCAGAACAACATGATCCGCAAGAGACAGAGCATCTACAAACTCGTGGAAGAATGCCTTCGTTCGACTGTAAGTGTGAGGCTGGAAGATACACCAGGTCTCCTTATGCGGGTAAGACTTTGCGGCTTCCAGCGTGGCACGGATCTCCGTTGGATGGTGGGCATAATCGTCCACGATATGGAATCCGTTGACATCTCCTTTGTACTGGAATCGGCGGTCTGTGCCCTCAAAGGAAAGCAGCCCCTCCTGGATCTTTTCCATCGGGATGTCCAGAAGCGATGCGGCAGCAATGGCAGGCAGCGCATTGGGCAACTTTTGAAGCCCATTGCATTGACGAC
>OBXZ01001407.1_pt1 | contig 10278 bp, 7 predicted proteins | sample 1538171 | NCBI WGS metagenome assembly OBXZ01 (sample SAMEA2580161, study PRJEB22360) | human gut metagenome | biome: human gut; feature: human-associated habitat; material: faeces | place: Denmark | collected 2008/2010
GGACCTTGCCGACGCCGCCCCCGCCCTGCGCAGGACGTACCGCAACCAGTTGGCCGCCATCATCGCGCAGGACACCATGAGCGACGACCCCATCGCCCTGCAGCCGCGCATCAGCAGTGAGCTGTCCGACCTCGCCGATGCGGCCCTTGAAGGCGCCCTCGCCATAGCCCGGCATGAGATCACCGGCAGCGAGCACTGCCGTTTCGCCATCATCGGCATGGGCAAGCTCGGCGCGCGCGAACTCAACTACGTGTCCGACGTCGACCTGATCTACGTGGTGAAGGCCGCCGACGCGGATACCAGCCAGCAGCAGCTGTACCGCATCGGCACGAAGATAGGCACGATGTTGCAGCGCGTGTGCCAGTCGGTGATTATGGGAGTCGCCGAACCGGCACTGTGGCAGATCGACGGGGGACTGCGGCCGGAAGGCAAGGACGGCTCCCTCGTGCGCACACTGGAATCACATCAGGCATACTACGAGAAATGGGCACAGAACTGGGAATTCCAGGCGCTCCTTAAGGCGCGTCCGGTCGCGGGGGACCCGCAGATCGGCGACGCATACATGAGCATGACCCGGCCTATGGTGTGGAGCGCGTCGAAACGCAAAAACTTCGTCTACGACTGTCAGCAGATGCGCAAGCGCGTCGAGGACCTCATCGCGCCCGCGCTCAAGGACCGCGAGATCAAACTCGGCCGCGGCGGCCTGCGCGATGTGGAATTCACCGTGCAGATGCTGCAGCTCGTGCATGGCCGCACCGATGAGTCGCTGCGCACCAGCGCCACGCTGGAATCGCTGCGCAGGCTGTCCGAGGGCGGCTACGTGTCGCGCAAGCAGGCCGCGAAGCTCGCCCGGGATTACAGCTTCGAACGGGTGATGGAGCATCGTCAGCAGATGTGGGCGCTCAAACGCACGCACCTGTTCCCCGACCTCGGCGACGGCAGCGTCGGCGGACTTGAGAAGAAGCGCGACGTCAACGTCGAAAAGCTCAGCCAGAACCCCGAGCTGCGCAGGCTCGCCCGCGCGTTTGGCCTGCACGCCGAGGAGCTGGTCGCGAAATACGACGAGACGCGGCGCGAGGTGCGTCGGCTGCACATGGACATCTACTACCGCCCGATGCTGCCGATCGCGGCGTTGAACGGCGAGGATTTCTCGCTCGCCCCGCAGGTGGCCTACGAACGGTTCGCGTCCATCGGATTCGCCGACCCGGAGGCCGCCATGCGGCATGTGGCCGTGCTCACCGCAGGCGTGTCCCGCGCCTCCAAGATCAACCGCATACTGCTGCCGGCCGTGCTGCAATGGCTGGGGCAGGGGCAGAACCCCGACATGGGGTTGCTGAACTGGCGCAAGCTAGAGGAGCGTTTCGGCACGGACAGCGAGTACCTGGGCTTCCTGCGCGACTCCAATTCGGCCGCGCAACGGCTGTGCCACGTCCTGTCGAACTCCCGTTTCCTCGGCGACGCGCTGAACAAGTCCGTGGAGTCGGTCACCTGGCTTGGCGACGATGACGCGCTGGTCGCACGCTCGCGCGAGAGCCTGGACGTGCAATGCCGGTCCTCTCTGAGCCGCAACGCCGACGGCATCAACGATTTCGCGACGTCGATGCGAGCCATGAGGCGCCACGAGATCGAGCGCATCGGTCTGGCCCGGCTCAGCGGCGTGATGGACGAGACGGCGTGCCTGACCGGCATGACCGACGTGTACGACGCCATCATCGATGCGGCCCTGACATGGGCGATCCGCTATCAGACATCGGCGATGGGGCTCGGCGAGCCGCCTGCCGCGATCGCGGCGATTGGCATGGGACGCTACGGCGGCCAGGAGGTCAATTTCAGCTCCGACGCCGACATGATCCTGCTGTATAGGCCCGCGGACGGCACCGACGAGCAGGTCGCCAACCAGTTCGCCCGCAAGGTGGTCGACGCGCTGCGGCAGGTGCTGCAGGGGCCGACCACGCTTGAGCCGAAGATCGAGATCGACCTGGACCTTCGCCCCGAAGGCAAGAACGGCCCGCTGATTCGCTCGTACGCCTCCTGCCGGGAGTACTACTCGTCATGGGCGAACACGTGGGAACATCAGGCGCTGCTGCGCGCCCGGTTCGTCGCCGGGGACCGGGCGCTCGGCGAGGATTTCCTCCACGACATCGCGGACCCGCTGCGATACCCGATAAGCCCGCTCACCGACGCCCAGCTCGGCGAGATCCGCAAGCTCAAGGCGCGCATGGAAGCCGAACGCCTGCCGCGCGGCGTGAGGCGCGACAGGCATCTCAAACTCGGCAAGGGCGGCCTGTCGGACGTCGAATGGACCGTGCAGCTCCTGCAACTGCAGCATGCCGGCGACAACGCCTCGCTGCGGCTGAATTCGACACTCGCGACGCTGGACGAGCTGGAACGCCGCAGGTTCATCGACCGCGGGGACGCGGCGGTGCTGCGCAAGGCGTGGCGCATGTGCACGGCGGCCCGCAACGGCAACTACCTGTGGAACGGACGCGTCTCGCAGGCCGACATCCTGCCCGACGACATGTATTCGCTGGGCGGCATCGCCGTGTATCTGGGATACGATGCCCACCGCGGGCAGCATTTCGAAAACGACCTGATGGGAACGATGCGCAAGGCCCGCGACGTGGCAGAGCATCTGTTTTATGGACGCTGATATGAGACGGTCGTGTGTGTCGCCTGTGAAAAATCAGAAATCTGCATTATAGTCGGATAGGTCACTTCAGTGGCCACCTTATCCGCTTCACGCATGAAAGGTGAGCTGTGTCAGTCACAGAGGAGCCGGCGGAGACGCCGTTGGTCGGTCAAAGCGTCATCACGCTGGATACGCTTTCCATTTCCCAGATTCGAGATTTGCTGCACAAGGCGGCATACATCGATGCGAACCGCAAACGCGTGGCGCATACCTGCGACGGCAGGGTGTTGGCCACGCTTTTTTATGAGCCCAGCACGCGCACTCGCCTGAGCTTCGAGACCGCCATGCTGCGGCTCGGCGGCCAGGTCATCGGGTTCGCCGGCGCGCAGCTCGCCTCGGTGTCCAAGGGCGAGTCCATCGCCGACACGCTCAAGACCGTGTCCAACTACGTGGACGTGGTCGCCATCCGCCACCCGAAGGAGGGAGCGGCGCTGGTCGCCTCGCGCGCCGCGTCCGTGCCCGTGATCAACGCGGGCGACGGCGGCCACATGCACCCCACGCAGACGCTCGCCGACTTGGCGACGCTGCAATCGCGCTTCGGTCGTGTCACCGACCTGACCATCGGCCTGTGCGGCGATCTGACGTTCGGCCGCACCGTGCATTCGCTGATCGAGACGCTGTGCCGCTTCGGCAACGTGCGTTTCGTGCTGATCAGCCCCGACGAGCTCAAGACCCCGCGCTATGTGATCGACCGCATCAAGGCGACGCCGTCCTGCTCCTACGTGGAGGTCAAGGACCTCGTCTCCGTGATCGGCGACCTCGACGTGCTGTACATGACCCGCGTGCAGCAGGAGCGCTTCTTCAACGAGGATGACTACCTGCGTCTGCGCGACACGTACATCCTCGACGAGGACAAGCTCTCCAAGGCCAAGCCGAGCATGGCCGTGCTGCACCCGCTGCCGCGCATCAACGAGATCGCCGTCGAGGTCGACGCCGACCCGCGCGCCGCCTACTTCGAGCAGGTCAAGAACGGCATGCTCATGCGTATGGCATTGGAAAGCTCGGTGGTCGGAGACCAGCTGCCGGGATATGAGCCGCTCGACCCCAAGGAGGTTCAGGCCTGATGGAAGTCACCAGCATTCAAAACGGCATCATCATCGACCATGTGCCCGCCGGCACCGCGCTCAAGGTGCTGGAGTACCTGAAGATCGATCCGTCCAAGACGCGGCTGGCGCTCATCATGAACGCCGACAGCCACCTGTACGGCACGAAGGACATCATCAAGATCGAGGATGAGGAAAACGTCGATCTCGACGTGCTCGGCCTGGTCGCCCGTCAGGCCACCGTCGGCATCGTGCGCGGCGGCAAGATCGTCCGCAAGCTCAAGCCCACGCTGCCGGAACACGTGGTGAACATCATCACCTGCGTGAATCCCCGTTGCGTGACCACCACCGAGCGTGGCATCGACCAGATGTTCCATCTCGTGCATTCGCAGCGTCAGGAGTACCGCTGCGACTACTGCGACGAGGAAGCCAAGTTCTGACCTCACGCCCGTCGTTTCGCGGTTTCGGACGTCAAGCCCTGGCGGCCGAAACCGCGGTCCAGCGGGTGCAACCGTCTTCATCAGAGCCAACTTCACAAGGAGATGCATATGCTGACCTTACGCAACATTCGCGTCTGGGACACCGGCGAGATCATCGACATGGTGATTCCCTCGGCCGACGCACGCAATCAGCCGGAGGACGGCGGCGTCATCGAAGGTGACTTCGACGCCACCGGGCTGACGGTCGCCCCCGGCTTCGCCGATCCGCACGTGCATTTCCGCGATCCCGGCCAGACCTATAAGGAATCCATGGTGTCCGGCTGCAGGGCGGCTGCGTCGGGCGGCTACACGAACGTACTCATCATGCCGAACACTGTCCCCGCCATGGACGGGCGTGCGGTGAAGGCCGGCGCATCCGGTGCCGCGGAGGTGCTGGACGCAGGCTGCAGCGACGTCATCGACTACCTGCAGCATTACGAGCGGGTGCACGACGTGTCGCTGCCGGTGCGCTACGACCTGTGCGTATGCGCCTCCAAGGACCGCGCCGGCGTCGAGGCGAGCGACCCGGCCGACTGGCTGCGCCATCTCGACGGCCATGACATGGATGGCAAGGACGCGTGGCAACTGGCCCACCCGGTCACCGCCATCAGCGACGACGGGGCCGCGGTGACGCCCGGCCTCCTCGACCAGGTGCTCGCCAACGTCAAGGAGAGCGGCCTGTATCTCATCGAGCATTGCGAGCATCACGACACCGGTGCGGTCAACGACGGCCCGGTTTCCCGCAAGCTCGGCGTGCCGGGAATCCCGGAGGACACCGAACTGAAGATCGTCGCGCGCGACATCGAGAAGGCGCGCGAGACCGGCGTGCACATCCACTTCCAGCATGTCAGTACGGCCATCTCCTTCGACGCGATCCGCAAGGCCAAGGCGGAAGGGCTGCCAATCACCTGTGAGACCGCGCCGCACTATCTGGCGCTGTGCGACGAGGACCTGCTCGAATACGGCACGCTGGCGAAGATGAACCCGCCTCTGCGATCGGCCGCGGATCGTCAGGCAACGATTGCCGCGATCGCGGATGGCACGGTCGACCTGCTGGCCACCGATCATGCGCCCCACACGCTGGAGGAGAAGGAACGTGGCTTCCTGGAGGCGCCCAATGGCATCATCGGGCTGGAATGCGCGTACGGCGTGTGCCACAAGGTGCTGGTCGACGGGGGTTACATCTCCGACCAGCGGCTCATCGAGCTGATGAGCGTCGCGCCCTCGCGCCTGATGGGCCACTGGCCGACCGACGTCGCCGCGCTGCTCAACGTCACCGCCCCCTGCGCGTCCAAGCGCACTCTGGACCTGTCCGCCGTGGAGCACCCGGAGAACGTCGACCTCGTCATCCTCAACACGTCCGAGGCATGGACCGTCGACCCCGAGAAGTTCCTGTCCAAGGCCCGCAACACGCCCTTCGGCGGATGGCATGTCACCGGGCGTCCGCTGGCGACCGTCATCGGCTCCACGCTGGTATTCAGCCGCATTCACTGACGGCAGATTCGAACCGGCCCGAAACCCCGCCGTCAGCGGCGGGACAGACACATGAAAGGAAGCACCACGCATGGATCGTTTGATCGAAGCCATCGAGGAGGCACAGAACCCCAGCGTCGTCGGACTCGATCCGACGCCTGCGCTGGTCCCGCCGCAGGTCGTGGATTCGTTCACCGACGAGGTGCGGGAATCCATCGAGGATGAGTCCGAATTGCCCGCGGCACGTCTGGCCGTAGCGTATTTCGAATTCAACCGGGCGATCATCGATGCGGTCGCCGACATCGTGCCCGCGGTCAAGCCGCAGATCGCCATGTATGAGGCGATCGGCCCGGCCGGGGTCGACACATACACGATGACCTGCGAATACGCCCAGCAGCAGGGCCTGTACGTGCTCGGCGACATCAAGCGCGGCGACATCGGATCCACGGCCGCCGCATACGCCGGTCATCTGTCCGGAGTCACCGACGGCGACGGCCTGTATGACCCCTGGCACGAGGATGCCGTCACCGTCAACCCTTATCTCGGCACGGATGGCATCACGCCGTTCGTCGAGGCAGCCACGGCGCACGACAAGGACATCTTCGTTCTTGTACGGACGTCCAACCCTTCCAGCTCCGAATTGCAGGAGCTGGAGCTTGCCGGCGGCGAGAAGCTGTACGAACGTACAGCGGACCTGGTGGAGGGCTGGGGCGCCGACACCATCGGACGCCACGGGTATTCGCACGTCGGCGCGGTCGTCGGCGCGACCCATCCGCAGGAGGGCAAGGCGCTTAGGGCCCGGATGCCCCACACTTTCTTCCTCGTGCCGGGGTACGGCGCGCAGGGAGGCAAGGCGGGCGACGTCGCCGGGATGTTCGACGCCGACGGCTCCGGTGCCATCGTGAACTCCTCGCGCGGCATCATCGGCGCATGGCGCAAGAGCGAGGAATACCGCGAGGACATGAGCGCCGACGGCGCGCTCGACCTGGTGGCGCGCTGCGCCCGCAAGGCCGCGCAGGACATGCGCGACGACCTGCGCGTCAACGTGTACCGATGAGGCGGTGAACCGGCTTCGGGAGACGCCGCCGAATCACCGCATTTCGTTGCGCCACGAGCGCGTCACGGCATCGTCATGCCGTAATCTTGAACTGATGGTCACATGGATGGAGGAGTGTATGCCAGCAGCCACCTTCACGCCGGTCGATGATGTCGTAAGCCAAGCGACTTCCGCCGGTTTCTTCCCCGGGCGACATGCCGTCGACGTCACCGACGTGCGCAGGCTGTCGGACGGCGTATTCCGCCTGACGTTCCGCGACGGATACATCGCCGCCCACGCCAAGGCGGCGCAGTTCGTCAACCTGTTCAGCCATGACAGCATGATGCTGATGCCGCGTCCGTTCGGGGTGAGTGAGGTGCGCGACGATCTGGTCAGCGTCATCTTCGCCGTCGTCGGCAAAGGGACGCAGGAGTTCTCGCGTCTTCATGCCGGGGACCGGATCGACGTGCTCGGCCCGCTCGGCCGCCCGTTCAACACGAAACGCGACGCACACTATCTGCTGGTCGGCGGAGGCCTGGGCGTGCCGCCGCTGATCTATGCCGCGCAACGGTTGCAGGCGTCGGAAAAGTCACACTCGACCGCGGTGTTCGGCTACAGGAACGTGCATTTCGCCGATGAGATCGTGAGCTCTTACGCACACCGCACGCTGAGCATCGACGAGTCGGAAGGCAACGTCATCACGTTGCTTGACCGCATGGAATCACAAGGGGAACTGGCGGCCGGCGGCCTGGAACGGGCCGGGGGGCGGGGAGCCGGTCGTGCTGTCATGCGGCCCGCTGCCGATGATGAAGGCGGTGGCCCTGTGGACGACCGCGCGGGGCATCGAATGCCAGCTCAGCATGGAGCAGCGCATGGGATGCGGATACGGCACATGTGTGACCTGCGTGGTCGATACGGTCGCCGGGCGCAGCAAGGTGTGCTCTGACGGACCGGTGTTCACCGCCCAGCAGCTCGGATGGGAGGCGTGACCATGGATGCCGTCACCGACACGAACGTATATGAGCCGCACCAGTGGAAGCATTCGACCATCGTCGCCGGCGTCGAATGGAAGAACCCCGTCGGCACCGCGTCCGGGACGTTCCAGCTCGCGGCATGCCGTTGGTTCTATGACGTGAGCCAGATGGGCGCCATCTGCACCAAGGGTGTGTCCCCAGAGCCATGGCAGGGCAATCCCGGCCCGCGCACGGCGGAGACCCCCGCCGGCATGGTGAACTCCGTGGGGTTGCAGAATCCCGGCGTGGATCATTATCTGGTGGACGAGCTGCCCAAGCTCAAGGACCTCGGAGCCACGGTCATCACCAATGTCGCCGGGCATAGCGACGACGAGTACGCCGAAGTCGTGGCGAAACTGGCCGACTCGCGCGCCGACATGCTGGAGATCAACGTCAGCTGCCCCAACGTCAATCACGGCGGCATGAGCGTCGGAACCGACCCGGAGGCGCTGCACCGCCTGATCGACCGCCTGCGCAAGATCACCTCAAAGCCGATGATCGTGAAACTGTCGCCCAACGTCACCGACATCACGACGATCGCACGGGCTGCGGTGGATGCCGGCGCCGACGCGCTGAGTCTCATCAACACGCTGGTCGGCATGCGCATCGACATCCGCACCGGCGAACCGATCCTCTCGAACCGCACGGGCGGCGTGTCCGGCCCGGCGATCTTCCCGATCGCGCTGAGCTACGTGTGGCGCGTGCGTCAGGCGCTGCCCGACATTCCGATCATCGGCATCGGCGGCATCGACTCGGGGGAGAAGGCACTGGAATACCTGTATGCGGGCGCGAACGCCGTCGAGGTCGGCGCGGCTGCCCTGTACGATCCGACGGCACCACTGCGCGTGGCCCGCGAGCTCGACGACCTGTTGGATTCAAGGCCCGAACTTGCGGCGAAGCTCGCAGCGGGGGAGACTTGGAGATAACCATCAATTGAGGAGGGCATTGTGACCATCGCGACTCTTGACCATCGCTTCACCGAATTCCTGCTGGAATCGAACGCGCTGAAGTTCGGCGACTTCACCCTGAAATCAGGGCGTCAATCGCCGTATTTCATCAACGCCGGCGCGTTCAATGACGGTCGCAAGATCGCCACGCTGGGTGCGTTCTACGCCGAGAAGATCGCCGAGGAGATCAAGGCCGGGCGTCTTCCGCACGACATCGACACGGTGTTCGGCCCGGCTTATAAGGGCATTCCGCTGGCCGTATCCACCGCGATCGCGCTGACCTCCGGCCACGGCATGCAGGTCGGCTACACGTTCGACCGCAAGGAGAAAAAGGACCACGGCGACGGTGGCATGATGGTCGGCACGCAGCTGGCCGACGGCATGAAGGTGCTGCTCGTCGACGACGTGATGACCGCAGGAACCGCGGTGCGCGAGGTCATCCCCAAGCTCAGGGCCGAGGCCGACGTCGACATCGTCGGTCTGGTGTTGAGCGTCGACCGTATGGAGAAGACGAAGGACTCCGACCTGTCCGCGGTGGCCGCGGTCGAGAAGGAATTCGGATTCCCCGTGCTCGCCATCGCCAACGTGCGCGAGATCTTCGAGGCCGGGCGCAACATCGTCACGGCCGACGGCCAGCCGTACGTGACCGACGCCATCAAGAGCGCGGCCGACGACTATCTCGAACGCTACGGCGCCTGATTCGTATCCGGCGCTGACGGGCTGCGGCATTGCATTTGCCGTAGCCCGTTTTCTTATGGGCGTGTCGCCGTTTTACTTCAAGTACTTGAGGTTTTTAGAGTTGACGATATGAGCACAACGACCACATGGCATACGATTCGCGAGGCGTCGATGATTTCCGGGCTTCCGGAGTCCACGCTGCGCTACTACGAGCAGATCGGCATCATCGCTCCCATCGCCCGTGACCCGAGTTCGGGGCATCGCGCCTATTCGGAAGCTCATCGAAGAGAACCGGAACATCATCGAGCAGGTGAAGCGCCTGCAGCCCGACACCAAACAATAGCCGGCAACCGACAGATATTCACAACAAAGGAGTGATTGACATGATCGAAATGATGAAGGCTGCGATATTCGTGGAGCCCGGCAAGATGACCGTCGAGGAGGTGCCGAAGGCGACGCTTCGGCAGGACGACGACATCGTGATTCGCGTGGTGCGCACTTGCGTGTGCGGTTCCGATTTGTGGTTCTTCCGTGGGCTGAGCAGACAGGCCGCACACAGCCAGGTGGGTCACGAGTCCATCGGTGTGGTCGAAGAGGTTGGCGCGGCGGTCGAATCCGTCAAGCCCGGCGACTTCGTGGTTGTGCCGTTCCCGTACAGTTGCGGCAAGTGCCCGGTGTGCAAGGCCGGCTTTGAATCCGTGTGCCCGCACGGCGGCTACTTCTCCGCCTGTCAGGCCGAATACCTGCGCGTACCGGAGGCGGACGGCACCGTGGTCAAGGTGCCCGGTTCGTCGGAAGACTACGACGACGCGACGCTCGCTTCGCTGCTGACCATTTCCGATGTGATGTCCACCGGTTATCACGCGGCGGCTTCTGCCGATGTCAAGCCCGGTGACACCGCCGTGGTCATCGGCGATGGC
>OBXZ01001408.1_pt1 | contig 10277 bp, 10 predicted proteins | sample 1538171 | NCBI WGS metagenome assembly OBXZ01 (sample SAMEA2580161, study PRJEB22360) | human gut metagenome | biome: human gut; feature: human-associated habitat; material: faeces | place: Denmark | collected 2008/2010
ACCATCGGCGGCAATTTCGTCTGCGATGGCAAACAGGTTTCTTGCAGACTTTTGCTTTCTCCCGACCTTCGCTCGCTTAACTTTCTGCTGAGTAAGTTAGGAGCAGAGAATGGATGAGAAGCTGACGGTTGGAATCGCCGACATGAAAATGGTTAAAGGCGAGGGAACCCTCATCACCTATGCGCTGGGGTCCTGCATCGGCATCTGCCTGTACGACCCTGCCGTGCGGCTTGCGGCAATGGTGCACATTATGCTGCCATTGAATATGGAAGCAGGCCGAAAAACACCGATGAAATACGCCGATACCGGCATCCGCGAGACGCTGCGCCAAATGGAAGCGCAAGGGGCGCTGCGCGGGCGCATTACCGCAAAAATTGCAGGTGGTGCGAAGATGTTTGAAGTGGGCGGAAACGGGTTGCTGGGTGCCATTGGCCAGCGCAATATTGAAAGTGTACATATGGTACTTAAAAAAGAGGGCATTCGGCTGCTGCGTGAAGAAGTGGGCGGCACCGTGGCCCGCACCCTGCTTTTCGATGCAGCAAATGGGCAGGGGCGTATTCGCTCTTACGGAAAACCAGAAGTGATTTTGTAATATTTTCTTTGCCACACCGACGCCTTACAGGTGGCCGGGCTGCGCATAGTAAAAAATGAGGAGTGTCTGCCATGATGGAAGAGCAAAAGAACGGGATTCTGTTGGAATCCGGGACCAACGAGATTGAAATAATGGAATTTACCATTGACGGCAACTTGTATGGAATCAACGTTGCCAAGGTGCGCGAAATTATGATGTCGGCACCGGTTAAGGCAATGCCGCACACCCATTCTGCTGTGGAAGGCATTTTCAAACCGCGCGGCACGGTGCTTACAGTAGTGGACCTGCCCAAATACCTCAACGGCGGCGAAACTGAAAAGTCGGATAAAGACGTTTTCATTATCACGAACTTTAATAAAATGTATATCGCATTCCGGGTACATACTGTGGTTGGTATCAGCCGCATTTCCTGGAAAGACATCCAAAAACCGGATAAGGTGTCCTCTGGCGGCACTGAGGGCGTTGCTACCGGCATTGCCCAGTGCGGCAAGGATTTGGTGACAGTGCTGGATTTTGAAAAAATCGTGGCAGAAATTGCGCCGGAAACTTCGATTCAGATCAGCGAAGTTTCTCATTTAGGCCCACGTGAAACCAGCTCGCAGCCGATTTTTATTGCAGAAGATTCGGTACTGCTGACCAGCATGATTGAAAAATCATTGCGCAAAGCAGGCTATGATAACCTGACCATGTTTACCAATGGCCAGGAGCTTTGGAACCGCCTTTGCGAAGTGAAACAGGCTGGCGACATTGAAAACAAGGTCGCGCTGATTATTACCGATATTGAGATGCCCCAGATGGACGGCCACCGTTTGACCAAATTGGTTAAAGACGATGCAGAGCTCAAAAAAATTCCGCTGATTATCTTCTCTTCGCTCATTTCGGACGAAATGCGGCGCAAGGGTAGACAACTTGGTGCGGATGAACAACTCAGCAAGCCGGAAATTGGGCATCTGGTAGATGTAATGGACTCTTTGCTGAAAAAGAAAAAATAAGCAAAAAAGAAAGGAGGATATGATGCCAAGCAAGTTTATTGTAAGGCAGCCGATTAAGAGCCCCGAGAATAAAATTATCGGCTATGAAATTTTATATCACGGCGAAAACCAGGCGTTTGGTAACGCAGCAAACTCGGCAACCAGCGAGTTTGCCGCGGCAGACACCATTTATAATTTTTTGACTCAAAATTCTGACAAGATGCTGTCCGACTCGCTGAGCTTTATGACCTTCACCACCACCTTGCTGATGAAACGGACACCGCAGCTGTTCGACAAGTCTGAGCTGGTCATTCAAATTGACGACAGCGTCATCATACATCCTCTGGCGATGCACCTGGTGCAGCAGTACAGCAAAGAAGGTTACCGCATTGCGGTAAACCAGTTTCAGTTTGCGCCGCGCTACCTGGCTTTGATGGATAGCATCGACTATATCAAGATGAACCTGCAAACCACCAACCGCATTACCGCGCATAACATTATCGAGCTTGCGCACACGATGGGCAAAAAATGCATTGCGGTGGAAGTGGACAGCGAAGAAGCATATCGACAGGCAATTGAGCTTGGTGTGGATGCGCTGGAAGGCATTTACGTAGCGGAAAAGCTGGCGGTGAAAGCCCACACCAGCGGATATATGCAGAGTAACTTTTTTGCCTTGATGGTGGCAGTGACCAAAGATGAGCCGGATGTGGACGAGATTGAGCAGATTATTGCCCGCGATGCCACGCTGACTTATGGTTTACTGAAACTTGCAAACTCTACTTATTTTGCGATGCGTCACCGTGCCACCAACATTCATCAAGCAGTGATGACGTTGGGCCTTAGCCAGCTGAAACAGTGGATTTACCTGCTGAGTGCAAGCAATGCCGAGAACAAAATTGACGAGGGCAGCGAAGAATTTCTTAAGCTTTCGTTTATGCGCGGCAGCTTCTGCCGCAACCTGATGGACTACGCGGTGAATATGCCGATTGCAAAGTCGGATGCGTACTTAATGGGCATGTTTTCTACGCTCAACTACCTCATTAACGCTCCAATGGAGGAAGTGCTGTCGGCCATTCCCATTGCGGACGAGGTAAAGGATGCGCTGCTCAAGCACAAGGGACGCTGCGGATTGCTGTATGATTTGGCTCTGAGTTACGAGCGTGCCGATTGGCCCTCGATCAATGAGTTGGCAGACCAGCTGGGGATTCCGACAAATGTGCTGACGAGCGTTTACTTTAATTGCGTGGATGACGTGTATAGTGTGTGGAAACAACTTACTACCAATATGATGACCTGAAAATAAGGCCATGCCGATAGAGAGAAAATAGGAGAAACGGTATGAATATCAAGGGAACAGAGTCTGAACAGAATCTTAAAGCTGCACTTGCTGGCGAGTCTATGGCGCGCAATAAGTATACGTTTTACGCCATGGCCGCACGCAAAGCAGGCGAAGATAAAGTAGCCGATGCGCTGGAGCGAATGGCAAAAAATGAAATGATGCACGCCAAGTTCTGGTTTGAAGCACTGCATGGGGATACCTCTGACACGCTTGCAAATTTGCGAGAGGCAGCCCAGGGCGAATTGCAGGAATGGCATAGCATGTACCCTGCTTTTGCAGCAAAAGCAAGAGAAGAAGGCCTGGAAACCCTCGCTGTCATGTTTGAGCATGTGGCAGATATCGAGCGTGACCACGAGCGCCAGTTTATGTCGCTGTGCGCTGAGCTGATGAGCACACGCAACAAAAACCAAGCACAGCTGGCCGCGGAAGTGCCTGCCCCGAAAACACAGCGCCAAGGCTACCGCTGCATGTTCTGCGGTGCCGTTTATCCTACTCGTCCAGATGTTTGCACGGTTTGCAAAGCCATTGGCTCGTTTGAAAACTGCACCTACGAAGCTTAAGGCTGAAAAACAGTGCTAGATGTCAGGTTATAGAGTGCCTCAAAATTAAAAACTAAAATAAAAGACCGAAGCTTTGCGTTTTGCATCGCTTCGGTCTTTTTTATACTAAGTAAAATTACAGTTTATGGCGCGGGTGCTCAAGTACCTGCTGGCACGCCTGTGCAAGCTGCGCAGTAACCCCAACGCTATATTGCCCTTCGTAAAAAGTAAGCATTGGAATCATCTCGCCGCGGTGCATTACCACATATTTGGGCGGCAGGTGAGCAAGGGCCAATGCCTTTACGTCGACGCGGCAGCGGCGACAGGGACACAGGTCGAACATTTTGATATATTTATCTGCCTTTTCTTCCACCAACTCCTGCATCACGTTGACGTAGATGATGTCTTCATCGGTGGCAACGGGGTGGCGCGCGACGCTGTCGGGCAGCGGCGCAGGCGCAGACGCTGCGATAACCGGTTCAGGTTCTGTAGTGGCGACCTCTGCCTTAGGCACAGCGACCATTTCGGGTTCTTGCTCCGGCAGAGGCTCCTCAACTGGCTGCACCGGAGTTTCCTCTGCGAGCGAAAGCTCCTGCGCAATGGCAGCTTCCAGCGATTCTTCAGAGGACAGGGGCTCTTCTTTCTGTGCAACAAGGGGCTCCGTAGCAGAGAGCAATTCGGCTTCTTCAAAGGGTGGTTGGGCATCCCGGGGACTGGAGTCGGCATTCTGTTTTTTCATATAATCCTCCAAATCGTCTTCAAGAGCACCACGGATGGTATCTGACAAGCTGCTGTCTAACGCATGGGCAACTTCCAGCACCGGCGGTATGAGCGTGGTTGCCGGGCTTGCGATAGAAGGCTCGCTGACAGCAGAAGGGGTGGCTTCGGCCGCGTCCCCGGGTGCATGGCTGGTTTCGGCAATCGGCTCTGCTTCTGGGCTGTGTGAGAGCAGATTTAAAACATGAGCAGTTTTATTGCTCTTTGCATTTTTTTTCGGTGGCATAGGGGGAATCTCCTTGCATAAGCGAATTAAAGCGAAATTTTAAGGGCCTCGGTGGCAAAGGGCTCTGCAACGACAGAATCAATCAGCTGCTCAAAGTCCAGTGCGGGTTTGGAGCGTGGTGCAAAGGTTAACACGCTTTCTCCATGGGCGGGTGCCGAGGCTACGGTAACACTGGCGCGAATTTTGCTTTCAAACACGCGGGTGTTGAGCTGTTTTGCAATCTGCTCTGACAGCTCCAGCACCTCTTGGTTCAAGGTAATGCGAGGGCTGTACTTGTTAAGCAAAATCCCCAATACCTCCAGCCGCGAATTGTAGCATCGGCGTACAGTTTCGATCGTTTCCTGAATCTGACTGATGCCGAGCAAACTTAAAATCTCGGGAATCATCGGGATGATGAGAGAGTCTGCGGCCACGTAAGCGTTGAGCGTCAGCACGTTCAGCGCCGGCGGTGTATCTATAATAATATAATCATAATTCAACTCGATGCGCGAAATTTGGCTTTTGAGCAAAAACTCTCGGCCGGGGCGGTTAAACTCCAATTCTGCCGCAGAAAGCAGAATATTGGACGGGAGAATATCTCCGTGTTCGGTAGAAACGATGGCCTCGTCGATAGGAACCTGCCCTTTGAGCACTTCGTAGATAGTGGAGCAGTTTTCAATTTCAATACCAAGGCTAAAGCCCAGGCTTCCCTGTGGGTCGAGGTCAATGCCAAGAACTTTTTTTCCACGGTGATGCAGCCCGCTAATAAAGGCAGCGGCGGTGGTGGTTTTGCCAACCCCGCCTTTTTGATTTGTAATTGCAATAATTTTCGCCAAAAATATCCCTCCATTAGCAAAAACTGTGTCGTAAGACTTAACTTTACTATACTATATGTCGATAAAAAAATATAGAGCAGATTGCAAAAATTAAAGAAATACTGATTCTTTTTCTGTGAAAACTCCGAAAAGTTCGATAAAAGGAGTTTTGACACTATCAGACATAAATGAAGGAGAGATGAATATGGCGTCGGCAGTAAGCAACGTGAATAGCAGTGCGATGAGCAGCATCTACGGCAACCGTAATGTGTTGAGTGGTCTTGCCAGTGGCATGGACACCGAAAGTATGATTGAAAATGCGGTCTCCGGCATTAAAACAAAAATTACAACGCTTCAAAAAAAGCGCACCTCTTTAGAGTGGCAGCAGGAGGCTTATCGCAGCATCATTGATAAGATGGTGTCGTTCAACAATAAGTACATGTCCTATACCTCCTCCACCAACTTGCTCAGCAGCAGCTTTTTCGATAAAGCTACCACAATTACCCCGGGTGGAACAAATGCTTCAAAAGTAACCGCGACAGGAAAAAGCACAAGCCAGATTATTTTAAACAGCATCAGCCAGCTGGCAACCGCTGCGCGTTATGCGGTTTCAGGCAGTGCGCTGACCGGCAGCGACGGGGTGAGCATTTCTGCGGGCACAGCAGTGGACCTGACTCAGCAGATGGATGTGAGCACGATGACAGGCTCGATGACGCTGAACTACGGCAATAAAACCACGACCATCAACTTTGATGAACTTGAGATTTTTACCGGAGCAGACGGCAAACCCGATCCTCAGAAGCTAGCAGACGCAATTACCAAAAAGCTCGATGATCAGAAAATCGTCACCGGCACAGGCGAGTCAGTTTCTGCAAGTAGTTTGATTGGGGTTACCGTGGAAGGCGGCTCGATTAAATTCACTGACAAAAAGAATGCGGGCAACGAAGTGTCTATCAGCGGAGCCAGCAGCGCTATTCAGGGTGCACTGGGCCTTACAATTTCGGCAGACAATAAGCCTACCAGTATTACCTTGACCGATGCTAATGTTTTGACCCGCAAAGTGACCACCGCAGAATATTTGCAGGGCAAAGAGATTAACCTCACCCTCGACAAAACCTCTAAAAAAATAAAGCTGCCGAGCGCAGACGAGATTGCTGCATATAAAACTTCTAACCCCGGCGCTACTGACGCGCAGGCATTTACCGGTGCGTTGCAGACTAAAGTAGACGCTGCTTTTGGCAAGTTGAGCTCGGGCGAGAGCAAGGTGAAGGTAAGCAATCTGGATGCAACCGGAAACACCCTGAAACTGAATTTTAATGTCGCAGCCGGCTCCTCTTTGCATATTAGCTCCCAAATTGGTGCGGCACTGGGCATGGAAAATACCGAAACCAGCTACGTCAACCTGTCGCGCAAGCTTTCTGCGCTGAAAGGCCCGGATGGAAACAGCCTGCTGAACGATGCCATGGCGCTGAAAAACCCGGACGGTACTTTTAAGACCGACAGCGAGGGCAAAAAGCTCTACTCTTTCCAGCTCAATGGCGTGGAAATTGGCCAGTACACCGAAGATACTGCATTGGAAACAGTGCTCCGAGATGTCCGTTCGAACACCGAAGCAAACGTAGATGTCAGCTTCTCGCAGACGACCAATCAGTTCGTCTTTACCTCTAAAAATACCGGCGCTTCCGGCGGGGTAGAATTTGGCGGCGGCCTTGCGCAGGCGATGTTTGGCAATACCAAAAATGCAGATGGGTCTGCAGCTGCCGGGTATACCGCTGGGCAGGATGCAATTTTCACCGCCACCATCAATGGCCAGAAAATGGAGCTGACACGCAGCTCTAATAATGTGGATCTCGATGGTATGTCGATGACGCTGCAAGGCACTTTTACCGAGGGCAGCGGAGACGTGACTTTTACGACAAAATCAGATGCCGATAAAATTGTGGGCGCGATTAAAAGCATGGTGGAAGATTATAACGCGATGGTAAAAGAGATTCGCGAGCAGTTTTCCACCACACCGCTACAAAGCAGCAAAGGCAAAAAATACGAACCGCTGACCGAAGAGGATAAAGCAAGCATGTCAGAATCTGCGGTGGCTGCTTACGAGAAAAATGCAAAAAAGGGTCTCCTTTTTGCAGACCGCGATTTATCCTCGCTATACGAGAAACTGAGAAGCTCGATTTCTCCCACCGGTAACGATGGCTCTGCGCTACGCGAAATGGGCATCAGCACTACTTATTCTCAGGGCCTGACAACGATTTCGCTGGATGAAAACAAACTGCGCGGCATGCTGGAGAGCAACCCGGATGCTGTGAAAGACGCCTTCACCAAATCCAAAGATGCAGACGGCGCTTCCACAAATGGTTTGATGCAGTCGCTGAAAAAGCAGATGGACCAGTATGCAAGTGTAACAGGTGCAACCAAAGGTATTTTGGTGCAGAAAGCAGGCACTACGTACTCTTCGCTCTCTTTGCTGAAAAACACACTTCAGAGCAATATGAGCACCATTGATGCCCAGATTACAAAATGGGAAACCAAAATGTCCGATCAGATTGATCGCTACACCAGCAAATTTACCCAGCTTGAAAAATTGATTAGCCAGATGAATTCGCAGAGTTCTGCGCTTTCCGGTATGATGGGCGGCTAATGAGCCAAAAGGAGGAGACCCACAATGGATATGAGGGGTTACCAACAGTATAAAGAACAATCAATCAATACCATGACCCAGGGCGAATTGCTTTTACTGCTCTATGACGAGCTGGTAAAACGAGTGACCCGTGCGGAACTTGCACTGGACAAAGCAGACTATGAAGTGTTCGAGGCTTCTATAGACCGCAGCTTGGATATTATCCATTATCTTGATGACACACTGGACCGGCAATATGAAATTAGTGCCGAGCTTACCCGCCTTTATGAATTTTTCTGCTATGAATTCAGCCGCATCAAAGCTGGCAGAAATTTAGAAGAGCTGCGCAAAGTAAAGCCGATGATTGTGGACTTGCGAGATACCTTTCGCACCGCGCAGAAAAGCAGCGGCATAGAAAGGTAGAGGGCAGAATGGAGCAAGAAATTTACACCGAAGCACTGGTTTATACAAAACGCTTTTATAACCATATTACGGAATTATTCTCACTTACCGAGCAGCTGGCAGAAGCCGTAGACAGAGATGACCAGGTTTCGATGCGGATGCTGATTTCGATGCGAGAAGAGCCGATTTATAAAATGCGCGAGCTTGAGGCGATTTTTCACGATCAGCTAAACGAGTGGCCTGCACAGGACGCGGCCGAAATCAGAAGGATTTTAGAAGGCGGCACTGCAACCACAGAAAAAGAGGAACGACTGGCGAATGCACTGGCTGCAAACCGCAGATTCCTCCTTAAATTCGTAGAATTGGATCAGCGCATCAGCCGTAAGCTGTGCGGAGAAAAATCCTTTTATGCGTCAAAAGAGCAAGAAGGCTAAGCCTCGTCTCCGCTACATCTGATTTCCGGTTTAGACAGGTGAGGGCAACCGTTTAGCATCCCTCCGTTTTTTACAACACAAGGAGAATACGCAATATGCCCACAATACGCCTGGAAGATGTGACAAAAACTTTTTACTGGGAAAAAGGCAGGCTGCCTGCTGCGCGCGAAGTAAACCTTAAAATAGAACAAGGCGAATTTTTGTTTGTTACCGGCAGCAGCGGGGCAGGCAAAAGCACTTTGCTGAACCTTATTACCGGCGAGTTGCCGCCTGACCGCGGATTTGTTTATCTCGACGACCAAAACCTCAGCCAGGCCACCGGCAGAACACTGCAGCAGGTACGCAAATGCTTTGGGCGTGTATGGCAGGAAGCAAGCCTGATCCGCAAAGCGACGATTGCAGAAAATTTACTGATGGCAGTAGACCGTAAAAAGCTGAAAAAAGGAGAGCGGGAAACCGAGCGAATTGAAAAGGTGCTCGGGTTGGTAGGTATGCCGGGCGTAGAAAAGCACTATCCCGTAGAGCTCTCCAGCGGGGAATGCCGCCGCATAGAGTTGGCGCGTGCATTACTGAACAGCCCCCACATTTTAGTGCTGGACGAGCTTACCGCAAACCTTGATGCGGATAATATCTGGGATATGATGTATCTTTTGGATGAACTGAACCGACAGGGCACTACCATTATCATGGCTACCCATGCGAGCCAGATTGTCAACATTATGCGCCGCCGTGTGATTACTATGGTAGAAGGCAAGATTGCAGGCGATGTTGAAAACGGAAGATACGGCTCTATTGTCAAAAAACGAAACACCAAACCTTACATTATAAAGTAGCCGCAAACTGTTTTGCACAAATTCTAAAAACAGAGTGAAAGCCTTGCTGTGGTTTTCTGTCTGCAAGGCATTATTTCTGTTGCGGGTACCAAGCGCAATTCCGAAATGAAGCATCTGCAAGGCACTGCAAAAAATGCAGCGCTCAGGAAAGGAGGAAGATCGCTGGTGGAAAAGAAGAAAACAGGGCTTTCCGGCTGGATGGCTGCATTGAGTGGAAAAAATGCGGCACAACCGGCCGGTACTGTGCCCGATCCGGAAGTCCGCACCGAGGCCGAAACAACGGAACTGGCAGAGACCTTACCTTCCCAGGAAACGGAAGAATCGCAAATCGAACCGGTTACCGACCGACTGAAGCTATCCTCGCAGGGACCGGTTTGGACCTTATGGCGTGAATGGAACGAAAAAGAAGAGGATACCAATCCGCCTTCACTTTCGCTGGAAAACAGCCCGGACGATACCGTGCAGTTTGAAGCGGAGGAGCTGGAAAAAGAAAAACAGCACGCAGCAGAGCTGCTGGAGCGTTTTGCTGCAGAACGCCTGAAAAAGCTAAGCGTCCCTGTGGCAGAGGGCCAGGATCCGATACGGCTGAAAGCACAATGCTGGGTTGTTGTGGCGCAAAGCGGGCTGGCGGCGTGGATATTCGCGGTGCCGCCGACCGGCGGGGAACCACCGCTTACCGAAGAAGAGATTGCCGAAGCTTTGCGCAAGGCGAAAGTCACAACCGGGCTGCATGCAGAGCAATATCAG